>LXNI01001303.1_pt1 | contig 22436 bp, 20 predicted proteins | sample 809091 | NCBI WGS metagenome assembly LXNI01 (sample SAMN04870527, study PRJNA318959) | sponge metagenome | biome: 01000161; feature: marine sponge reef; material: water | host: Sarcotragus foetidus | place: Greece: Milos, Mediterranean Sea | collected 2013-05-29 | depth 5-7 m | reverse complement strand
CGATCCGCACGAGGAACCGTTCCAGATCGTGGCCTCGGTAGCCCGCAGCGTCGAGTGCGTCGTGAAGCCGCCCAACGAGTTCGGCCGCCTCGATGTTGACGGGGTCTTGGTCTCGAAACGTCCGGCGCTGAACGCCGAGTATGAAGCCGAACGCCTCCACGTGGCCGGGCAATTCCGAGAGAGGGAAGGTGACGGTCTCCCGCTCATCCAGATCGCGAAGCTCGAAGGTCTGGAAGTCGCTCACCAAGATGTAGCGCGGGCGGTCACGTTCGAGGAGCGCGTCGAAATATTCCCCGGCCTGGCCATACGCCTTGCGAAGGTCGCGCCCGGCGCTCTTCTGCTCGACGATCAGGACGCCCGGCCAGAACAGGTCGATATAACCCGAGCGGTTGTCCAGCTTGGCGACATGCTCCTCGTAGCGGGCGACGGATCGGCGGCGGACATCGAACACCTCGAAAAAGTCGTTGTAGAAGCTCTGCGTCTCGCCCTTCTCGTAGGCCGCGTCCCGCCACGCCTCCGCGAAGGACGCTGCGCGGACCCGCACTTCGTTCCACGAGAGGCGCATTCCGCTACTTCTCCCGCATATGGATCACGGCCCGAACACGAATGGGCTACCGGGAGACCACATCGCGCACCCTGATGTCCTCCTGCCATCCGCGCGCCCTGCGCGCCTCGGCAAGCTCGTAGCTCGCCTGCATCCGCATCCAGTGATCGGCCGTGCCCCAGCCAATCGCCTCCAGCGCGAGCGCCATGTTCGCCGACACGCCCGCCTTGCCGTTCAGCAACCGCGACAGCGTGCCTCGCTCGCAACCCAGACGGGCAGCCGTCTGCGTCACGTTCCATCCGACCTCGTCCATGCTCTCGCGGATCAGTTCGCCCAAGTGCGGGGGGTTGAGCATCGCCACGACTCGCTCGCCGCTTCCGGTCATATCGTTCCTCCTTCCTTCAGTGGTAATCTATCAGGTCAACGCTCACCGCCTCGCCGTCCTCGAAGCGGAACACCACGCGCCAGTTCCCCGAGACGCGCACGCTCCATTGGCCCGCCCGGTCTCCTTTCAAGGGGTGCAACCTGAAACCCGGGGCACCAGCGCTACCGGGATGCGTCGTCTCCTGCAACCGGAACAGGATGCGCCGAAGCCGGGGAACTAGATTCGCGGGGAGCCGCGAGCGATCATCCCGTTCGTGGAGCGCCCGCAGCCCCTTGTGCCGGATCTTCATGGATCATCTGTAGCGCGTCGCGTTACGCGCCGCTAGGGAGCACCCGAACTAGCGCTAGCCTTGCTTGCCTGAGTTGGTACCGAATCCCGCACGGGACGCAACGCTCAGGGGAGTCCTTCCGCCGGCCGGACAGTGTGCATTCGCAAGGATGCAGGGTCGTTGCCTTCCTCGTCTCCTTCAACTTCTCCCAATCCCCGACCGGATCCGTTCCCCTACTTGGATTCCTCGAGAGATCGCGGCTTCCGTCTGTCCGACGTTGTCGGCCAATCTTTGGACTTCCTTAGCCGCAGATGCGATTGCCCGACTCAAGTGACGTTCCAATCGCGGCACCTCGGTCATGGACGTGTACAGCGAAAGAAACGACTGTCTCGCATCGCGGACCGCGTCGAGGACATCGCTCATTAAGGCCAACTCTGAGTCCAGCTTCTCCTTTGTCCCTGCCGGATCTTCTTTAGCAGCATGGCCCGTGTACGCAAGCACGAATTCGAGACTCGTCTCGACCGCACCAGCCGCAGTTTCGTAACGGTCGTTCGCATCGGCCATGAATGCCCGAAACTCTTCCAGGTGTCTAGCCAGCCCGCGAGCAACTTTTCTCAACCGGTTCCGGCCCGGAGCACCTCCTTGAGAGGAAGCCTCATCTATTTCCTCTCCTGCCTTCTCCGTAAGACCACCGATACGTCGCGTCCTCTTGTTAAGTTCCTCTAAGATGACCGTCAACTCACTGTATCGTGTTTCAAGATCCTCGACGTGATCGATTAGGCCTCGGTCGTCGGCCGTGTCCTCCTTCCGTGCCCGGTTGGCTGGCTCCGTTAGTGACCACCGCCGCCCCTCGACCTCTAGGCCCAAGAAGTCCGCCACGGGATTCCCAAAGGTCACCTCTCCGGCGAGGAACCCACGTGCGACCTCCTCGAAGGTCTTTCTCGCATCCTTGATTCTCGCGAAGTGGGTGTCATAGATGACGAGCCGGTATGGGCGGATGTCGAAGGGGATCTCCTCCATGTCCTGACCGAGCAGGATGACGGGCTTGCGTAGCGCGTGGGCCAAGCCCAGTTCGTAATACACGTTCGAGTTCGAGTCTGTGAGGTCGGCGACAAGGAGGTCGGCAGACGCGATCGAGGAGAGGATGTCGCGCAGGATGTTATCCTGATTCAGCAGATTGTCCGCACGAGAGACATCGAAACCCAAGTTGTCCAGCGTGGGGTGGATAAAGTCCTCATAGACGGGCTGGAACTCGGCGTCGAAGGGCATGATCACGAACGCCTTCGGCCTTTCACGGTCGCTGGACATACTCGGAGTCATCCTCGTTGAAACAGGTCAGCCGGACGCAGGAAGTCTCCGAACATCAGGGCGTCCACCCATGGGGTCAACTCCGTGGCTCTCGCGCGTCATCCTAGTGGAGAAGCGGTAGCTCACAACGACCGGCCCGAGCAGCCCTCCCGGCATCCGCCACCGCTCGCTCTTCAATCGGCGGCTTGGGGCATCCGGGGATCGGCTATGGAGCGCTGATCCAACAAGGCTGCTGTCTACGAGTAGCATCAACTTCGGCTTGGAATCAGCTAACCCGCCAACGGGGTCCGGGCGCTGTGCTCGACATCCGTGGGAACGCGGTCGGAAGGCTGTGGTGGTCCGTGGTGACCGCCCGGCTTCGGGAACTAGCAGCGGCGAACGGCCCGAGGAGGTTTACTTTACGACCTCGAACGGCGGCAAATCACCCGCCCCGATTCCCGCCGATTGACTCCGGTTTTCTCGCTTTCGCGACCTTGTCGGATTGGACTCGGCCCCTTAGCAAGAGTGGCAGATCGTGCAGTCCCAGTTAGACTTACGTGATCTCCTGCCGTGATATTGGCCGTTAGCAATCCGCCTACGCGACGTTCACCAGGCACTCTGCCCCGACGGCCAGCCTCTGTGGGAGATGCGCAACGGCTACGCGCTGCCCACTAAACCGACCCTGACGCACTTCAACCGGCGCTTCGCCGAACTCGACGAAGACGGCCGCGACGCGCTCCCCGCCGCTCTCCGCATCGGCATCCATCGGGACGTCGAGGTGACCAGGTCCCGATCGCGCCACCTCGTGTCCCAAGCCCTCTGCTCGGCGCTCCCCCTGTCGTACAGCTCCGCCAGCAGCCCGGAGTGGGAATCGTTCGCCCGACTCATCCTCGAGGCCGCAGACGAGGGCACGCTTCTGGCTGCCGTCGAGAATGCCAGCCGCAACCCGGGCGCGCCGGTCTACCTTACCCAGGTCGGCGGCGGCGCCTTCGGGAACCGCACCGGCTGGATCGTCGCCGTGATGGAGCGCGCCTTCGACGGATTCGCGGACAGCGGGCTCGATGTGCGTATCGTCCGCTACTCCCGCGTCCGCGCGCGATTCCGGGGGTTGGAGCGCGGTTGACGCCCGTTGATGTTCCCCAACGCGGCCTCCTGATCGGCTCCGTGCGCCGTGCACCCAGGCAACTCGGGCACCTCGGCGACCCTGTAGACGATGGTTGCAAGCCGAGCCCAAACCGCGTATTGTTGTTGTAAATACTGCTACGTGGAGTAGGATTTGCAACAAACTATCCCTCGTACCGCTCAGGTGGCCCAGATCACCCGCGGCCTCGCGGAATCCCCTGCGGTGGCTCTGCTCGGTGCCCGCCAGGTCGGCAAGACCACCCTTGCCCGCGAGATTGCGGCATCCTGGACCGGCCCCGCCACCATCTTCGACCTGGAAGTCGCCACCGACCGGGAGGCGCTCTTCCGGACTCCCGCCCGCCTGCTGGGGCGCCGCGAGGGACTGGTCGTCGTCGACGAGGTGCAGCGGCTTCCGCAGCTCTTCGAGGCCCTCCGGCCGGTGTGCGACGACCCGGACCGGAAGGCGGCATTCCTTCTCCTCGGCAGCGCCTCCTGGGACTCGGTGAAGGGCGTGTCGGAGTCGCTTGCCGGAAGAATCCTCTTCGTGGACGCGAACGGCTTCTCACTGGAAGAGGTGGGACCGATGTCGCTCGATCGCCTCTGGATGCGCGGCGGCTTCCCCCGAGCCTATCTGGCTGCCTCCCCGGACGCTTGGGCGCGATGGATGGAGTCGTTCTCGCGAACGTTCCTGGAGCGGGATATCGCGGGACTGGGGTCGAGCGTATCTCCGGCCGCGCTCGGCCGCTTCTGGAGAATGCTGGCCCACGTTCACGGCCAGACCTGGAACGCCTCGCGACTGGCCCGCTCCATGGACGCGGACGCGCGGACCGTGAACCGCTACCGGGATCTGCTGGAGGGCGTGTTCATGATCCGCGTGCTGCGCCCCTGGTTCGCGAACCTGGGCAAGCGATTGGTAAAGTCGCCCAAGGTCTATCTGCGGGACAGCGGGATCCTGCACTTCCTGCTGGGCCTCGAAGAGAGCCACGAGCTGGCCGTGCACCCCGCGTACGGGGCCAGCTGGGAGGGGTTCGCCCTGGAGCAGACCCTGATCGCGCATGGCCAGCACGACCCGTACTTCTACGGCACGCAGCGCGGCGCCGAACTGGACCTCCTGCTGCATCGCCGTGGCCAACGCTGGGGGTTCGAGTTCAAGTGCACGGAGACGCCCCGTACCACCAAGTCGATGCGCATCGTCATGAAGGATCTCGAGCTGGCACACCTCTGGGTTGTCTACCCGGGCGAGCGCGAGTTCCCACTCGCGGACGGGATCACGGCGCTGCCGCTGACGCGGATTGGGGGCCTCGATTCGCTCTATCGAGCCGAGGCGGTTGGCAAATCCGACGACGGACTGACGGAAGAGGATCACGATCGCGCGCTCTACCGATAGCCCCGTGCCTACCACTTGCATGCGGCCTGCGGTGGTGTAGTATCCTTGCTAATCATGAACGACGACCGGTGATTAGCAGGAATGATTGAGAGGCGGCACAAGGAACTGGTTCGACGGGACCTCGGGGAGGTGCCTGCGGTCGTCCTGCTCCCGGAGCCGCGCCCAGAGGCACGGACGCCTACTTCTACCGGACCCGGAGCGGAGCCGAAATCGACCTGCTTCTGCTTCTTCCGGGCGAGGAGCCGTGGGCCGTGGAGATCAAGAGAACGAGGTCGCCCCGAGTGCCAAAGGGGTTCCGCATTGCGACCGCCGACGTCATGGCGACCCGGAGCTTCATCGTCTATCCCGGCACGGAGACCTATCCCCTGAGTCATGGAGTCGTCGCGACTCCCCTGCCCGAGCTGATGAAGCAACTGATCGGGTGGGGTTAGGTGGAGCTTGGGACTCACCACTGCCGTTGAGCGGGGCGACGGCGGCGTCCGTATAACGGGGAGGAAGGCGTTATTTGACAGCTGTGCAGCGGATTCGGCATCGACACTTCACCCGGATCGTACGAAGCGGGTCCGTGATTCTGGCTCGGCAGCGCCTTCGGGGATCTGGTCAAGGAAGTGTATGAGTCGCTGGCGGAAAGAATCCTCTTCGGTGGACGCGTACGCCCGAGCCGTCAACCGCTACCGCCGATCTCTTGGAGGTTGCGCTCGTGATTCGCGTCCTGCGCGCCTGATTCGCAAACCTGGGCAAAGACACCTAGTGAAGTCACCCAAGCGGCCGACCGTGGGGATTCGAGTTCAAGTGGACCGAGACTCCCGCGCCACGAAGTCGATGCAGCATCGTCATGAAGGATCTCGAGCTGGCACACCTCTGGGCGGTCTATCCCGGCGAGCCCGAGTTGCCGCTCGCGGACAGGACGGCGTTACGGCGCCAGCGTTTGGCCTGGCGACGAGGGGTTGGGGTATTGGACCCCGCCGCCGGGGTCACCAGGCGCTTCGGTCACTCGGAATCCAGACCAGAACAGGTTTCGCGATTCTCGTCCTTGATGTCGGCCCAGATCTCCTGCAGTGACTCAAGGTCATCGAGGATCAACTCCGGGCCTGCAGGCCAACGATCCATCTCGCCGTCAATCGAGCGGTCCCACGCCAAGGTCAGGCGCTCAGTAACGATGAAGAGGTGCTGCGCCACACTCTGGATCCAAAAGGGAGCTCGGGAGCAGCCAGCCTCTGCCAATACGCCGAGAATGTCCGTGAACACCCCACCATATCCGAACAGCCCGTTCTTCGCCTCGATCAAAGCGTCCGCATCTTCGCGAGCGGCCGCAATCGCGGCGCGTTGGCCCCGATCAGCCGCGACCGCCATGAGCGAATCGACGCGCAGGGTGTCCAACTGAGCCTGAGCCATCAGTGGAGCGGGGAGCAAGAACACCAGCGGAACGAGCGCAAGCCAGACGCCGCTCACTCGCGCTCGCCGTACGACGTGCTCCTGATGAACCGCACCGGCGGGGATCACATCGATGATCGTGCACTCCGTTCAGTTGCCTTCCGTGAGTTGAGCGCGTCCCGGCTCTTATCCCGTTCGGCGGAAGTCTACAGCACCGCTACCTGACTCGCCGAACCCGCTACATGTCACAGTAGCAGCGATGTTCTGGCCGGATGCCGCCATCGTGCCGCGAATCGAACACGAGATGGTGAAACTCTCAATCACAAGGGAATAATCCAGCGACACCGCCGGGAAATCGTATTGCCCCGACACAGAACCGGTAAACGCCAGCGATCCAAGCTCGGGCTCCGACATCAGGTAGCTGCCAGATACGTTGCCGGTGCCTGAGTCGTTCAGGTCCATCTCCCATCGGGTTGTACCTTCTTGCGCCAACCACCTTCCCGCAATCTCTGGCGAATCGGCACCGGTTAGGCCTTCGCACGACACGCCCACGAACACCAACGCGAGAAGTCGCCAAAGTCGCGGGATCGTCATTGGGTTTTCTCCAGTGTCGGGGACCGGTCTTTCTCTTCAGGCCAGTGGGCGTGTACGAGATGACGTTCGAGGAGTGGAACGCGTGCGTAAGGGCGGGTGGCTGCCATGAAGCTCCGGGACGGCACCACCACGATCTGCGGGCGCACGTCCCAGTCCGGGAAGACCTGTCTCACCGCCTGCGCGGACAGCGGGCTTGTCCAGCCGGCCGCGCTGGTGGCCAGCAGAATCAGCAGCGGCCCGATCATCTTCGTGGTGGACTTCTTCATCGCTTCGTCTCTGGATTCGTGTGCACCCTCATTGGCTCTCGGGGGCCGCAGCCTCGCCGTGCGGGTTTGAATAACGCGCGCGACATGAGCCCATGACCTCGTGGGAAGGAATATAGTTCCCCCGTCGTGTCGTATGCTACGTCATAATCAGACAACAAAACGCCAATATCGTGCACGAAAACGAACTAGTGCCACACCCCTGGCGCAGGAGGGGTCGGCGGTCACCCGGCCCGCATCGAGCGCGAGCTCGCGGGATCGCCGCCGTCAGCCTGGAGCCACGTTGCTGGAGCGGCGCTTCGTCCCTGCGCTCCCGAGCTTGTCGATGCCGCTCGACGGTCCTTCTCGATGATTTACACGATATCGCCACAATTAGAACAGGCCAAGATCGCCACAGAATATCCACAAATCAAACCGTTATATTTATGATAGGCTCGTTTCATGGTGACCCTGAAGGGGGTTCTGTGCATTGGATCGAGGGCCGTCCATGATTCCGCTGCGTCACGCGTGATCCCGCTGTATCACGACTCGCCTTCCCTTCGGGAGGCCGTCGAGGGGCTGCTCGTGGATGTCGAGCTGGAGCCCACGGCTTCCCACCGCAGGTTTCAGGCGCTTCTCGCCGACGCAAGCGTCGGGATCATCTGCTTCCGCCGATGTTCCGCAGCCGACGTCCAGTGGCTCCGAAAGATGTCTCGTTCGGGATCCTTCCACTCCGCGTGCGTTGCGGTCACGCCGTTGTCCCTCGACCGGCTTCAGCGGCTCCGCGGCATCGAGTCCGACCGGCTTCACGTGGTGTGGGCCGAAGAGGTGGACGAGCGGCTGGTCGACGTATTGGCCGAGATCGAAGCCTGGCACGACGACCCGCTCCCGCTGTTGGGACGATGGTTGCTCGCCGCGAGTTCGCCCCACCAGACGGTTGCCGAGGCCATCGAGCGCACCTGCGGCCTCTCCGGCGATCGCTTCTCGTCCCCTCCCGTGACGACGGTCATCGAACTGGCGTCCCGCCTGGGGCTATCGGCCGACTCCTTCCGCCGCTACTGGCGGCAAGGGGTGCCGCTGACCTGCGGCCCCAAACAGCTGCTGAACTGGGCGGCGCTGCTGTGGGTCGCTCGACAGCGTCCCCAGGGCAAGTGGGACGCTCTCGCCAAACAGGCGGGGATCGGCAGACGGACGCTGGAGCGCTATGGCCGGCAGCTCGCCGACTGTACGCTGGCCGAGGCGGCCAGTGACCCGGAGCTGCTGAAGCGCCGGTTCCGGGAATGGGTCGCAGCCGTCTCGGAGTGGCCGGGACACCCAGGCCCGAGCCTGGACTAAGGCTCACCGCCTGGCTCCAGCGAGGCGAGCGTAGGCGTCCCTCACAACCGCCTCGGCCAGCTTGCCGCGCACGGCAAAGCCCCGCCTGCCGAGCCAGTGGTCGGCCCACATCGCATCTGTGGCGATCCAGTTGTCCCAGAAGAACGCGCCGTTCACGAGGCCCGGATAGCGTGCGCTGGCCTTGAAGAAGGCATCGAAGATGTTGGCCTGGGTCTCCTCGCCGTCATCCAATCCGTTGCGGTTGGCGTCCACGACGACCCGTTCTTCCGAGTGGCGCGCGCCCAGGGAGGGATCGGCCGGTGCTTCCACGACATCCATCGAGCCGTATTCGGTGAACACCAGGGCGCGATCGGGATTCCGGCCGGCAAGCGGCACCAGGTATTCCTGGAAGATGGCCTCGTAGCTCGCCTGCAGCTCCTGAACACTCAGTACCGTTGTCGGAGCGCTGGCCGTGAGCGGAAACCATCCGCTGATCCCGACAACATCGAGGTCAAGATCCTCCCAGAGGTGACCGGCGCCCGATCCCCGGCCGTAATGGTCCGCGTACATGACCGTGCTGTAGTGCATGTTGTAGGTCAGCCGACCGGAGTATACCGCACGCACGCGTTCCACCATGGAGCGCAGTTCTTCCCCGAAATCGTTGATCATATAGCCGGAATCGGGGCGCCTCGGGTCAAGGGGATCGGGCCGCGTGCGAAACAGCGCATCCGTCTCGGTCCCCAGAGAGAAGAGGGCAACTCCCTCATCATCCGCTATGGAGGCAAAGTGCTCGGCCTGCTGTGTATAGGTCTCCCAGAACTGGGCGGTGAATCGCTGGTGATCCGGGTGGTCGGTCCGCCACGGCCAATTCTCCGGCTTGATCAGCGCCGTCCACTCGCCTGGCGGCACGCCGCCGGTGTGTGGAGGCGCCGGATCTCCAAGCTGCCCGCGGTGGAGAGGCCGCGCCGAAGTCTCCGCTTCATGAGCCTCAAAAGCCAAGGTCATGTATATGTCGAAACCCTGTTCCCGGAACTCGCGGATGACTTGCCGGAGCGACTCGTCCCGCCAGGTCGGGACGTTGCGACTTCGGTCGGTCTCGCGAGAGACGGAACTGTCCATGCTGTCCTCGTAGTGAAGCGCAACCGAGATCAGGACCCAGTTGACATGCATGCCTCGGAGCCAGTTGATGAACTCGGCAGGAAGGACGGACCCCTGTCGGCCCTCGTCCTCCCAGGGCTGTACGACTCTCCGGTTGGTTCCCCAATAGCCCGAAATGGCGATGGCCCGCATCGGAAAGTCGAAGATTCCCATTCCCGGACCTGGTTTGCGCCTGGGGACGACCGTGATCTCTGCGGTGTCCCGCGCGCTCCCCGCAGTAGCGGCGACCGCTGCCACCCCTTCGGCGATGCCCCGCACCAGTCCCGACCCGTCCACCCTGGCCACCGACGAGTCGCTCGACGACCAATTGAACTCCGCGTCTGTGACGCGGTGCGCATTCTCGTCGAACGCCGCCGCGACGAGCCGAAGCGTGTCGCCAAGGGATATGGTGCCGGCAGATGGCGATACGATGACCGAGTCCGCCAGCTGCAGCACCGTCACAATCGCTCCGGCCGATGCGTCGCCCGCCGCCGCGGTGACCACCGTGGTGCCACCTCCCGCAGCCGTCGCCAACCCGGTCGAGTCGACCTGGGCGACCATCGTGTCTGCGCTCGACCAGGACACCCGGGCTCCGGTCATCACGCGCCCACCCTGATCGCGCACCTCGGCCGCGAGCTGAGCGACTTGTCCGAGAGCCGTCAGAGCCACAGTGTCCGGCGTCACCGCCATGGTTGCCGGTACCGGAGTCACAACCGCCAGGACAGCCCGGCCCGGCACCCCCGCCGCGGTCGCCGTGACTTCCGCCTCGCCCGCCCCGACCCCGGTCACCAGACCCGCCTCGTCCACGACCGCGACCAGCGTGTCGCTCGAAACCCACGTGAACCCCGCGTCCGCCACCGCATGACCGTTCGCGTCGGCCGCCGCTGCCGACAGGCGCAGCGTGTCGCCCGTCAACAACGTGTCGGCTGCGGGGGCGACCGCGACGATGGCCACCGCTTGCGCCACCGTCACCGTTGCAGTGCTCGACGCCCGGCCCGCCGTCGCCGTGATGGTGGCGGTCCCGTCGGCCGCCGCCGTCACAAGCCCGGTAGGGGTCACGCTTGCCACAGCGGTGCTGCTGCTCGACCAGGTCACGTTGGTCGCCGCCATCGCCTGGCCGTTCTGATCGAGCACCCGCGCCGACAGTTGGACGCTTGCGCCCAGCGCGGTCAGTTCCGCCGTGGCGGGGCTGACCGCGACGGTTGTCGGACGGGGCGGCTCAGGCTCGGCGGGATCGCCACCGTCTCCGCATCCCTTCGCCAGGGCCACCGCGGCGAGCACCGCGCAGAGCTGGACGATGCTTCGCTGACGACTCATCTCAACCCTCGCCACCCTCCGGCATCCGGTACCCGACCCCGCGCTCGGTGAAGATGTAGACCGGACTGGCGGGGTCGTCGCCGAGCTTCCGGCGGAGCTTCTTCACGAAGGTGCGCACCGGCTCCGAATCCCCCCCGGCGGGGCGGTGCCAGATCTGGCGCAGGAGGGTGTCCGTGGTCACGACCCGGCCCGCATTGAGCGACAGCATGCGCAGGAGGTCGTATTCGGTGGGGGTGAGGTCGAGTTCACGCCCGGCCAGGGTCACCTGGCGCCGGTCGTAGCGGATGCGGAGTTCGCCGGATTCGAAAGGTCCGGCCTTGACGCGTCCACGCGACGCCGCACGAACCCTCGCCACAAGCTCCGTCAGCGAGAAGGGCTTGACGATGTAGTCGGCCGCGCCAGCCTCGAGCGCCTTGGCGATGGTCTCGTCCCTGCTGTAGCCGGAGATGAAGATTACCGGCAGGTCGGAGAGCTCGGGCATCTGCGCCATCAGGTCGATGCCGTCGGCGTCCGGAAGCATCAGGTCGAGCAGAACCAGCGCAGGCTGCTCGATCCGGATCAGGCGCGGTATCTCTGCCGGGTCGCCCGTGACGAGTGGCGCGTAGCCGGCCCGCGAGAGGGCATGGCGGGCGAAGTGCAGCGTCTGCGGGTCGTCGTCGACCACGAGGATACGGGTGCGCCTGCGCTCTTCCGGGAAGTCCCGCGGGGATTCGGAGCCGGCATCGGACGGCGTCGGCCCGGCCACCGGAAGCGTGCAGGTAAGGCGCGCGCCCTTGCCCAGGCCGGCGCTCTCGGCCCGGATGCGCCCTCCTTGCGCCTCCACCAGTCCCTTGCAGATGGTCAGGCCCAGGCCATGGCGCACCGCCGAGTCCTCCCCGTCGCCAGAGGCGTGCTTGCGGAACAGGTACGGTAACTGCTCCGGCGCCACGCCCCGGCCCTGGTCGGCCACCGAAATGGCGACGTGTCCGCCGTCACGCGCCGCGTCGATCCGGATGGAAGACGACTCCGGCGAGTGCCGCGCGGCGTTGGCGAGCAGGTTGTTCAGCACCTGCACGACCCGCCGGCGGTCGGCCATCACCGCGGGAAGGTCCGGTGGCAGGTCGATGACGATGGCGTGCCGGCCGCCGCCGCTCAGGAACGTGCTTCTCGCCCGGTCCACCATGGCCGGCACACTCGAGGGCTCCGGGTTGATCGACAGGGTGCCTGAATCGATGCGCCCGGCATCCAGCAGATCCCCGATGAGGCCACGCATGTGGTCGGCCTGCTCGTCGATGATGCGGATGAACTCGCGCTGTTCGGCCGGGTCCAGCTCGGGCAACGCGTGCAGCACAGTCGTGGTCGAGCCCTTGATGGAAGTGAGCGGCGTGCGCAGCTCGTGGCTGACCAGGCTGAGGAACTCGGACCGCGAGCGCTCCAGCTCCTCGAGCGGCCCCAGGTCCTGCAGGGTGACCACGACCGACTCCGCCGCTTCATCCTCGCCACGGATCGGCGTCACGTTGATCAGCGTCTTCACGCTCCGGCCGTCGGGCACCGACAGTTCGATCTCCTCGGCGCGCATCCGCGTGGCGCTGCGGAATTCCTCGGCCAGCGGGAGTTGATCGAGGGCGAACTCCCGCCCGTCGGCGAAACGGCAGGTCAGAACGTCGAGCAGATCCTCCGGCCGCTGGGTCGAAGCTCGCAGACCATCCACGATCCGTTGCGCCTCGCGGTTGAACGACACCGGACGACCGGACTTTGCATCGAAGACCGCCACGCCCACCGGCGAAGTGTCGACCAGCGCCTCCAGGTTGGCCCGGGCTCGCTGCTCGTCGCGGTAGGATCTGGCATTGGCAATGGCCACCGCCGCCTGGGACGCAAGCAGCACCAGGGTCTCTTCGTCCTCGTCGGTGAACTCCGGATCGCCTTCGTGCTTGCTGAGGTAGAAGTTGCCGACCTGCAGGTCCCGGTGGTACATCGGAGTCGCTTGCAGGATGCTTGAGTTCCAGGTGTGTGCGGAGAGGCCCAGCGTCTTCAGGTAACTCGCCATGTCCGCCACCCGCAGCGGCCTGGCCAGGTCTCGAAGGTGTTCGTAGAACTGCGGTCCCGCGGGCCATTCGAGCATCCGCTGGAGTTCGTCGGGAGGAAGACCGGAGGAGACGAGGTCCCGGACCTGTCCCCGGTCGCCCATGGTCGTGATCACGCCGTAACGGGCACCCGTGAGGGCGCGGGCGCTGTCCACGATCTCCTGCAGGACGGTGTCGAGGTCCAGGCTCGCGCTGACGCGCAGGATCGCCGCCGTCAACGTGGAGATACGTTCCTCCAGCGCTTCGTTCCTGCGCCTGAGTTCGTGGATGCCGTTCAAGGGTCCTCGCTGGGCGACTCACTCAGGCAAGGTGACGGGTGTGCCCACAGGTCCGCAACGTCAAAAACAGACGGCACTACGACATTATCAGACACCTAAACCTGTAGGAATCAGAACTTCAATCTCCTGCGCAGGAGTCGTAACCCATGCGGCGCTCGCCGGTTTCGCGCTTTCTCCCTGTCATGCGGAGCGCTCTTGACATACCAGCTGATTGTCGGTCTCATTACCAATCTTTCTCTGTAATTGCCTGCTTGCCAGCGCAGACACTCAGGCTCATATATCAACCATATCAGGATCATACTCCCTGCCCATAGGCGCCCACATCCATGCCCATCTCCCCCGTCATCGTCATTCCTGGGATCACCGCTTCGGACCTCCAGGACGAGTACGAGCTGCCGCCCGAGGCGGTATGGACGACGGTCCTCAAGCGCCGCTACGACCGCGTCACGCTCCACCCGGAGGACCAGCGCTACGAACTGCGCGAGCCGGCCCGGGTCATGCCGCGCGGCCCCTTTCCGCTCATCTACGAGGATCTGATCGAGGAGCTGCGCGACGGGCTCTCCGAGGGCCAGCCGGGTCCCGTGCCCGTGTTCCCCTTCGGCTACGACTGGCGCATGCCGCTGGACTGGACCGAGGAGCGCCTGGCCGCGTTCGTGCGCGAAGTCATCGACCGGACGCTGCTCATGCGGCACTACCGGGACGACGAGGCGTTTCGGAACAACCCCACTGTTTCCCTCATCGGCCACTCGATGGGAGGGCTGATCATCGCCGGGTACGTCGAGAGTCTTGTCGCCGGGCGCATCCGGAGTCCCACGGGCAGCGGCGCCCTCGTCGACAAGGTCGTGACGCTGGGGACGCCCTTCCGGGGCTCGTACGAGGCGATCCTCAAGGTGGCCACGGGGACCAGCGAGCTCGGGGACGACTCCGGCAGGGCCCGGGAGCGGCGCATGGCGCGGATGACGCCCGCCCTCTACCACCTGCTCCCCGGGTCGGCGGGGCCGGTCGCGTCGCACGGCGGCATGACAGTGAACTTCTTCCGGCCGGATGCGTGGCAGCCGAACGTGGTTCAGACCATCGAGCATCAGGTCCGCGAATGGGACGTGACCGGGGCGGAGCTGTTCCGGAGGATGCTGGACGAGGCGCGGGCGCACCGCGAGCGGATTTCGGGGTTGCGGCTGGTGAATGGCGGGACCCCTCGCGCGGCTGGGGCGTCGGATGACGGAGGGTCGGGAGATACGGCACCGTCAGGAGATACGGGACCGCCCGGAGATACCGGACCGTTGGGAGATACGGCACCGCCCGGAGATGCCGGACCGCCCGGAGATGGCGGAGCCCCCGGAGATGCGGGACCGCCAGCCGTCGCCGTCCGCTCGGACGACTGGCTCGCCATCGCGGGGGTCGATTCGAAGACCCGCGTGGGCCTCAGGGTGGTGCGCGACGAGAACGGCTTCGCGCGATTCGACCTTCGGGGCGCGGAGCGACGCAACGAGTGGGACTCCGACATCGAGGGCAACCGGCGCGACACAGGCGACGGAACGGTCCCGCTGGAGGGCGCGATTCCGCCCTTCCTGGACGAGGCGCGCGTGGTGTGCGTCACACCCGGCGACTTCGGCTACTGGGAGATTCGCGACCGGGCGCTGACCGCCGCCGCGGGTTTTCACGGGCTGCTGCCCCGGATGAACATGCTGCACCGGCTCATCCTCCGCTTCCTGCTGGACCGGGGCGATCCCTACGGCAACACCTGGGGGCGGCGCCTGCCGGGAGTCGCCGACTGGAATCCCCCGCTGGAGCTGGCGGAGAAGGGCTGAAGTCGACCCGACCCCTGCGCCGGACCGCGCTCCTCTCAACCAAGTGCGCCCGAAAATGACCGAGGAGTGAGCGTTAATGGCTGATCCCGTCCTCAGCGTGACGCTAAGACCATCAGGAAACGTGCTTTGCCACGCATGGCATCCTGATTTGACATGGTTTCGGGCGGGGGATACCGTCACTTGTCGGGTTGTCGTCCCCGGCCCCCCCTCGAACCCCCGTGCGCTCATGATCGCATTTGTACTATGACACACGTGATTTGCGGGACCGGATCGAAGGGTTGCTGGCCGACGCGGAGCTGTATTCCACGCTGGACCGCGACGAGTTTCAATCGCTCATCGCCGTGACGGACGTCGGCATCGCCGGATTGCAGCGCTGTTCGAGTTCCGATGTCACCTGGCTTCGAGGGGCGTTCGGCCAAGAGTTCGCCAGGCCTTCCTGCATCATGGTTACGCCGCTGTCGCTGGCTCGCCTCCAGCGGCTCCGAACGGTCGAGTCGCACCGGTTCCAGGTCGTGTGGGAAAAGGAAGCGCACGATCATCTCAGGCCGACGCTGGGCCGGGTCAACCTCCTGCACCGGGATCCGCTGCGGCTTCTCGGCCGTCGCATGCTCTGGGCCGGCGCACTCCACTGGTCCATGGTAAAGGCGGTCGAGCGCATCTGCAGGGTCTCGGACGAGTGGCGATCGGGCCCCCCGGCGAAATCGGTCCGGGATCTCGCGGAGGACATCGAATTGCCCGCCGAGACCTTCCGCCGTTACTGGAAGGAGTACATGCCGCTTCGGTGCGGTCCCAAGCAGCTCCTCAGCTGGGCGCTGCTCATATGGGCCCTTGGCGAGCGGCCGAAGGCTCGATGGGACGCGATCGCCGGCCGGGCCCGTGTGCGCCGCCGCACCCTGGAGCGACACAGTGTGCGCCTGGTGGGATGCACGCTCTCGACCGCGGCCCGCGAACCGGCCCTGGTTCGGCGCCGCTTCCGGCGGTGGGTCTCGGAGGTGTCGTACGTGAGCCCGCCTGTCGTCCCACCGCTCCTGTCGTCCATGCCGCGTCCGCGCGACACCCGCATCCAGCGTCAACGTGACGACGTCGTCGGCTCCTCCGGTCTCTTTACCGCCGGCCGGCGCTGGTCGGTGCTGCCGGGTTCGCCGGGCCGCCGGAACATGCCGACGGACTTCGTTGCCCAAGCCATGATGGCTGGGCAGTAGCTGTCGGACCCCCTCCAGAGAGGTGATGTCAATGAAGATCGAGCGCACGAGTTGGACCCTTCTGGTGGCGGTCGGGCTGGCCCTGCTGCCCGCCTGCGCGGCCGAGGATTCGGGTAGCGGGATGGCAGCCGGATCGGCAGCGTCGGGGCCGGTGGTCAAGGGGGGCGATGATCGCACGGGCGAGTACGACGCCGTTCCGGGCTGGTGGAAGCCGGCCCCGGACCACGTGGAGCCCTGGGGCTGGGGCCAGGTATCCGGGGTGGCGGTGGACAACCCGGACCGCGTCATCGTCGGGATCTGGGGAGACCGGGACGCCCAGGGGAACGAGCGGGAAGGCAGCACCAACTACGTGGTCGCCGTCGACCGGGACGGCAACATCACCGAGAACTGGTCCCGGTGGGACTCGATCTTCAACAAGCCCCACCAGCTCTACATCAGCCCCTACGACCCCGACCGCCACGTGTGGATCGTGGAGCGCGGCGGGGGCAAGAACGTCAACATGCAGGTGTTCAAGTTCACCAACGACGGCAGCGAGCTGGTGATGCGGCTGGTCGATCCGGATCATCCGACCACCCGCGCGGAGGCGCGCGCCAACCCGCACCCGGACGCGTTCGAGTACGGTGACCCGTCGGTGATGGCCTTCCTCCCCAACGGCGACTTCCTGCTCGGCGACGGCTACTGGCACTCGCGCATCATCAAGTACAACGCCGAGGGCGAGTACCTGATGGAATGGGGCGAGCTGGGGAGCGGGCCGGGGCAGTTCGACCTGATTCACGGGCTCGCGGTGGACCGCAACCGCCGCGTTTACGTGGGCGACCGCACCAACAACCGCATCCAGATCTTCACCGAGGACGGCGAGTACATCGACGAGTGGCCCGACATCACCGACCCGGTGGGCGTGTTCGCGGACGAGAACGATGCCATCTGGGTCATCTCGGCCGCACTCAACCGGATCCTCAAGTACAACGTGGACGGCGAACTCCAGTACTACCTCGGCGCGTACGGGGGCACGCGGGGAGGGTTCCCGGGCGGCCTGTCGCGCCCGCACCAGATGGACGTCGACCAGGAGGGCAACCTCTACATCGCCAACTGGGACGGTGGATGGATGGACAAGTACATCCCCAGGCCGGACGCGGACCCGAGCAAGCTGGTGGGGAGGAAGCTGGTTCTGGACGAGTAAGGGGCGCTTGACGGGCAACCCTTGGTCATGGATGTTGTATTTAACCAACATACATGACCTTTGAGCAGGGTAAAATATACATGCCTGTCGGACGAAGGACTGCATCGTCCCCGCCAGCCGCAGTCGAAGGGGCCCTGAGACGGCTGGGGCGCAACATCCGCATCGCTCGCTTGCGCCGTCAGCTGCGCATCCAGGACCTGGCCGAGCGCATGGGGGTTTCGCGGTTCACGGTCGCCGACCTGGAGAAGGGCAAGCCGGGCACGTCGGCCAGCGCCTACTTCGGTGCGCTCTGGGCCCTCGGCCTGCTCGGCGACGCGGAGGCCCTCGCCGATCCGGATCGCGACGAGGAAGGCCGAGTCCTGGAGAGTGCCCGCGCCCCCCGGCGCGCCGCCCGTCCCGGACGCCTCGACAATGACTTCTGAGCGCACGTGCTACGTCTTCGTCGTTCTGCCGGGGAAGACGGCGTTCACCGTTGCGGGCAGGTTCCGCGTCTCGGAAACCCGCTCGGGATCTCCGCTGGGCGAATTCGTCTATGGCCGGAGTTATCTCGGTCGCCCTGATGCCGTCGAACTCGATCCCGTGGAACTGCGGCTCGCCGAGCGCGTGTACCGGACGGGGCGCATGAGAGGATTCTTCGGCGTCATTCGGGACTCCATGCCGGACTACTGGGGACGCCTGCTCATCGAGAGGCGCTCCGGCAGGACGATCCCGGAGGAATTCGACTACCTGATGGCGGGGCCGGACGACCGCGCGGGCGCGCTCGGGTTCGGCAGGCAGCTGGAGCCTCGGAGGCCCCGGCGGCGCTTCAACGCGGTGGTCGACCTGTCGCGGCTTCAGGCCGCCGCACACGCCCTCCTGGCCGACAAGTTCGAAGTGACCGGGGCCGTGGCCGACCGCGCCCGCGAGCTTCTTCTCGCAGGCACATCGATGGGCGGAGCACGCCCCAAGGCCGTGGTCGAATCCGAGGACGCGCTGTGGATGGCCAAGTTCGGCCAGGAAACGGAGCGCTGGAACCTGCCCCGGGTCGAGCATGGCCTGCTCCGGCTCGCGCGGCGATGCGGGCTGGACGCGGTCGAGAGCCGGGTCGAACGTGTCGGCAATCGCGACGCGCTGCTCGTGCGCCGCTTCGACCGGAAGTGGGCCGGCGACGGCTATCTGCGCCATCGCATGGCGAGCGCCCTCACCCTGCTGCGTGCCGACGACTCGCCGACCGGCCGCGGGCGTTGGTCCTACCTCGCGCTCGCGGACGAAGTGAGGCGGGCCAGCGCGGCGCCCCGGGATGACCTGCGCGAGCTGTTTGGCCGGATGTGCTTCAACGCCGCGGTCTCCAACCTGGACGATCACCCGCGCAACCACGCGATGCTGGCCCGGGACCGCCGCTGGCGCCTGAGCCCGGCCTACGATGTGGAGCCGATGCCGGTAGTGGCGGTCGAGCGGCGTGATCTGGCCATGGTCTGCGGGCCGCTGGGCCGCTGGGCCAACAGGTCCAACCTGCTCGGAGCTGCCGGGCGATTTCTGCTGGGGCGCGATGAGGCCCGGGACATCTTCAATCGAGTCACGGAGACGATTCGGGGATCCTGGCGGGAAACCATGCGTCGGGCCGGGGTGAGCGAACGAGACCGCGAACGCATTCGGGACGCGTTTCTCTACGACGGCCTGTTTCTGGATGCGTGAAGAGAGCGGGAATGCCGGGGGCGGCCGATACCCGGATTTGTTCGCGCTGAAGTGGATACGTATCATGTCCTCCCCGGGTTCGACCATTTGCCGGAGTGCATGCCATGACCCGCCGAGCATCAATCGCAGTGCCCAGTTTCGTTGCCGTGTTGGCCGTCGGGCTCACCCTCGCGCCCGCGCAACCGCTCGACGCCCAGACTTCAGGCCCGGTCGCCCCTCCAGGCGTGGTGCTGGACGAGAACGGAGAGGAGATCGTCGCCACCTTCTCGATCGTCGCGCGCGATCCCGCCACGGATGAGCTGGGGATCGCGGTGCAGTCGCGGGCGTTCCGGGCGGGCGCGATCGTCTCGTACGCCAAGGCGGGGGTGGGGGCCATCGCCACCCAGGCTGCGGCCAACCAGACCTACGGGCCGCGCGGGCTGGAGCTCCTGGAGCTGGGGCTGTCGCCGGACGAGGTCGTGGAACACCTGACCGGGGCGGATCCGGGGCGCGACCGCCGGCAGCTGGCCGTGATCGACGCCGAGGGACGGGTGCGGGCGTACACGGGATCGAGCACCAGCGCCTGGGCCGGGCACATCGAGGGCGAGGACTTCTCGGCGCAGGGCAACATCCTCGCCGGGGAGGCAGTGGTGCAGGCCATGGCGGAGGCGTTCGAGTCGTCGAGCGGCCCGCTCGCGCTCCGCCTGATGGACGCCCTCGATGCCGGCGAGGCCGCCGGGGGTGACGCGCGCGGCAAGCAGGCCGGCGGGGTGCTGGTGGTGAAGCCCATCGGCGACTCGGGACGGACCACCGACCGCTGGGTGGACGTGCGCGTCGACGACCACGCCGAGCCGTTCAAGGAGCTGCGTCGCCTGGTGAACATGTCGGTATCGCGCATCCACTCGCGGGAGGCGCGTGAGCTGGCCACGGCAGGCCGGTTCGACCAAGCCATCGCGGCGCAGCAGGACGCGATCGCGATCGTCCCCGGGGAGGATCAGCTCATTTACGGGCTGGCGCGGCTCTACGCCCGCGCCGGCGACGCTGCCAACGCAGTCGCGACGCTCGAGGAAGCCATCGGCATCGACGCGCGCTGGCGCGGGCTGGCCGCGTCCCAGGCCGACTTCGACAACATCCGCGACAACGCGGAGTTCCAGAGACTCATCGGGGGCAACTCCGGAGAACAAAGACCATGAGATTCCAGAGGACAATGACCATGAGCGTTCGCGCATTCTCCCATTTCCGTGCCTCCTCCGTTCTCCGCGCACCCTCCGTGCTCCGCGCACCCTCCGTGCTCCGCGCACCCTCCGTGCTCCGCGCACCCTCCGTGCTCCGCGCCTCCTTCACTTTCATCGTCCTCGCCATGCTCCCTGCCTGTGCGGGCGACGTGACGCTGGACGTAAGCGCCGACGGAGCTCTGCGGGAGCGGAGCTACGTGAACGCGCGCTCGGCGTCCGATCCCGACGTGCCGCCTTTCAGCGCCGGCGTGATGGTGGGCAACACCTTCCATGTGTCGGGAACCCTCGGCCTGGAACCCGACCAGACGGTGCCCGAGACCGCCCAGGAAGAGGCCCGCAACGTCCTCACCAATGTGCAGAACACGCTCGAGGCCGCCGGGCTCACCATGGACGACCTGGTGTCGGTGCAGGTGTACGCCTCGGATGTCGCCGACTACGACGCGTTCAACGAAGTGTACCGCACGTTCTTCACCCAGGAATATCCGGCGCGGGCGTTCCTGGGCTCGGGCCCGCTGCTCTTCGGGGCACGCTTCGAGGTGCTGGGGTTCGCGGTCGCGCGGTAGCCGCGAGATAGTCCCGATAGGTCCGAAGCAGTCCCGGTCCGCCCACCGCGCGTCCGCCACACGATAGCCGACGACGCCAGCCCGGGACCGGGGTGGCCGGATCCGCCGCCGATCACAGGGGGCCGCCCTCAGAACGTGCTCACCAACTCCCGCATTCGGCCCTTGGTCGCCTCGTCCGGCAGTCGCCCCAGCGCCGAGTGCATGTTCTCTACGAGATGCACGGGGTTCGACGTCTCGGTGAGCGCGCAGGTCACCGCCGGGTGCGACAGCACGTACTTGAGCGAGAACTGCGCCCAGCTCTCGCAGTCGAAGTCCGCCGCCCACTCCGGCAGCGTGTGGGGCGCGACCCGCCCGAAGTAGCTCCCGTTCATGAAAGGCCGGTTGGTGAGCACGGCCATCCCCAGATCCTGCGCCAGCGGCAGAATCCTCTCCTCGGCAAGCGGCTCCATGACCGAGTAGTTCACGTGCACGAAGTCGAACGACTCGCTGCGCATGAAGGCCTCCAGCCGCTCGAAGTTGCGGTACGCGGAGACGGTCACGCCGATGTAGCGGGCCTCGCCGCTGTCCTTCCAGGCGCGCACGTTCGGCCAGTGCACGTCGAGGTCGCGAAGGCTCTCGACCTGCAGCAGATCGAGCGTGGGGCGTCCGAAGAGCCGCTGCGACTGGCGCATCTGGGCGATGCCGGCCTCCTCGCCTTCGGTGTTGACCTTGGCGGCGAGGAAGAGGCTGTCCCGGAACCGGGGCTGCGTGAGGACCTGGCCGAACTCGCGGTCGATCTCCTCGGTGCGGGGCGAGGTGTCGACCACCCGGCCACCCTGTTCGAGGAGAGTGGCGAGGACCGCTTCCAGCGGCTCCGTGCCCTCGGTGGGGATCTCGAGAACCGGCTTCGAGGAGCCGAAGCCGACGATGGGCAGGCGCTCGCCGGTGCCCGGGATTTCGCGCGTGGGTAAGGCTTCCTGGATGGAGTGAGTGTTCGCGGGAGTCGAGGGCGCGCCGGGCGCGGGGTGTGTCCGGTGGGCCGCGGCGGCCTTGCCGGTGAGCTCCCCTCCCCCGTCAACCAGGCTACGCGGCAGGGTTAGCGCAGCACCCAGGCCGACGAAGCGGGTCAGGAATTCTCGGCGGTTGGTGTCGTTGGATTTCATCTCGCTTCCTCTCTCGGGTCCACCAGGTTCGGTTGCTGAGGGCAGGTCCACTGGAAGAATGCGGTCAAACATCACCGGCCGCCACCGGCCGACCCACTCCGCGTCACCTCGTCCAGGGCTTCCCGCGCGGCGGCCTCGATGGCCTAGGGGAATTACGGCTAGCGCGGAAGGAGGCGGCCCATCACAAGGCGGCCGACAGCCGCAGATGGCCGCCGCCGAACGGCTCCCGCACGAAGTGGTCCAGGTCCCAGCGGAGCCCGGCCGTCACCTCGAAGCCCGACCGGAACCGGTGGCCCGCTTCCGTGATCAGTCGCTGATTCTGCGAGGTGAGCCAAGGCGCC
>LXNI01001302.1_pt1 | contig 22444 bp, 17 predicted proteins | sample 809091 | NCBI WGS metagenome assembly LXNI01 (sample SAMN04870527, study PRJNA318959) | sponge metagenome | biome: 01000161; feature: marine sponge reef; material: water | host: Sarcotragus foetidus | place: Greece: Milos, Mediterranean Sea | collected 2013-05-29 | depth 5-7 m | reverse complement strand
TCCGACGGCAGCAACAGGCCCTGGTCCGGGTGGTAGGGGCGAAATCTCGTCGGCATCCCAGCCTCCTTAACAATCCAGTGCCTGTATTATCCCATCCGGGTTCCTACGGCGCAGGCTCCTAGCTTCAGTCATGCTTCGATATTGATTGCGAAGGGCACGTCATGCGTTCCATAGCCGCAAGGGCTGGGAAAGGGCCGGGCGCTCTGATTTTCGCATGACAAGACCGACCTGGGCGATGCTTGAACTTATCGGCAGTGCTCCAAGTCCAACGTCACGATGAGCCGACGCCCAAGAATCCCGGAACGATGGAGGAGCGCAGCCGTACGCGGCGTCAGCCTCTGGGAAACGGCCACGCACGGCGCATCCTACAACCCCCTTTCAGCGCGGGTCATCCAGAATCCCTACCAGACCTATGCCAGGCTGCGTCGCCACAGCCCGGTTCATCGAAGCGCGATCCTCGGAAGCTGGGTGCTGACCCGGTACGAGGATGTCCTGGCCGCCGCAAAGGATCACGAACGTTTCTCCAATGATCCCAGGTGGCGGCGGGCGACTACCAGCGTGCTGCCGCCGGCCCCCGACGACTACAGCATTCTGCTCGTGGATCCGCCTGAACACACTCGGCTGCGAAAGGTCGTCGCAGAGGTCTTTTCCAGGTCGAACTTGAAAGCGCTGAACGAGACGATTGCCGAAACCGCCTCCGAGCTTGCCGAGCGAGCTGCCAGACGGCGCACGATCGACTGGATCGGCGATGTTGCCGCGCCGGCCTCGATGCGCGTGATGCTGTCGATGATGGCCATTCCCAAGAGCGATCACGAACAGTGGGAAATCTGGACGCGCGACCGCGCGCGACTACTCGAAATGATTGCCACCCGCCAGCAGCGGAAGACCGCGCATCTGGCGGGCGCCGAGATTCAACGATACTTCGCGGGGCTCCTGCAAGATCGGATGCACTCTGCCGAGCCCGATGCGATCAGCGTGCTGGCGAGGCACGCCGCCGAAGGAGACAGAATCAGCTCCGTGGAAGCCTGCGACATGCTGATGGTGCTGATGATCGCCGGCAATGAGACGACAACCAACCTCATCGGCAACGGTATGCTGGCGCTCCTGCGTCATCCCGGGCAGATGCGACTGCTGCGAGACGAGCCGAACCGGATACGCGACGCGATCAATGAAATGCTGCGCTTCGACAGCCCGGTGCAGACCGACTTCCGGATCGCCCGCGCGGAGATTGCCCTGCGGGGTCGCAAGATACGTACAGGCGACGGCGTCATTCTGCTTACGGGTTCGGCCAACCGCGACGAGACAGCTTTCGAGAACGCGGACTCATTTGACATCACCCGCACGGGCCCCAGGCATCTATCGTTCGGCCACGGCGTCCATCAATGCATCGGCGCCGAACTCGCCCGCCTGGAGGCGAGCGCGGTCTTTACCGAAGCGCTACAGAAGCTGGGAAAGATTGAGTTGGCAGAGAGCCAACCACGCTACCGAAGGTCGACGGTAATCCGGGGACTTTCCGCACTGCGACTCGAAGTTGAAGGACGCTGATCCAGGACAACGGATGCGATATCGGGCGACCACTTTCTGATCAATTCCACCGGATTCTTACATATGGATGTTGTCTGCCGAGGGAAATCCCTGAACTGGCGGAGCGCATCCAGCCAGACTTATCCGCGCCAAGATAACTCGCGCCACTACAACAATCCTGCTCCCCTGGCCCACTGGTACTTTGCGCCGAGTATCGCAACAGGCAGCTCCGTCGTATACGGACAGGACACGATCCCCCTCTCATAGAGGTACTCGGACGCCTCCTCCACTTCCACGTCGCCCACCAGCGACGCCACGATGGGCTTGTGAATGCCCTCGTCCCGGGCTTCCTGCACGACGCGCGCGCACAGTTCCGCGAAAACCATGGGCGGGGTGATGATGGTGTGCCAGTAACCGAGGATCAACGCGTGCACGCGCTCGTCATTAAGCCCCAGGCGGATGGTGTTCTCGTAGGTGATCGGCGGCTCCCCGCCGGTGATGTCCACCGGGTTGCCTGAAGCGCCGAACGGCGGGATGTACTGCTTGAAGGCCTCGTCCAGATCCGTCGGAAACTTCATCAGCGACAGTCCATGGTCCACCACCGCATCGGCCAGCAGCACGCCAGATCCGCCCGCACCCGTGATGATGACGATGTTCTCGCCCTTCGGCGCCGGCAGCACCGGCAAACCCCGGGAAAACTGCAGCATGTCGTTGAGGCTGTAGGCCCGGATCACGCCGCTGGCCCGCAGGATGTCGTCGTAGACCTTGTCGTTGCCGGCCAGCGCGCCGGTGTGCGAAGCGGCGGCCCTGGCGCCGAGTTGGGTGCGGCCGGCCTTGAGCATCACCACGGGCTTCTTCTTCGAGACCCGCCTGGCGACTTCGGCGAAACTGCGACCGTCCTTGAGATCCTCAGCGTGCATGGCGACGACATCGGTGTTGTCGTCCTGCTCGAAGTACGTGAGCAGATCGTCCTCATCGAGGTCGGACTTGTTGCCGAGACCCACGATGGCCGAGACCCCCATCTTCGTCGAGCGGCTGTAACCGATAATGGACATGCCCACGCCGCCGCTCTGTGACGACAGCGCGGTCTTGCCCTTGACGTCGTAGGGCGTGCAGAAGGTGGCGCACAGGTTGGACGGCGTGTAGTAAAAGCCGTAGATGTTGGGCCCCATGATGCGCACGCCGTGCTTGCGCGCCACGGCCAGCAACTCGTCCTGCGCCTCGGTCTCGCCCACTTCGGCGAAACCCGACGGGATCATGATGGCGCCGGGGATGCCCTTTTGTCCCACCTCTTCCATGGCACCTGCGCAGAACCTCGCCGGCACTGCGAAAACAGCCACGTCTATCTCGCCCGGTACGTCCTTTACGCTCTTGTAGGCTTTCTTGCCCAGGATCTCGTCGGCCTTGGGGTTGATGGGATAGAGCTCACCCGCGTAACCGCCGTTGATGATGTTCTTCATCACCGAGTTGCCGATCTTGCCCTCGCCGTCTGAGGCGCCGACGACCGCTACGGCGCGCGGATTCATGATCCGGTCCATGGCGGCGACGATCTCTTCCTGGCTGGGCCTGAAGAGTTCCTTCTGCGGGGAGAAGTCCACGGCAATCAGGGCATCTACCGCCGTAGCGCCCGAGGCGCCCGCCAGCACGGGATTGAGGTCGACTTCAGCAATCTCGGAAAAGTCGCCGATCAGTTCGGAGACGTTGACGATGATGTTCGCCAGCGCCTCTCGATCCACGGCTTGCGTCCCTCGCACGCCGTCGAGCATTTCGGCGGCCTGGATGCCGTCGAGCATCGAGCGAGCGTCCTCCACCGTGGCGGGCGCGAGCCGGAAGGTGATGTCCTTGAGCACTTCAACCAGCACGCCGCCCAGACCGAAGGCGACCAGCTTGCCGAAGCTGGGATCGGTGACGGCCCCGACAATGACTTCCTGAGCGTCGCTGGTCACCATCTGCTGAATCTGGACGCCTTCGATTCGCGCGTCCGCCTTGTACGCTCGGGCACCAGCTGAAATCCGCTCAAATGCAGCCTCGGCCGCGGCACCGTCGGCCACACCGGTCACCACGCCGCCGGCATCGGTCTTGTGGAGGATGTCCCGCGAGACGATCTTCATCACCACCGGGTAGCCGATGTCATTCGCTATGGTACGCGCCTCGGCCGCGGACAGGGCGAAACCCTCGCGTGGCAAGGGTATGCCGTAAGCGTCGCAAACAGTTTTGCATTGCGGCGCGGACAGGGCTGTCAGCCCGTCGGCCCTGGCCTGGTTCAGAACTCCGCGGACAATATCTTGCCGATCAGGCATGGCTGCTCCTTGTCGCATGGCCGCCGGAAGGCGGTTTCAGTCTTTCGATCACGTGGGCACGGCTCCGGCGTGGCGAGTCGTCCTCGCCGGATCGCTGGAACTGATCGCGCAAAAGCGTCGAGGCCGCGCAGTTCGATCTCACCGCGTGAACGCGCCCGCCCCCTTGAGTGCCTCGATCTCGTCGCCGCCGTAGTCCAGCACTTCGCTCAGAACCTCGTCGGTGTGCTCGCCCAGCATCGGCGACCGCGTCACCTCCACCGGTGAGTCCGAGAGCTTCATGGGACACCCCAGGTTGTACCATTTGCCCCGCTGCGGGTGATCCAGCTCCAGGTACATCTCGCGCAGCTTGACGTGATCGTCGTTGGCCAGGTCCTTGGTGCTCATGATCGGGCCGCAGGGCACGTCGATCTCGTTGAGGACCTCCATGAGTTCGCGCTTGGTGTAATTGCTCGCGAATTCCGTCAGCAGTTCCCACATCTCGCCCTGGTTCGCACGGCGTACGTCGATGTTGACGAAGCGCGGGTCGTTCACCAGTTCCTCGCCGCCGATCCGGTTGGCCAGCGCGTTCCAGACGTGCTCCTGGACCACCACGTAGAGATAGTCGTTGGGGCCGCCCGGCTTGCACTGGATGGCGTTGCCGAGCTGGCCGCCGCCGGAGTCGTTGCCGGCCCGCGGGGTGAAATCCTCGAAGTCCTGGCTCCAGTATTCCGCGAGCGGACCGTGGTCGAGGCGCTGGTGGTCGCGCCACTTGACGCGCACGAGGTTCATCACGCAATCCATCATGGCGCATTCCACGTACTGGCCGCGGCCGGTTCGCTCCCGCTGGATGATCGCCGCCAGGATACCCGCCATGAGGTGAACACCGGTGCCCGAGTCGCCGATTTGCGCGCCGGTTACCACAGGCGGACCATCCGGCAAACCGGAGGTGCTCATGGCGCCGCCCATGGCCTGAGCGACGTTCTCATAAGCCTTGAACGCCGCGTAGGGACCTTCGGTACCGAACCCCTTGATCGAAGCCATGATGATCCGCGGATTGATCTCGTGGACCTGCTCCCAGCCGAAGCCGAGCCGGTCGAGCACGCCCGGCCCGAAGTTCTCCATCACCACGTCACAGCACTGGATCAGTTTCGTGAAGATCTCCTTGCCCCTGTCGTTCTTCAGGTTCAGCGTGATTGACCGCTTGTTGCAGTTCAGCATGGTGAAGTACAGGCTGTCGGCGCCGGGGATGTCCACCAGTTGCTTGCGCGTGGCGTCGCCCCAGGGGGATTCCACCTTGATCACGTCGGCGCCCAGGAAACCCATGAGCTGACTGGAGGTGGGACCCGCCTGCACGTGGGTCATGTCGAGGATGCGTATGCCGGATAGGGCCTTGTCCATGGTCCGTTTCCCTTCTTGTTTGTACGTGCCTTGTTTGTACTTCTGTACGTGCCTTACTTGTACATGGTTTGACGCTTGGTGCCCGGCGCCCATTCCTGCGGGTCCACCCAGATGTTGATCACCGCTGACTTGCCGGATGACGCCACCGATTCCCGCGCCCGCTGCAGAGCGGGCTGGATCTGGCCCGGGCTGCGGACTTCCTCGCCATAGCCGCCGAGCATTTCGGCAAACTTCGAGAAGGGCACGTCGCCCAGCAGGTTGCCCACGTTGCCGCGCACCTCGCCGTACTTGGCCAGTTGCCCGTAGCGGATCTGGTTCATGGCGGAGTTGTTACCTATGACGGCAATGTAGGGCGCGCCGAATCGGTTGGCCGTCTCCATGTCGAAGGCGGTCATGCCGAAGGATCCGTCGCCGTAGTAGCACAGCACCTCCTTGTCCGGATGGGCCAGCCCCGAGGCCATGGCAAAGCCGGTACCTACACCGAGGCCACCCAGCGCTCCCGGATCCATCCAGTTGCCCGGCGCGCGCGGCTGCACGGCCTGAGCGCTGATGGTGACCACGTCGCCGCCGTCGCCGATGTAGATGGTCTTCTCGGTGAGGAATTCATTGAGCTCCCACGCCACCCGGTAAGGGTGGATCGGCTCGGCATCGGAGAGGAACAGCGGCATGAGCCGTTCGGTCTTGACCTTCTCTATGCCTCGCAGGTGCGCCAGCCAATCGCTTCGGCGGGCCGCACCGTTGTCGGTGAGGCCGGTGGTGGCATCGAGCACGGCGCCAAGGATCGCGCCGGGGTCGCCCACCAGACCGAGCGAAACGTCCCGGTTCCTGGCCACGGTCTTGTAGTCCATGTCGATGTGCACCACCGTGGCATCGTCACGCAGCCGCCGCCCGTAACCCATGCGGAAATCGAACGGCGTGCCGACGATGACGATGACGTCGGCCTGCTTGAACGCATCGCCGCGGGTGCGGTGGAAATAGTGGGAATCGCCCGGAGGCAGCAGTCCCCGCGACGCTCCGTTCATGTAACCCGGAATATTGAGGCCCTTGAGCAGCGCGATGGCCTCCTTGTGGCCGCGGCACATCCAGACCTGGGTCCCAAGCAGGATGGCGGGGCGCTCCGATTCCACCAGGAGCTGGGCCAGCTTCTCGATATCGGCTGGATCGCCGATGGACTTGGTGGACGCCCGATAGCGCCCGGGTTGCGGGATGACCGCCTTCTCCACCGCGACCTCGGCGTCGAGTATGTCACGGGGAATTTCCAGATAGCTGGGCCCGGGCGCTCCGGCGAAGCACTCCCGGGCGGCCATGGCGATCATGTCGGCGATTCGCTCGGTGGAGCGCACGCCCGCGGAAAACTTGGTGATCGGCGCGGCGATGTCCACGTGGGGCAGATCCTGCAGCGAGCCCATCTTGTGCTGGGTCAACGCGCCCTGCCCGCCGATGTGCAGCACCGGGCTCTCGGAACGAAGCGCGGTGGCGATGCCGGTGAGTGCGTTGGTGAATCCCGGTCCCGCCGTGGTGATCACACAGCCCAGACCGCCCGTCTGGCGCGCATAGCCGTCCGCGGCGTGGGCGGCGACCTGCTCATGACGCACGTCGATGATGCGGATGTCGTTGTCGATACAGCCGTCGTAAGTATCGATGATGTGCCCGCCGCAAAGCGTGAATATCGTGTCGACGCCTTCATTTTTGAGCGCCGCGCCCACCAGGTGCCCGCCGGATATGACGTCGGCATCCTGGCTCTTCCTCGCCAGAGTGTCCTCGGCCGTGGTGGACCGTATTCGTTCTTCAGCTACGCTCGCCATGATTTGCTCCCGCGTTTCTTATAGCTTCCTTAACCGCCGTTCTTATAGCACGTCACTTGAACGGTTTCACTGAACTTGCTTTCACATTGCGGCCGGATCGTACAGGCCGGCAAACGCGGACGGGTAGCATCCAGTCGTCCGACCGGAGGCGACGGCGTGGCGTACCGAACAAGCGAATTACCTCAAGCCGTCACTAGAGCCTGGGCTACAATCACAATTCTTTGCGGTTTTCCACGGTCGCGTACACGGACCTCAACTCCTCGATGTCAGTAGAACATACCGTCGGCGGCGACGATCCCTCGGCGATCGCCCGCCAGGTGCCGGCGGGTCGCGTTTCCCAGTTCGGGCTGCTGCGGACGCGCCGGCTGCTGCCGCTGTTCATCACGCAGTTCCTCGGCGCCTTCAACGACAACCTCTACAAGTTCGCGTTGACGTTGATCCTGGTCTACGGCGGGATGATCAGCGAGGACGCCACGGATCTGCTGGTCAACGCCGCCGCGGGGCTCTTGATCCTGCCGTTTTTCCTCTTCTCGGCCACGGCAGGGACGCTCGCGGACCGCTACGAAAAGTCGAGTTTGATCCGCTACGTCAAGCTCGGTGAAATTGTCGTCGCCATCCTGGCAGCGACGGCTCTGTATGTGCAAAACGTCACCGCGCTGCTTGCCGTCGTTTTTCTCCTGGGCGTGCAATCGACGTTCTTCGGGCCGCTCAAGTTCGCGATCCTTCCCCAGCACCTGCACGACACCGAACTCGTCGGCGGCAACGCCATGGTGGAGATGGGCACCCTGGTGGCCATCCTGCTCGGCACCATCGCCGGCGGAATCATCGGAGGCGCGAGCGCTGGAAACAACAGCGGCGGCGTATCGTTGTTGCTCTCGGTCATGGTGGTGATGGTGGCCGTGACCGGCTACCTGTCAAGCCTCCGCATTCCGCGGGCGCCGTCGGCGCTGCGCGGGTCCGTGTCCTGGAATCCGGTGACCGAAACCTGGGGACTCATACGCCTGGCGGCCGAGAAGAAGGCGGTCTTCCAGTCCGTGCTGGGCGTGTCCTGGTTCTGGCTTGTCGGCTCCATCTACCTGGCCCAGATCGCCAACTTTACGCGCCTGCACCTGGCCGGAGACTCCGGCGTCGTGACACTGATCCTGGCCTTTTTTACCATTTCCATCGCCGTGGGCTCCCTGCTGTGCGAAAAACTCTCCGGCAGGCGGGTCGAGATCGGCCTGGTGCCCCTGGGTGCCGCGGGCATCAGCGTGTTCGGCGTCGACGCCTACTTCGCCATCGGTCAGTTGGAGGCCTACCTCGCCGCCAGCCAGTTGGATGGAGAAACCCTGCGCACGTCGCGCGAATTCCTGGCAGGCGAAGGCACGCCCCGGCTGCTGGTCGACCTGGGCCTGATGGGCATATTCGCCGGCATGTTCGTGGTGCCGCTGCAGGCCAACATCCAGTCGCGCACCCCCGACGACCGGCGCGCCCGGGTCATTGCCGCCAACAACGTGCTCAATGCATTGTTCATGGTCGCAGGTTCGGGTCTTGCGATCTTCTGGCTCGTCTACCTGGATCGCGGCATCCCGTCGCTGTTCCTGTTCGTGGCCATCGCCAACGCCGCGGTGGCAGGTTACATCTTCCGACAGGTGCCGGAATTCGCCATGCGGTTCCTGGTATGGCTGCTCTCGCACTCCATGTATCGCGTCCGTCACGAGGGGCTGGAGGCCATTCCGGAGCGCGGCCCTGCGGTCATAGTCTGCAACCACGTCAGCTACGTGGATGCGATGCTGCTGGCGGGCGCCATCAGGCGGCCGATCCGCTTCGTGATGGCCAGGAGCATCTATGAACTGCCGGTACTGAACTTCGTCTTCCGAACCGGCCGAACCATCCCCATCACGTCGAAGCGGGCCGATCCCGATACCTACGAGGCCGCGTTCACGGAAATGCGCAAAGCGCTTGAGTCACGCCACCTGCTGTGCATCTTCCCGGAAGGCCACCTGACCTACGACGGCGAGATCGACGAATTCCGGCCGGGAATCGAACGGATCATCGGTGAAACGCCCGTACCGGTGGTGCCCATGGCCCTTCGCGGCCTCTGGGGCAGCTTCTTCAGCCGCCAGGGCAAGGGGGCGTTTCACCGGCAGTGGTCGCGGCCCTGGAGCCGCGTGGACATCGTCGCAGGCGAATCGGTTCCCCCCGAAGAAGTCAGCGCGGACGATCTGCGTGAACAGGTGATGGTGCTGCGAGGAGACTGGCGGTAAGCCCTGGGCATCGAGCCATGACAACCGGAACATCGTACCCGGCAAAATGCCATTCGTGGACAAGCAGCATCGACTGGCCGACCGGGTAATGAAAAGTTCCGAGGCGCGCACCGGAACCGGTGGTTACTGGCTTCAGTTGAGACGGGGAACTTCTTTCGGCGTTTTCTTGTCTAAGGGCAATAGCGCTTGAGCCGGCGGCTTGCGCGGCTGGCGAGTCGTTCAGAAACGCAGAAAACCATCAGACAACAACCTGAGACGCCCCGGAGAATGTCATGCACATCATCGCCGAACGCCTTCCGCGCATCGCCCGCAGCCACTTCGCCGCCGTGACGCTTGCAGTCGTGGCTGCTGCGACGCTGACAGGCTGCGCCAACCGCGGAATGTCCAGCCACACCTTTCCGTCCTCTGGGGCACAAACAATCTGGAATGTCGAGTACGGCGAAGTCGTTGACGTGCGCCCGGTGGCTGTCGAAGGCGAAATCTCCCTGCTGGGAATCCTCGTGGGCAGCGCGGTCGGCAGTGCCATCGGTTCGGAAGTCAGCGACTCGCGTAACGCAGGCACAGTAGGCGCCATCGCCGGCGCCGTGGCGGGCGGCGCGATCAAGCAGGCCACCACGGCCATGAACGCCCAGCAAATCACCGTCGATCTGGACAGCGGCAGCACGGTCGCCATCGTGCAGGACGACGAAGATCAGTTCGAGAACGGTGAGCGCGTGCGCGTGCTGACCTCAAACGTCGCGTCCGCTCACCCTGCCGTATTGGGCACTCCCAGCGTGTTCGGCATCCCCGGCCGTGTCCACCCTGTCGGTACGCCCGTCGCGATGACCAGAGCCCGGGTCCAGCCGCTCTAGCAGGCTTGCATGAAAAACGCTTTCCCTTCGGCGACAGCGCGCCGGTCGCCGGGGCGAAAACTGCTAGACTCCATGGCTTGACCCGCCAAATCGGCAAGACGCCACGGGACGTACTCGACAAGATTTTCCGGGCGCGTCTACCTACACCCCGCCGCCCTGGGTGATGATGATTCCGAGAATCGTCGTCGCCAACGCAAAGGCGGCGATAATTACTCCCACTGAAACCAGATGCGTACGCATGATTTCCATCCGCAAATTCGCGATCTCGGCATCGAAGTGCTCTGCGGTCACCAGTTGATTGACTGATCGGCCCATGACTCCCACGATAGCTTCGGCGTGTTCGGCGTCGATGCCCGCCGCCTTGAGCCTGCGGGCGGCGTCCAGTGTATCAAATGCCGTAGCGGCCATTGCGGATCACCTGCGGTCCGCCACAGGGCGGACTTGCGCTGCTTGAAAGTGGCACCACGATAGCACCCACGGCGCGAAACGAAACGCACATTTCCGCCCGAAGTTGCCAGAAACGGGCGGACTATACTTCCGGATGCTGCGGTATCGGCACGTCCGCACTCACGGCACTTGCCGGGGCCGCAGCGCGTGCTGCCGAATCGTTTCGGCGACGCAGCAGGTCAGTTTCTGCGCCGTCGGGATGTGCAGGAACTCGTTCGGCCCGTGGGCGTTCGACTCCGGGCCGAGCACGCCGGTGACGAGGAACTGGGCATCGGGAAACTCCGCGCCGAGCATCGCCATGAACGGGATCGTTCCGCCTTCGCCCATGTACATGGCCGGCCTGTCGAAGTAGGTCTGCGACGACTCGAGCAACGCCGCCTCGAGCCAGGCCGCGAGCGGCGGCGCGTTCCAGCCGTCGTTGCCATGCGCCTCGAAGCGGACCCGGGCGCCGTAAGGCGGATCCCGCGTCAGAAGATCGGTCAGGCGTGCGGCGGCAGCGTCGCCCGGGATGCCGGGCGGCAGCCGAAGACTCAGGCGGACCGACGTGCCGGGCCGCATGACGTTGCCGGCGTTGCCGATGTCCGGCAGGCCACCGGCGCCGGTCACGGCGAGCGCGGGACGCCAGGACCGGTTGAGCACCAGATCGACCAGGTCGTCAGCCATCGGCCGCACGCCTTCGTGCCACGGAAATCGCGCCCAGACGCGGTCGCCGATGACGGCCGCGGCGGATCGCGCCTGCTCGACGCGTTGCACGGGAATCTCCGCATGCAGCCAATCCGGAAGGATTGAACCGTCCGTTTCGTTCTCGAGTCGCGACAGCAGCATGCGCAGAACGCGGAAGCTCGACGGGACGACGCCGCCGGCGTCGCCGGAGTGGACGCCTTCGCCGATCACGTCGACGTGCAAATTGCCGGCGACCATGCCGCGCAATGATGTCGTGCACCAGAGCTGATCGTAGTTGCCGGCGCCGGAGTCGAGGCAGACGACGAGGCTCGGCTGGCCGATCCGTTCGCGCAGATGGTCGATGTACCAGGGCAGGTCCGGGCTGCCGCTCTCCTCGCAGCCCTCGATGATCACTACACAGCGCGCGTGTGGGATTCCCTGCTCCTGCAATATCCGGAGGGCCGAGAGCGACGCGAAGGTCGAGTAGCCGTCGTCCGCGCCGCCGCGCCCATAGAGCCGCTCGCCGCGCAGCACTGGCGTCCAAGGGCCGAGTCCCTCGTTCCAGCCGGTCATCTCCGGCTGCTTGTCCATATGGCCGTAGAGCAGGACAGTGTCGTCGACCTCGCCCGGAATCTCGATGAAAAGCAGCGGCGTTCGCCCCGGCAGCTCGACGACCTCGAGCTTCATGCCGTCCGGCGGATGCGCCCGGCACCACTCGACGATGAGAGCCATTGCGTCGTGCATGTGACCGTTGCGCGCCCAGTCCGGATCGAAATCGGGCGACTTGTTCGGGATCCTGATGTAATCGACGAGCGTCGGAATGATCGACTCGTCGAACTCGCTCGCGACGAACGCCTGCGCCTGCCTTGCATCGATTACGTTGTCCATGTTCATGGGCACGATTATGCCTGCTCTTGTGGGCGCGGAGCGACGGCGAAAGCGTGTCGCCGGGGAATAATCGCCCCACGCGCTGCCGCAGCCGATCAATTAATGTAAAACAACGTAGACGCACACACCACGATGGAAATTAACGCCGCGAGCCAAGCCAATCCCACGTCCCTGTAATCCGTCCACAGGTTGGTCCTTTCCGTGTCCGTTCGGGCGTGTAATTCTGACCGCGAGGTGGATTGAACGGCGTCGCGCTTCGCTGCCGAGCCGGCCTTAGCCGCGTCAAGCCGGGCGTGCAGCCGGGTGTTGGCCGCATGCAAATTGGCGATCTCGGCATCGAAGTGCTCCACCGTCACCAATTTCGGTTGATTGACGGCTAGGCCCACCACCTCCGCGATGGCTTCGGCGTGTTCGGCTTTGATGCCGGCCGCCTTGAGCCTGCGGGCGGCGGCCAGTGTGTCAAAAGCGGTCGCGGCCATGCTCGGTCTCCTGCGGTTCGCCGACGGGCAGACTATTGCCACGCGGGCATGGAGCTACGATAGAGCACCCACGGCACGAAACGAAACACCCAAATCTGCCCAAAGTAGCCAGAAACGGGTGGGCTATTGTGTGAATGTTCGCAGTTGCTTCGCCTCGTCTCGAAACTGCTTCAGACCGTCGTCGAACCCCGCCCCGGCATCTCGGGTTTGCTTCTTGGCGCGGACAGCACCGAAACAACGATAGCAGTCAAACCGCTATCAACGCTCCCCGACCCTCAGTGCGCTCATTAATGGAGCACCGCAACGGATCAGAACAGTTTGCTTCTCTTGGTTGCGGATTTTGATTTTCCGGTTACGCAACGATTTTAATTCTCTCTTATGCACCCTTTTCCCATGAACGAGGACTGGTACGAACCGGAACGAGCATTCGGATGGCAACCATCCATCCGCCGCATCCGCGCCCCCCTGAAGCTGGTCCGCGACTTTACTTCCGCTGAACCTGCCGTTTTTCAATTCGATCGGGGCTACCCGAGTCCCGTCGCTGTCCGCGCCGACAAAGAGAAAATCGCACCGTGGCGTATCGTGCAATTGAAGCGTACCGCAATCCAGGTCGATAACAACACGGTCTGCCGGAACGCCGCTCATTGATATGGAACAACCTTCCTTACGATAGTTTGTGGTGTAACACTGCTCATCGACACGGCGAGCGACCGTTTGCACCGCTTCGCTCATTCGTGAGCGTCTGGCAACCGGTTGAAAATCGCCGCACTCTCGTTGTAGAGAGCGTCGCTCACCGCATCGTAGTCGGTCGGATACATGCCGGTTTCTGAGTCCAGGACGATTTCCTCGACACGGAAACCCTTTTGAGAACTCTTGGGCTTGAAGAGCCATGCCCCGACACTTTCCGGTTCGAGTACGACATCGGATACAACCACTCCTTGTCGTCTTTTCTGCGGCAACTCGGAAGCCCTCACCAAGTTACCGATCTGTTCGAGGATCCACTCGCTATGGGTGGTCATGACGACTCGGATGCCGGAGCTGACCAGCCGTGCGAGTTGTCTCGCGAATGAAGCCTGCATTGCCGGGTGCAGATGCGCTTCCGGCTCCTCAATGATGAGTATGTCGCCGGTTTCGACGATGTGCCGCAGATACAGCACTATCGGCGCTAGTTCCGTCACCATGGACGACGACCGAATCAGGGACAGGTCGTCTGGCCAACCGTCGGGGCGGTACGCAATTGCGGGATTGCCGACTTGACCGTCGTCCACTCGAATGCGTCCGCCGAGTAGTTTCTCTTCCAGCCTGTCCGCCAGTTTCGCCGGAGGAGCCTCGTGATTTCTGGCATCAGTGCGGCCCAATCGAGCCAGGTCGGTGAAGAAATCCGCCATGACGCCGGAAAGCACAGGACCGGGCGCGCGTCGCGCGCCGGCGGTCGTGAAGCTGTGTGCCAGCGCGCTCGTGACCACCGGATAGCTGTGCATGACGCCCGTGCGGTCCGCGGGAAGGTAGTATGCGTTTCGGCGCAACGGATTAAGGCAACGGTTGAACAGTGTGTTCGTAAGCGAGCCCAGCATATCCGCTAGGCGACCCATATCCGACGGTTTGTCTCTGACATGAGACTTGGCAAACGAGTCAATTTCCATTTCTCGCCCCGCCCTGCGGAGTATTTCTTCGTTGGCAGCGTAGAATCCCTCGATGAAAAAGACCTCTTCCTGCAATCGCGATTCCAAGTCTTGTAGTAATTCTTCGAACTGACCAATTTCGACCGAAGCGCATTGCGTTTTGCCGCCCTGCAACCGGAACTGGTATCGAGCTTGCGGTATGCCTCCCTTGGACTGAACGATCAACCGGATATCCGCACTGGCATTTGCCGAGCCGCGCCGTGTCAATTTTTCGATGTCGACGGTGCCGAAACACCGGCGCAGTTCGTCCGTGATGCTGGCGCAAAACTCCGTAGGTGACTCAAGCAACGCTTGAATACGCGCGGCTACGTCACGGGGCAAGTCCGGCAACCGTTCGCTTACTCTCGCCTCTGCAAACCAGCCCCTCAGACTGTTTGCGACGGGCTCGACCTGGGCGGCACGAGCGCCGGAGTCGGTCGGAAAGGCACGTATTTCTCCGGACAATGACCGGTGCAGCGCATAGAGCAGGGTCGCGAAATAGGACTTGCCCGCGTTGCTCGGCCCGATTAGCACGGTGAGTGGGCGAACGTGAATGCTCGCCTCTGCGATCGGCCCGAAATCTCTTGTTTCTATACGGTAGTCGTCGATCATGTTAATCCCTTGCAAGCATGAATCGGGCGGTCGCCCTCAGCACACATGCTCGATTGAAGCCTGAATCATACACCTGCAAGGACGCCGTCAATCCAAGTGGACTGACTGGGATTATCGGACATGCTGGACTCCCGGTTGCCCGCCGGGCGGGGGAGGTTGCCCGCTGCCCGGACAAAAGGCCATGGTAGTGCTCATGGCGCGAAATGAAACGCCGCTTTCTGCCCGGAATGGCGAGAAATGGCGGGTTTCGCCGTGGCGGTTGGCGCGCCACAGCTCAATCCACCTTAGACGGCCCCTGCCGCTTCAGATTCACGCCGAAGCCGCGCCCCTTGGCGATCGCTGCGTCGCCGAACTTTTCCCGTACGCTGTCCAGCGCCCGGTCAACGGGACTGTGCGCCTGCCCGTCGCCGAGCAGTTCGCCCTGCGGCGACTCGCCGGCGTCGATCAGATTGTGGGCACCCACGCCGATCAGGCGAAACGCCCGTCCGTCGGCCTCACGGGTGAGCAATCGCTCGGCTACACCGTACATTGTCTCGGCCGAGCGCGTGTGCCCATCCAGGCGTCGCGACCTGGTAAGGAGGCGAAAGTCCGCGGTCTTCAGCTTCAGCGTCACGCCGCGGCCCAGCACGCCGGCCTTCTTCATCCGCCGCGCCACCGTCTCGGTCAGTTGCCATAGAATCGGGCGCAATTGATCGGGGTCGGCAACGTCCGTGTCGAGGGTGATTTCCGAGGAAACGCTCTTTGCCTCACGCCCCGGCTCCACGGGTCGCTCGTCCTTGCCACGGGCGCAGGCCCACAACCGCCGGCCGATGCGTCCGTAGCGGCTAACCAGTGCCGACTCGTCGAGACGCGCCAGTTCGCCGATCCGGGTAATGCCGTCTTTCGCAAGCCGGCGCTGCATCGCCGGACCCACGCCCCAGAGCAGGGTCACGGGACGATCGGCAAGAAACGATCGCGCTTCGGCCCGGCCGATGACCGAGAATCCTCGTGGCTTGTCCAGGTCCGAGGCGATCTTGGCGAGAAACTTGTTGTAGCTGAGACCGATGGAAACGGTGATTCGGTGCGTTTCCTCAACGCGCAGCGCCAGTGCCGCCAGCGTCTGCGCGGGACTGGCTCCGTGCAGGGAGGCCGTGCCGGACAAGTCCATGAAAGCCTCGTCGATGGACAGTGGCTCCACCAGCGGCGTCAGTTCCGTCATCATCGCGCGGATGGCTCGACCTACGGCGACGTATCTCGCCATGTCCGGCTTGATCACGGTTGCCTCGGGGCACGCCCTCAAGGCTTGGAACATGGGCATCGCCGAATGCACGCCGTAGGTGCGAGCCACATAGCAGCAGGCGGCCACCACGCCGCGGTGGCGCCCACCGACGATAACGGGAACATCCTGCAATTCGGGCCGGTCACGTTTCTCGATGGCAGCGTAGAACGCGTCGCAGTCCAGGTGTGCGATTGTCAGGTCATGGAGCTCATCGTGGCGAACGACACGCCCGGAACCGCAGTCCGGGCAGGTTCCGGTGGCGGCAGGCGCCCGGGCGCCGCAGTCTCGGCATAACGTTTCCACCGTTCAATGATACCCAGCAGTTTTCGCTCCGGTCGCCGGTGCGCTGACGCGGAGGGAAAGGAGTATTTCCATACAAGCCGGAGAGCAGGAGCCCGCCACCGTTGCCGGTCTGACGACGCTCGCGAGGATCAGACCTCCAGCACGATCTTCCCGAAGTGCGCGCTGGACTCCATCATGCGGTGCGCCGCGGCCGCATCCTCCAGGGGCAGGACCTGGTGAATGAGAGGCTCGATCCGGCCATCTGCGAACATCGGAACGACAGTTTCATTGAATTCCTTCGTGATGACAGCCTTTTCGTCGACCGGTCGGGAACGAAGCACAGAGCCGATAACCCGCTGGCGCCTGACCATCAACGGCCCAAGGTTGATCTCCGACTTTGCGCCGCCCATGAGGCCGATGATCACCAGCCGGCCGCCCAGCGCGAGGGATCGCAGATTGCGTTTCAGGTAAAGGCCGCCGAGATGGTCGAGGATCACGTCGGCGCCCCGCTTGCCGGTAGCGGCGGCCACGCCTTCGGCAAAGTCTTCGTTGCGATAGTCGATGACGTGATCGGCGCCCAACGCCCTGACCCGCTCCACCTTCCCCGTCGACGCGGTGATGATGACCGTGGCATTGGGCGTCAGCGCCTTGCAGAGCTGGATCGCGGACGTATTGACGCCCCCGCCCCCGCCATGAACCAGCACCGTTTCGCCGTCCTTGAGCCCGGCCACCATGAAGATGTTGAGATAGGCGGTGATATAGGTTTCGCAGACACAGGCGGCCTGATGAAAGTCGAGACTTTCGGGGACTCTCATGACGTGGCTCGCGTAGGCCACCGCATACTCCGCGTAACCGCCACCGCCCACCAGCGACATGACTCGATCTCCGACCTCAAAGCCCGCTACGCCGGGACCCAGCGCATCGACGGTGCCGGCCACCTCCAACCCCAGGATGTCAGAATCGCCGGGGGGTTGGTGGTAGTTGCCCATCCGCTGCACGCAATCCGCGCGATTGACCGTGGTGGCGACCACCTTGATCCGAACCTGCCCTTCGCCGGGATTCGGCGTTTCCGTCTCGCCGATGTGAAGCGTGTCGGCACCTCCGAACTCGGTCTGCAATATCGCCTTCATTTGTGTCCCCTGCCAAGCGAAGGAGCAATCCTAACGAATTGCGGCGCAGACCACATGACTACGCTTTATCCGGTTATTCTTGAGGCCGGACAGCACACATGAAATTGCACCCGGGGGGAGTAAGAAGGTATTTTTACTCCTGGCACGCACCGGCAGATCGCCGGTTTCGAAGAAAAACCAAGAGGAGTCTGTCATGCGCACCCTTAGTCTGTTGGTCGGAGGCATCCTGATCGGAATGGGCATCCAGATGGCCATCGGCCAGAGCCAGAACAGCGGCATCGTCGGCATCAATCACGTGGGTCTCGCAGTCGATGACTTGGACGCGGCGATCGAATACTACACCGAGACGCTGGGATACCCGGAGGCGTTTCGCATCGAAAACGAAGCCGGCGAGATCGGCCTTGTCTACGTTCAGGTGAGCCGGAACACGTTCGTTGAACTACAGCCCACCAACGAGAACCGCGGACCGGGACTCAACCACTTCGGCGTGGTCGTGGACGACATGGATGCCGCCATCGAAATGTGGCGGGGCCGTGGCATCGAGGTACAGGACGCTCGGTCCAGCAGCACCAACGCAATCCTTTCGAATATCTTCGATCCCAACGGTGTCCGCATGGAGTTGCTGGAACTGCCGCCGGAGTCCGAACACGCCCAGGCGGTGGCGCGCTGGGGTCAGTAAACTGTCGCGCGGCAAAGTCTCGGCATCAGGATATATTTGCGGAAGTCGCCCTGGCCGGTGACCGGCGCGTCAGCGTATGGCGATGGGCCGTGCCGGCGAGCCCGTCGCTCCCCTGAATCGAATCGGCGTAACGATGAACACGAATTCGTACGCCACATCGGCGACGAGCTCGTCCAACTGCATGTTCTCCAGGTTGAAGATACCGTTCTTCGTGAGCAGTTCCTGGTGGACCGGAAAAACCTGCGCCTCGTCCGGGTTGGGAAACACCTCGCTGCCCCAGGAGTCGGCGCCGATCATGGTCACCTGCCGCTCGACGATCCATTGGGCGGCGGCCACCCCGATACCCGGCGGGTTTTCATTGTAGGCTTCGGGCTGATCCCACAGCGACGACCAACCGTATCGCAACAGCAGGGCATCGCCAGGGGCTACATCCGCGGCTGACATTCCCTGCGCTGCCAGCGCCCCCAGCAAATCCTCCACCGTGACCTCGTAGCCGTTCGGCAGCCGCTCGACACCCTGGTACCCGGCCAGATCGATCAACACGCCCCGCGTGACGATGGGACGGACATGCTCGATGCCAAGCCGCTGCAAGCCGCTGGGCGTATCCATCTCCGCCGCCGTAAAGCCATTGTAGAAGACGTGCTCAACGCTGCCGTCCTCCATGACCACTTCCTGACCGACATGCCCCAGACCGTCGAATTGCGTGCCCACCTGACCGATCTGGGTCGACAGGAATTCTTCGTTGGCCACGATCCGGTTATCCCCGGCCGCCGGGTCCCGGGCAGGCAACACCATGGAGTAGCTGCGGGTTCCAAACAGCGGCATCCCCTGCTCGTAGATCTGACCCAGTTCGTAGATTTTCCCGGTAGTCGCCAGTTGCAGCGCCTCCATTACCTTGGCGTCGGTGATCCGGTTGGAGGCGCCCGCCTGATCGTCGGGGCCCCACTCGGAATTCGGCCACCAGGGCCCCGAGTCACGCGTTTGGGCCCCGGCCGACAAGGCCAGCAGCGCGCCCATGGCCGTCACGGCGATCAGCGCGCCGACGCGCGTCTCGCGGAGGCAGCCGACCGAGCATGGATGGATGCGATAGTGTAGGTGCGGACGATCGTGCATGAGCGTCTCCCGATGTTTCCTTACTGCCGGATCACGGCTTGCAATGGATTGTACCGGCAGTCGTCCGGGTGCGCCTGTCTCGCCTCGCCGCGTCCACATTGAGTAGAACTTTGTCCCGGTTTATCGATCTAACCGCAGTATTTTCGACACGATGGTTCGTTTGAATGCTGTCTGTCCTGCTGGCTGATCGTCATCGGGTAACGCCAGCGTTGAGCTCGGGAATACGTGGCGAAACGGGGTGTGCTAACGTTCACGCTGATCGTATTCGCGCCTGCAAAACGCATGTGCGCCACTGTCGTGTTTGCGGGGAGCGGCTTGTAGCCGGGACACGGAATGACCAGGAAATTTCTTGCAATTGCAGCACTTGCCCTGACCGTCGTGGTGGTGGCGGTCGCGGGATTCATGTGGAGCCGCAGCAGCGCCGTTGAAGTACAGATCGCGACGCTGGCGCCGCGCAGCATACAGGCGTCGGTGCTGGCATCGGGAAACCTGGTGCACGAAGACGAGGTACAGCTCACCACCGAAGTCATCGGCAGGGTCACCGGACTGTACGTCGAGGAAGGCGACCGCGTGACGCAGGGACAGTTGTTGCTGCAGATCGACGACGAACTCTACCGGGCTGCGGTCGAGCAGAACGAAGCCACCGTGCGGATGCAGGAGATCGCCATACAGCGTCAGCAGTTGCGGGCGGAAAATCTGCGCACCCAGTGGGAACGCCAAGAGGCGCTGCACGAGCGCAATCTCATCGACGACGACAGTTTCGTTGTCGCGACCAATGAATTGGGTGTCGCGGAAATCGACCTGCAGTCGAGCCGGGAATCTCTTTCGCAGGCCGTGGCGCAGCTTGAGCAGGCGGCGGATCGCCTGAGCAAGACGCGCGTTGTTTCCCCCATCGACGGTACGGTCACGTCGCTGGACATCAAGGTCGGCGAAACGGCGATTTCAAGCACCACGAATATCCCCGGATCGAGCCTCATGACCATCGCGAATCCCGACAGTATTCATGCCGAGGTCAATGTGGATGAAGCGGACATCGCGAATGTTGCCATCGGCCAGAAAGCCCGGATCGTGGCGATCGCGTACCCGGACCTGCCGATCGATGGCGTGATCGATTCGATTGCCGTGTCGGCCAAGGTGGCCGAAGGTGCGCAGGGTTTGAGCTTTGCGGTCAAGATTCGCCTGGAGAAAACCCGTGGCGTCGTGCTGCGGCCCGGCATGAGCTGTCGCGTGGAAATCTACACCGAAATCAGGGACGGAATACTTGCCGTACCCATACAGGCGATTATCGTGGAGGAAGACCGCGGCGAGAACCGGATCACGCATCACGTCTTCGAGTACGACGACCGGACAGCGCGCAAGGTTGCGGTTCGAGTGGGCCTGTCGGACGATACCTGGCAGGCCCTCACCAGCGGAATGGACGAAGGCGACGAGGTCATTGTCGGACCCGACAGCATACTGCGCAACCTGAACGACGGGGACCGCGTCGTGGCCACGGCATCGGAATAGGCAGCCACTTGGCAGGTCCGGGAATTTCGAACTGGTTCGTCGCAATCGAAGCCGTGCGTGCTGCGCTGGCGTCCATCCGCGCACACGCCTTGCGCAGTTTCCTGACCACGCTCGGCATTATCATCGGTGTCGCGTCGATCGTCGGAATGGTGTCCATCATTCAGGGGCTGAGTTTCGCAATTGGCGAACAACTGCAGGGACTGGGCAGCAACAGCATCACGGTGCAGTCCTATACCCCGGTGATACAACGCCTGCAGGGCCGCCGCGCCCGGCTCACACCCGAGGATCTCGATCTCATCGCCTACCGCGTGGACGGCATCGACTCGATCACGCCGATCATGTATTCGCAGTCCGGGCAGGGGCGGATCCGCTACGGTTCCCAGACCGCCCTTGCGTTCGTGCTGGGAACGACCTACTCATTTCAGGATATTGGCCGGTACTACTCCCAGTATGGCCGGTTCCTCTCCGACAGCGACAACAGAACTCGGCGCCGCGTCGCGGTCATTGCCGAACAGACCCGGGAGGACCTGGGATTGCCCGAAAACCCCGTCGGGGAGTTCATCCAGGTCAACGGAGAGTGGCTCAGGATCATCGGACTACCGGAACCCAAGGGCGAAATTCTCGGGCAACAGCTCGACAACCGCGTGCTGATTCCGTACAGCACGATGGCCAGCATGCTGGGAAACCGGACTTCCCCGGATATCCAGATTCAACTGACCATCACCGACCTGAACGAGATGGACACGATCGTCCGGCTGATCGGGCGGCTGCTAAGAAATGCCCACAACCTGGCGCCGGCAGACCCCGACGACTTCCGGATTCAGACGGCTGAGCAGCTTCGAGCGACGTTCGATACGATCATCAACAACGTCACAATCGCGATGGCGGGCATTGTCGGCATCTCCCTGCTCGTGGGCGGCATCGGGATCATGAACATCATGCTTGTTTCGGTGACCGAGCGAACGCGCGAGATCGGTATTTGCAAGGCGCTGGGCGCGACACGGCAGCACATCCTGTTGCAGTTTCTGCTGGAGGCGCTATTCCTGTGCCTGCTCGGCGGCCTGGCCGGGCTGATCGTCGGCTACGGAATCGGAGCGGTCGCCGCCTCGTTCATCCCGGGGTTCCCGCCGGCGCATACGCCGCTGTGGTCCATCGCGCTGGCACTCGGCTTCTCCCTGGCGGTAGGCATGATATTCGGCATTCTGCCTGCCGCAAAAGCCGCCAAACTGGACCCGATCGGCGCACTACGCTACGAATAGTCGTTCGGAAACAAGCCTGATAGTTGCGGATCAGGTTGATGGAGCAATTGCAACTACTTGGAGTCCCACACTTTCAGCCAACAATTATTTGACAGTTTATCCACCAGTTACGCTGAATTTCTAGATACTATCTGATATTCTGGTTTTTGTGAGTAAGCAAATTGAAAGCGGATTGAATCCGATTGCAGCACGTTCGGTTGCCTTCATATCGGCCACAATTTCGGAAATTGCGGTAACCGTTCGTCCGAGTAGGCGGGGGCATTACTGCGCCCCGCCCCTCGCAGACCCGAGCGAGCGGGTTTCCCGCACTCGGTTCCTCACTTGACAGATTCGCTGCAAGGACCTGGCCATCGACGCACGATCC
>LXNI01001301.1_pt1 | contig 22496 bp, 19 predicted proteins | sample 809091 | NCBI WGS metagenome assembly LXNI01 (sample SAMN04870527, study PRJNA318959) | sponge metagenome | biome: 01000161; feature: marine sponge reef; material: water | host: Sarcotragus foetidus | place: Greece: Milos, Mediterranean Sea | collected 2013-05-29 | depth 5-7 m | reverse complement strand
TCACCGAGACAAAGCCCCCCGCCGAACTTCTTGCAAGTTCGACGGGGGGCACCCAACCCAAAACATCGGCTAAAGCGAACGGATCAAACCCCGATCCCCGCTGAAAGCCTGCGCCCGCTCAGGTGCGAGATGGCGCCATCGATTCGCTGTTCGCCGATCAACCGGCCGGCAACCTCACCGACCGCGATCGCATCGCCTTCTTCCAAGAACTCCGTCAGCGCGTACCCGACCTATTCACCGCCAGCATATGGGCCGAAGACCCCAACGACGACGCCAACCGAAAACAGATGACCGTAACTGCGCTCCGTTCGCTCTTGAAAACAGGTTTCGTGAATGCCCAGCGTGGACTCGACGATGACACCTCAAGAGACACCGACGTCCTCGCCAAGATTCTCGAGGGCCTCTTTACCGCTGCACAGTCGCCCACCGCCGACGAGCAAGAGCAGCTGATCGCCCGAGCACTCCAAGATGCCGTTCGCGATATCCAGAGCACGATTCAAGGCGGTTTCAGAGAAGAGCTAAAGAAGCTCATGCCGACATTGCACTCCTTCGGCTATCCCGGTCTCGATGGCTCCGAGCTCGAAACCGAGACGACACTCGACGTCGAGCGCTTGCTTTCACGCCACACCAAGGTCAGGTACGCTGGCCATCACGGCATCCAGTTACCCGAGTCGTACACCGGGCTCGGCATACGCAACCTTATCTTCATCCTGCTTCAGTTAGTCAGTTTCTATCGCTCTTTCCGCGCCGAACCGGCCGCGCCCGGGGTCCACCTCGTCTTCATTGAAGAACCCGAGGCCCACCTACATCCACAGATGCAGGAAGTGTTCATCCGTCAGGTCTCAAAGATTGCCCACCAGCTCAGCGCACAGGACGGCGCTCCCTTGCCGTGGCCGGTCCAGTTCATTGTGTCGACCCATTCCTCCCACGTCGCCAACGCGGCCGGGTTCGAGGCGATCCGCTACTTCATCCCTGCGTCCGTCGACGGCGTGCGCCACACCAGAATCAAGGATCTCCGCCAAGGGCTGCACTGTACGTCCGTGGAGCACAGGCGGTTTCTCCACCAATACCTCACCCTGACGCGCTGCGACCTCTTCTTCGCTGACAAGGCCGTGCTGATTGAAGGCACGAGCGAGCGCCTGCTGCTGCCTGTGATTATCAACAAGCTGGAGGACGCCGAGCCCGCTCAGCCCAAGCTCTCCAGCCAGTACGTCACGACGATGGAGGTCGGCGGCGCCTACGCGCACATCTTCTTTGCTCTTCTCGACTTCCTGGAGCTGCGCACCCTCATCATTACCGACCTCGACTCCATTGCCGACGATCGCAAGGCCTGCCCGGTGCACCAGGGGACTGCAACAAGCAACGCCTGCCTGAAATCCTGGTTCGGCGACGGCTCCCCCGCAGCCTTTCTCGCCAAAGACGACGCTTCGAAGGTCGAGAACCTACGGCGCATCGCCTTCCAGCGGCCCGAGGCCGACGGCGGTCCATGCGGCCGCACCTTCGAGGACGCGTTCATGCTGGCAAACCCGGCCATGTTCGGCATCGAAGGTGGCACCCCAGACGACCAGGCCCAGTGTGCGTGGCACCAGCTCGACACCATCAAGAAGTCCGAGTTCGCGCTCAAACACGCGATCGACGACACCGACTGGTCCCCACCCGGCTACATCCTCGACGGATTGAGATGGCTCGCGCGTGGCGACATTGCGGACGACGGGACGATAATCGACCAAGCCGCCCCCATTTTCGAGGCCCCCGACGTCGCGGTGGCCCACGATGGTTGAACCCGTCCAACCCATGAACCCGGCTGAGGAAGCCAGCCAGAAAGCCCTCGACCAAGTTCATCGCTGCCTCGAACACGGGGAGAGCTTTCTAGTCGAAGCTGGTGCCGGCGCCGGCAAGACCTACACACTCGTGAAGGCGCTTCAATTCCTAATCGACCGCTACCGTCACGCCTTGCCGCAACGCCACCAACGGATCGCCTGCATCACTTTCACGAATGTTGCCAAAGACGAAATCGAGGCCCGCACCGACCGCAGCCCGATCATCCATTGCAACACTATCCACGCCTTCTGCTGGTCCCTCATCGTCGGCTTCCAGAGACAGCTCCGCCAACGCCTGCCTGACCTCGAACACTGGCCCGAGAAGCTCGCCGAAGTCGGCGACGTCGGGGAACGCCGAGTTGAGTACGAGCTCGGTCACAGAAGCATCAACGACGCCCGCATCTCCATCCATCACGACGATGTCCTTATCCTGACCATCGCGCTCATGGACAATGCCAAGTTCAGGCGCATCCTGGCCGACAGGTATCCGATCATCCTGATCGACGAATATCAGGACACAGACCGCGGCTGGATTGACTCCATCAAGCACCACTTTCTTGGCCGAGCGAACTCGCCGCAATTCGGGTTCTTCGGCGACCATTGGCAGAAGATTTACGGCAACGGCTGCGGAAAAATCGACCATCCGGGCCTCACCGTGATCGGCAAGGAGGCGAACTTCCGCTCCGTTCCGACCGTCGTCGACTGCCTCAATCGCATGCGGCCCGAACTGCCCCAGTCCGTCGTCGATCCGGACGCGGAGGGCGAACTCCGCATCTTTCATACCAACGCCTGGACCGGCCAGCGCCGCGGCGGCGGCCACTGGGGCGGCGATCTACCTTCCGAGGCCGCAGAGACCGCGCTTGAGACCGTCCTCCACCGCCTCGACCTGGCGGGTTGGGACCTTACTCCCAAGACCACCAAGATCCTGATGCTCACGCACCGAGTTCTCGCAGGCAGGCAGGGCTATCCCAGTATTCCCGAAGTATTCAGGTTCAATGAGTCGTTCACCAACAAGGAGCATCCGCATATCGCCTATTTCGCCGACGCTCTGGAGCCCGCTTGTGATGCCTACCTGTCACAGAAATACGGCGAAATGTTTCGAGCGCTCGGTTCCAGCGTGCCAGCAATCCGCGCTCACGACGACAAACGCAAGTGGTCCGAAGCCATGGACAGGCTAATCGAGCTGAGAGATGGCGGGACGGTCCGCGACGTGTTGGCACACCTGCTAGCAGTGCGCCGCCCCCGCGTTCCCGATGCCGTGGAGCGGCGCGAGCGCGAATTGCGGGAGTTCGTTCCGGAGCCTGACGAGGACATGCCTCGCCCGCTGAAGGAGCTCGACGACCTCCGCGCCGTTCCGTACCAGGAGATCGTTGCGCTCTGCCGCTATCTCTCGGGACACTCCCCCTTCGAGACCAAGCACGGCGTGAAGGGCGCCGAATTCGACAACGTGCTCGTGGTCATCGGAAGAGGCTGGAACCGCTACAACTTCGGCCAGATGCTCGAACTGGCAGCCGATCCCCCCGCCATTCCGCCCGACAGACACGACGCCTTCGAGCGCAATCGGAACCTCTTCTACGTCACCTGCTCGAGGCCGAAGAAGCGCCTCGCCGTCCTCTTCACCCAACTGCTTTCCGCTGCAGCCCTGCATACGGTGAACGACTGGTTCGGCGCCGACACCGTCGAAGCCCTTGATCTCTGATCGACTCTCGCCCCGTCCCTCCCGCGGACAGCCATCGGCTATCGATCCTCCCCCATCGAATTGGTCCACCCTTAGGTTATGGAAAGAGGAGGGCCGACGATGGCAAGGAAGCCATTCGCGGTGACGGGGCGTGATCACGTGGGCATGAGGGCTCACGGAGACGTGCGCCGGATCGAGGCCAAGCGTCTCGACCTCCTCCAGCAGGAGAGCGACGTCGATGTACGATCCCGCGGGAAACACGACATCGACGGTCTTGTCGATGCAGGAGGCAGGCAACTGGGGGGAGCGTGTGGAGATTTCCATCGTCGTCGTATGAGACGTGCTCCGTGTCGGGCCCACCCACACGGATCGTGACGACTTCCTCCTCAGACCGTCGGACGATCTCGAGGGCCGTTCTTCCCTTGCCTTCGGAACCGAACTGGCCCCCGATCACGATCGACACAGGCATGTCTCAATTCCCAGTGTTTTGCCGGTAGCTCGGGATGCGCTCACCTCAGATTGTCACCCGCTCCACTGCCAGAAAAATGGGGCGCGAGCCTTTCGACCCGCGCCCCGCTCTCTGCTGCAACGCCGGTTGACCGGTCAGGCAGCCGTGCGGGCGACCTTCTTCTGGCCGCCACCCTGGATGGCGATCTGGCGCGGCTTCAGCGCCTCGGGGAGCTCGCGCACCAGGTCGATGTGCAGGAGACCCTTGTCGAGCGCCGCACCCGTCACCTGGATGTGGTCCGCTAGGTTGAAGCGCCGCTCGAAGGCGCGGGTGGCGATGCCCCGGTGGAGATAGCTCTCGTTCGCTCCGTTCTCCTTGGCGATCTTGCCCGCGACGGTGAGCACGTTCTCTTTCACTGCGATGGTGATCTCGTCCTCGCCGAAGCCGGCGACGGCGAGCGTCACCTGATAGGCGTTCTCACCGGTCTTCTGGATGTTGTAGGGCGGATAGGTGGGTGCCGTCTCGCTCGGCATCTGCTCGAGCATCCGGGCCATCCGGTCGAAGCCGACCGTGTTGCTGAAGAGCGGGGTAAAGTCGAATGCACGCATGCTGTGACTCCTTCTTCGCAAGCAAGTCTTCCGTGGTCCGCCTTCGTGGCCGAACCGGTTCCGTGCCCTTCCGGGGCCCACTCTGCGGCGCCCCTCGGGCAGCACCGAATTGGTGATGTCAGATCCGGGCTTCAAGGGGTGAAACTGAATTTTTCCGAGGGCCGTGCCCGCCGCCCGACGCACCCTCGACAGCCGTTCACAAAACGCACCCATCAGGTCTTGAAATGCCGCCGGACAGTTCCGATATGGTGCTCGATTGGCACTCTCATTGAGAGAGTAGTAATTCTAAAAGAAACTTGAAATCAAGGCACTAGACCGCGTCGTGCAGTCCATCCGTGTCATTTCCGGTTGTCGACGCGATTGGGAGTGAAGCGAATGAGCTTGTTGCAGGAAGCGACTCTTGATCGTCTCTGGGCGCGCTACGAGAGAGAGCTCGGCGCGCCTCCGCCGATCCAGTCTGCAACTATCGACGAGGCGATCGCGTACCTGCGGGATACGCTCGAAGCTCGCGGGATACGCGAGCCCAGGCGCGCCGCGGTGGCGGTGCCCTTGCCGCTCGCTGCGTGACCGCCTGCGGCGCCCGTAGCGTGGGGATCCAAGTGCGCGCCGCCGGGCTTCAGAGCGTGCTGTAGAGGGCTATGCGTCGGACGGCGTAATCGCCGCCGCTATTGACGATGGCAACGCCGGCGAAGGGACCGCTCAGAGCCGCACTCTTGATCCTGATGACCTCGGTCCCGTCAACGGCGACGGTCATGGTGCCGTCCGCCGCCCTTACCAGAGTCAGCCTGTGGTCGTAGCCGTCTTCCAAGACCAGCTCGTCGACATGCTTGCCGATGGTCTTGATCCCTGTCCGGCCGAAGCGGGCCACCTGGATCGGCTGGCCGCTCCCCGGCAGATACGCCAGCCGATAGCCCGAGGCGTGGGTGATCCCTTGGAAGGCGTCTATCTGCCCTGGAGAAGGTCGTGCGTTCATATCGCCAGATGGGTCTCGCCTGAGGACGAACTAATTCGAGAGAACGGACTTACGTGAGCGACGCCAAGCCACACCCGGAAGTCGACGAGCACCCGAACGCCTTCGCGTTCCTGCGCGGGCAGGTGCACTCGCTGGTGCGCGGCCGGCTCTGGCTGCATGTGATGATCGGCATCGGAACCGATGGGGTGGACGCCCCTCCCAGCGGCATCGATTAGTGCCAAGGTGGCGGTGTCATGAACGCCAACACGCAGGATGTTGACCGGCGTCGAATGTAGACCCCCCACAGTCAGCGATATCAACATGTTAGCGTGCCGATCGGCGCCGATTCGGCGCGCCGATCAACAACGGGATAAGAGGGGAGCAGTCTGCCCGGCGCCGGCGGGACGGCGGGGAAGGAGGCGGATCGACGCGGATATCGCCCGTTCACTCCTTGATCCCGCGACAACAGCAGCCCCCAGCCTGTCGGCAATATCGTCGAGCCTCAAATCCAAGCTGCCTCTCCCCCTCGAAGCCTCGGAGACGGGGTTGTTCAGACTTTCCTTAACACGCCTAACGACACCACGGTCGCCACGACGCGAAATTGTGCGGCCTTGGAAGCCGCCTCTACTGAGCACTTACATGTCCATGATGGCCGCGACAGATCGCCCGATCCGTTCGGCGGCAGCCTCAATTTCCCGATCGCCGAGATGGGCGTAACGAAGCGTCATGCGGACGTTGGAGTGACCGAGCAACTGCGAGACGACCGGCACAGGAACGCCGTTCATCACCGCGTGGCTCGCGTGGGTATGACGGAGGTCGTGAAGGCGGACATCCTCGATACCGGCCTCGCGGCGAACCCGGTACCACAGTGCGAGATTGTGGCTGTACAGCCGATCCGGATTGCGCGGCGACGGGAACACGAAGGGACTTGCGTCTCGTGGTTGCCGCTCGAGGATGCTCCGAGCCTGGCTGTTGAGGGGAACCCTTCTCGCGCCCGTCTTGCTGTCTGCGAGGAAGAGCGCGTCGCGATGGACCTCGGACCAGCGGAGACGCAAGATCTCACCCTTGCGGCATCCGGTGAGCAGAAGAAGGCGAATGATATCCGCCTGCTGCCGATTGTTCTCTCCGGTCTGTGCGTCCAGAACCCGGTGCAGACGACCGATCTCCTCGCGCGACAGGAAGCGGGTAAGCCTGGGCCGGCGGTTGGGCCTGATACCCTGGGTTGGGTTCCTCTCGATGTAGCCGCAAGCGACCGCGAAGTTCATGATCTGCCGAAGCAGCGCCAGGGCATGATTGGCGTTGCCAGGAGCTGTGCGGCTGAAGGCGTCGAACCAGCGCGAGAGTTGTGCACCGGTCACGCGGTCGAGCTTCTTCGAGCCGAATTCCGGCAGGATGCGTCTTGAGATCAGGTAGTGGACGCCTTTTCTCGTCGACGGCTTGTACCGGTCGAAGTGGGCCTCCTTCCACTCGCCCTCGACGAATTCCCGAAACAGCGGCACAGGGCGTTTCGGCGCGGTCTCTCTGTCGGGCTCGGGGACGGCCTGCCGCGCGAGGCATTCCTTGCGGGCCTCGGCGATCCCCATCGTTGAGACGGGACCGAGAGAGACGCGCCGTGATACGCCTCCGACATCGCGCAACATGACAAAGGTCCGTGCTCCGGTTGGCCGCACCCGGACCCCTAGACCCGGGACGCGACTGTCCCAGACGGCATATTCCCGCTCGCGAGGACGCAGGCGGGCGATGGCGGCGTCAGTGAGGCGCATTCGTTTCCTGCCCGCCATGGCTCAGCGCTCCAGAATGGCGCCGACGGTCTCGGCTGCGTCCACCAGCATGGCATCGTCGGGATGAGTATATTTGAGCGTGGTTTCCGCGGTGCGGTGCCCGAGCAGCCGGCCGATGGCGAGTACCGTCTCGCCCTGCCGCAAGGCGATGCTGGCATGGGTATGACGAAGATCGTGAAGACGCACGTCGCACAGCTCCACTTCGGCGCGGATGGCAAACCAGAAACGGTCCAGCCAACTTGTACCCGATGGTCCTCCGGTTCGGGGCGCAGGGAAGACCCACCGGCTGGTCCGCTCGATCCCGTCGAGGACCCTCCGTGCCGGGCTGGATAGCCAGACGGTTCGGGGACCTGTCTTGCTGTCCGGCAAGAAGAGACGGCCTTCCCGGTAGTCGGACCAGCGCAGCGTCAGGATCTCGCTCTTGCGGCACCCCGTCAGGAGGAGAAGACGGATGGCCACAACTTGAAGCGGCTTTCGTTCGGCGTGGGCAGACAGTGCTGCGGACAGGCGGCGGATCTCGTCGTCGGACAGGAAGCGCTCCCTCCCTTTCCGCCGATAGCGCCGGATGCCCCGGCACGGGTTGGAGCCCTCGGGACGAAGGCCCATCGCTTCCGCCTCCCTCATGATGACGGAGAGCACCGGCATGGAGCGATCGGCCGCGACCGGGGTGGCGCGGAGCGAGGCGAACCAGTTGCGAACGTCTCGGCTGTCGATGTCGGCGACCGGGCGTCCCGAGAAGCAAGGCAGGATCTGGTTGCGCAGGTAGCCCCGGTTCACCTCGAGCGTTCGTACTTTCCAGACCCGCTGGTAGCGCTCGAACACGGTCTCGGCGACGGCCTCGAAGAAGGTCTCGCCAGGATTATTAGGCGCATCCTCCCCCCGCCGGATCGCGGCCATCATCTCGTCTGCGCGACGCCGTGCCTCCCCGACGCTCATGGAGTTGGCGTCCCCGACGACCCTCCAGACACGGTCGCCGCGATGCTGGCAGTGGATGAAGAAGCGTTTGCGGCCCGAGGGCGAGACGCGCACGCCGAAGCCGGTGAGCTTGCTGTCGCGAGTGTCGTATGCGGACTTGCGGGGCCGGAGCGCTGTGACGCGGGCGGCGGTCAGAGTGATTCTGGCCATTCGTCTTCTCCCGAATTCAGTTGCACCCGGGGAACGGAGGGTTGCGAAATCCGTTCCTCTGCAACAATACTCAGGAGAAAAAACGACCCTGTATCAGCTAGTTAGCACCGAAGGTGCGTCGCATGGTGTGACTCCTTGTCGTAAGCAAGTCTTCCGTGGTCCGCCGTCATGGCCGGACCGGTTCCATGCCCGTCCGGGGGCCCACTCTGCGGCGCCCCCTCGGGCAGTGCTGACTTGGTGATGGCGAAACGGTTTTCAAGAGCCGCCAAGCGTCGTCACGCGCGCACTTCCGGCGGACGAGGGCGGCGCTGGACCTGCCGGCGGGGCTGCGCCACGGTGGCACGCCATGACCGATTCACCGGCCCCGCGCGACATCCCCACGCCCGGCGTCCACGCCGCCGTGTTCGTCGCCATGTTCCTCATTTCCTTCAGCTACCCGGTGGGCGAGGCCATCGCCAACGAGCTCGATACCGGCGTCCTGCTCTTCCTCCGCTTCGTGCTGGCAATGGCGATTTTCGGGCCGGTGGTCGCCTGGCGCTACGGCATCGCCTGGCCGGGCTGGCGCGCACTCGCCGGCTATGCGGCGATCAGCACGTCGCTCGTCGCCTTCTTCTGGTGCATGTTCTACGGCCTGCGCTTCACCAGCGCGCTCAACACCGGCGCCATCTCCACCCTGATCCCGGGCCTCACGGCAATCGGCGGCGCGATCCTGGTCGGCGAGCGGCTGGGCTGGCATCGTCTCGCGGCCCTCGTCATCGGCCTGATCGGCGCGCTCTGGGTGGTCTTCCGCGGCGACTGGGACCGCTTCATCGGCCTCGACCTCAACAAGGGCGACCTGATCGTGTTCGCGGGCTGCATCGCGATGGGCTTCTACAGCCCGCTGGTCAAGCGCTACCACCGGGGTGAGCCGGTGATGGTCATGACCTTCTGGGTGGTGGCCATGAATGCCGTCTGGTTCCTGGTGCTCGCCAACAGCGCCCTGTGGACCATGGAGTGGGGCGCTGTCCCGCTCTTCGCCTACGGCGGCGTCGCCGGCATCGCGCTCCTCTCGACCGTCATTTCCTTCTTTCTGATGCAGTGGACCACGATCAGGCTCGGCCCCACCCGGGTGCAGTCGTACAGCTACCTGTTGCCGGCCTTCGTTCTCGCCATCGACTGGGCGATCGGCAAGGGCCTGCCGAGCCTGCTCACCATCCCCGGCATCCTGATCGTGCTCGCCGCGAGCCTGGTGATCCAGCGGGGCGAAGTCTACGCGGGCCGCTCCGTCGGCACCGCACCTCCTTAGCCCCCTCTTGACTCCTGCCGATCACAATTCTGGTTTGCGCCCGACGAGCTGTCCGGCCTCGGCTGCGTAGAGTACTCAACAGTCACATCGCCCTCCGCCGGCCGATCGAACGAGAGCGTGTGGGTGCGATCGCCCGCGCTCCAGCGAAATCGAGCCCTGCGGCCAGATGTGTTCACCCGTTGCTCGTCGGCATGGGAGCAGACAGCCTCATCGGAGAACGCAAACAGCGTCGCGAACACGGCGGACGGGGATTCCTGAATGTGGAAGTTCACGCTGGTCACGGGCTCGAACTGCCCGCCCTTCTCAGACCACCACCCGAGCAGAGTCGGCCTCTCCCGGCCCCGCACCGGAGCGCCGGCAGAAGGGGACGGCAACAGCGGCATCACCTTGAGTTCTGTATCCAGATTTTCCCCGGAGACCGCCAGCGCTGAGCCCGAAGGCGTCACTATCAGATCAGGCGCGAAGTGGAACCACTGCCGGTAGTCGTGGTTCTCCTTGAGGTTGTCCCATACCCAGTCGAACACCAGCAACCACTCATGAGGCTTCAACACCAGCAGTCTGGCATGGCGCATGGTCCGGAACTGCCGCGCATGGGTTTCGATGAAGAACAACCCATCCTCGGTCTCGCCCCACCGCTCCAAGGCCGATCCATAGGGTTTGGAACGCTTGCGGTCGAAGCTCCGCCCGTCGATCTCGACGGTGTTGTGAGCGCGAGTCGATTCGACATAGACCCGCTTGGGGTCCGAATACCAGAATCCCTGGTTCCAGAGCTCCGAGCCCTTCTTGGTTCTGCCGAGATAGCCGTAGCGGCCCGCGTCGATGAGGATATCGGCACCCCGGTCGTACCAGACGAACGACAGGTCGTCCGCCTGCTTGTGGACGCGGGAGTGAAATGCACCCGTTTGTGCCAAGTACGCGGCCTCCGGGAAGTCCTTACCATCCGCCCAATCTGACCTCACCACGGCCAACCCCGCTTCAGGAAAAGCCGCGAGGTGTTGAGGGGTAGCCTCTCCGCTCGCTCCCCCAGTAATGGCGTGGTCCAGCAAATCCATACCGCCAAGCAATGCGTGTCTGCGGGAAAAGTCGATTCGATCCGAATCTCCGAAATTTACAATTTTCCGGCTGGGCATAATCATCCAGGCCATCGACTCGCGCATATTTCCAAGCTGTTTCGAAAGCGACGGAATTTCTTCCAAAATACCTGTCTCCGTTAATGTTGATATTGCTCGAAGAACGGAATAGTGGTATTCGGGAGAATGCTCCAAGTGGACACCCTCACTACTAAAGTGTCGATCGATCATGCTCATCAGCCGTTCGATAGATTGCAATCGGAAAACCGCAAGTCGTTCGAAATTGGAAAATCGAATTGCGGAAAAAAACTGTCCCAGCGCCTGATAGAAACCGTGGTTATTATGAAATTTTATGTTGCGATCGTCAGACAAATAGTCAAAGTGTGAGAGTAAAGAGATCCAGAGCTTGTCGAGCCGGTTAGTGTTTATGGAGCCATCCCTGCACGCGGCATCAATAATGTAGGAAAGCTGCGGAATTCTACGGCCGACCGCCATATCGTACCAAGCGAAATCTTCAACCCCATCAAGGGTCTGGTCACGAGAATAAGGATGTTGGTGCACCCAGTCTGCCGCAACCTCGAGAGCAAAAGTGAGATACTCTCTCTGTGACGTCTGGGAGTGGCGCTTCAAGACAGCATGCAGTGGATGCCAAGAATTCAAGTGATAGTTCCACGACCGGTCGATCGTTTGCAAGCGGCTCCAATTGATCGGTGGTACGAGCACGAATGGCGGATGATTTCTCTCCGTCCAACCGGTGGACATTATTGTGTCTGGATTCCCCCGGGCCAATAACGGTCCCAACCAATACGGGGCCAATTCTTGACCCTTCAGGTTGCTGCAGACCGCGTCTATCGGCATCCGCCTCAACTCTTCTTGCCAGCCGGAGCGGGGTTCCTGCTGCGGCGCGGAGGCACCCAGACTTGGCGGTGCGATGGTCGCTATCAGCAGAATTACACCGCAGAGCCCGCTGGCGATTGCAAGCAATCTTCCAAGGCGACCCAGCGACAGCGGAAAGCGAGGCGGGCGGTACCCCGCCTGGTCGGGCAGAAGGAGACTTGCCATTGGAACCCTCATGGTCTGGCGGCTCGGGTTTCGATCGGAGTGCGGCACGCCCCGTGGTGCTGATGGATTGCTCTTGGCCAGTCAAGTGGCTTGAAGCCGGGGGCCCCGCCGCGGTGTCGTGTGAGGGCGCTCTAGCGGCGCTCGATGGCGAAGAGGCGGGCGGCGATGACGAGGCCTGCGGCGGGGCAGATCAACATGCACCACCACGCGGACTCCCAGCTGCCGAAGCCGCCCACCACGACCGCCATGAGCGGCGGCCCCAGCAGCATGCCGACCGCAGCACCCTGTACCATGAAGCCGTTGGCCATTGCCACGAGCTGGGGCTTGGGCGCGTGCACGGCGGCGCCGCCGTAGGCGGCCGCCGGCAGCACACCGCTGCCGGCGCTGAAGACGATCGCGAGCGGAATCTTGGCGTCGTCCGGCACGAAGCCTGCGAGGATCAGCACGCCGGTGACGGCCATGATGACGTTCGCCGCCCCGACGAGCACGAAGCGCGGCACGCGCCTTTGCATCAGCCAGCCGCCAGCAAAGTTGCCGGTGGCATTCATGCCAACCACCAGCGCCGAGAAGAGCGCGGCGCCGATGGCTCCGCGGCCTTGCGTCTCGGTCAGGAAGGTGGGCAACCAGGCTGCGACCGCGAACCATTGAATGGTGAAGAGCAGGAACGCCCCGCCGTAGAGCCAGAGCGCGCCGACCGGCACCGTCGCCCGCGCGCCGGCCCAGTCGAAACTGGCGTCCGCGTCGCGGCTCGGCTGTTCGGGCCAGCGCCGGCGCGTCGTGCCGGCCGCCACCAGCACCGCCGCCACCAGCGCCCCCCCGGCGCAGAGCCACCAGAGGCTGCGCCAGCCCAGCGATTCGGCGAGGAAGGGCGCCACCACCATGGCGAGCGCCATTCCGCCCGGCATGTAGCCGCTCCAGATGCCGAGCGCGAGGTTGCGGTCCCCGGGCCGCGTGGCGTCGAAGGTGATCTTGGGCGCGGACGACACGATGGCGGCGAAGCTGATCCCCTCGAAGACGCGGACCGCGAGCAGCATGGCGGCGCTGGTGGCGAGTGCGCCGGCGACGCCGCTGAGGACGAGAACGAGGGTGCCGGTGAGGAGGAGCGCACGGGCGCCGACGCGTGCGCCGGTCATCCCGGTCAGCACGCCGAAGCCCGCGCCGAACGCGAAGAAGATTGAGGCAAGCCAGCCGGCGGTGACCCTGTCGAGCGCGAATTCGTCCGAAATCAGCCCGATGGTCGGCGGCACCTTGCCGACGGCGTAGCCGACGAAGACGCTCGCGAAGATGGTGACCGCGACGACTCCCCACCGGGTGTGCGCCACAGTCGCGCCCGCCGCGCCGGCCTCGGCCGCGTTGCCCGTCCCGGTTCCGTCCGTGCCCGCCAAGCGTGCCGCCTAGCGCCAGGGGCCGCAGTTGGAGAGCGCCTGCGTGTCCTCGTAGGCGTCCCAGACGGCGATCCTGCCGTCACGCACGGTGAAGACCCAGCACCACTTCGCGCGGTAGTGCTTGCCGCTGATCTTTGACGAGCCGGCTTCCTCGCCGTTGACGGAGACGGTGTCGCCGCCGACGACCCAGGTGCTGATGACATGCTCGTGCATGGCGAGCGCCGCCGGCATGACCCGGAAGTAGTCCTCGATCGCGGCCCTGCCCTGCCAGCGGCCCGCCCAGGGCAGGTCGTCGCCGCCCGGCATGTCGATCACCGCGTCGTCGGTAAACATGGCCACGATGGTGGCGGCGTCGCCGCCCGCAAGCTGGTCGAGGAAGCGCTTCACGACATCTCGTGCAGGCACGGGCGCCTCCCTGAATGCGTGTGCCGAGGAGCCCGCGTGCGGCCCCTGCCCCGTCCGCTCATAGCACCTCTGGCGGCGCATGGCGATGCACGCGGTCCGTGCCCTGGCATGCCGTGTGCTGCGGGCAGCCGACGCCGGCATGGCCATGCGGCCGCGCGGAGGCTATGTGGACGATGCCGGACGTCACGGCCATTTCGGGGAGGTATCGCCATCGACGGCACGACGCGGCCACCGCCGCCGACACGGAGCGCGACGGCGGAACCGCCGCGTTCCCCGCACCCGGCGGCTCTGGCCGCTGCGGGCCTGCTTTCGCTCGCGGTCGGCATCGGCATCGGACGCTTCGCGTACACGCCGATTCTGCCGTACATGATTGCTGGTCTCGAGCTGGACCGGTCGCAGGCCGGGCTGATCGCGTCCGCAAACTACCTCGGGTACTTCGTGGGCGCGCTCGCCGCGGCCTGGCGCGCCGTGCCCGGCGATCCCCGTGCCTGGCTGCTTGGGGCGCTCGCGCTGTGCGGGCTCAGCACCGGCGCCATGGCGCTCACGACAGAGCTGGGTCCGTTCCTGATCCTGCGTTTCGTCGGCGGCGCTGCGGGCGCGCTGGTGATGGTGCTCGCGTCCTCCCTGGTGATGGACCGCCTCGCCGCTGCCGGCCGCGATGGCTGGGCGGCGGTGATGTATGCCGGCGTCGGCAGCGGCATCGCGATCTCGTCCCTGGCCGTTCCGGCGGCAGCATCGGAAGAGAGCGACTGGCAAGGCCCGTGGTTGCTTTGCGGCGGCCTGGCCATCGTCCTCTCGCTATTGGCCGCGCTGCTCCTGCGCGTGCCGCGCCCATCGGCGACGGGGACGCCCGGCTCCGCCAGCGGCAGCACGGCGCGGAAGGGTCTCGGCCGCCTGATCGTCGCCTACGGCCTGGTCGGCTTCGGCTACGTCATCACCGCCACCTTCGTCGCCGACATGGTGCGCGCCGACCCAGTGCTGCAGCCGGCGGAGCACCTGGTCTGGCTCTGCGTCGGCTTGACCGCCGCGCCCTCGGTGGCGTTCTGGGGCTGGGCCGGGCGGCGCTGGGGGAACGAGCGCGCGTTCGCCGTCGGCTGCCTGGTGGAGGGGGTTGGCGTGGCACTCAGCGTTCTGGGCGGCGGCATCTGGTCCGTTCTGCTGGCAGCCGGCCTGCTTGGCGGGACCTTCGTGGGGCTGACGGCGATCGGCCTTATCGAGGCGCGCCGCCTGACGGCTCTTCCGACCGGCCGAAACGGTCTGGACGGATCGCCGATTTGCTGGCTTGCTTGGCGCCGGCTGCATTCGACCCGGACGAGAAGGACAAGACCCGTGGCCCTCAGCGACGCGCGCGGCGTGCCGACATCGGCGACCAACCCCAACAGCCTGGAGATCCTCGAGACGGCGATCCGGCAGTTCCAGATCTATCGGGGCGACGCCGTCGAGACCATCGACCGGGCCTTGGCCGACGATCCCGACTTCGTGGCAGGCCACATCTTCCGCACCGAGATGCACATGATGCTGTGGGAGAAGAGCGTGATGCCCGAGGTCGAGGCCGGCTTCGGCCGCCTCAAGGCGCTCGCGGACAAGGCCACGGAGCGCGAGCGCGGCCATATCGCTGCGATCGCGGACTGGGCCGCTGGCGACTGGCAAGGCATGTCGGCCAGGCTCGACCGCATCGTCGCCGACGAGCCGCGCGACGTGGTGGCCCTGCAATGCGGCCATCTCTCCGACTTCTTCCAGGGCGACCGCGACAATCTGCGGGGCCGCGTGGCCCGCGCCCTGCCGGCCTACACTCGGGAAGACCCCGGATACGGCATCCTGCTCGGCATGACCGCCTTCGGCCTGGAGGAGTGCGGCGACTACGGCGCGGCGGAGGACGCCGGCCGGCAGGCGCTGGCGCTGGAGCCTGACGACTGCTGGGCACAGCACGCGGTCTGTCACGTGCTGGAGATGCAGGCCCGGCAGGAGGAAGGCATCGCCTTCATGGAAGGGCGACAGGCCCACTGGGCGCAGGACGACAACACCTTCGCCTTTCACAACTGGTGGCACGTCTCGCTCTTCAATCTCGACAACGACCGCTTCGGCCGGGTGCTGGAGATTTACGACACGGTGCTCCAGCCCGAGCCCTCCGAGGTCCAGCTCGAGATGCTGGATGCGGCCGCGCTGCTCTGGCGCCTTCACCTGCGCGGGATCGATACGGGCGACCGCTTCGACACCCTGGCCACGACCTACGAGGCGCTTGCCGCCGAACACGGCTTCTACGCGTTCAACGACATGCACTCGATGATGGCTTACGTCGCGGCCGGCCGCGACAAGGCGGCGGTCGCGCTGGAGAAGGCGGCAGTATCGGAAGCCGAGGGGACGGGCACCAACGCCCGCATGACCCGGGAGGTGGGTCTCCCCATCGTCCGCGCCATCCGCGCCTTCGGCGCAGAGCGCTACGGCGAGGCGGTGGACCTGCTGATGCCCGTGCGCTATCGGGCCTGGATATTCGGCGGCAGCCACGCCCAGCGCGACGTCGTCCACCGCACGCTGATCGCGGCCGCGATTCGCGACGGGCAGCAGGGCCTCTCGCGGGCTCTGGCGAACGAACGCGTTGCCCTCAAACCCGATTGCCCGTTCAGCCGCTCGCTCAAGGAACGCGCGGGCGCGCTGATCAACTAGCCTCGCCCCGCCCGTGGGTGAAGCGCCAGGCCCAGGCGCCGAGCGCCATGCCGATGAGCGGTCCGGCTACGTAGATCCAGTAGTGGGAGAAGTCGCCCATGGCGACGTACGGGCCCAGCGCCCGAGCCGGGTTCATCGCGGCGCCCGCGACCGGGCCCATCAGCATCACCTCGATACCCACCACCGCGCCGACCGCCACGCCCGCGAAGGGGCCGTGCGCGCGCTTGTCGAGGCCCACACCCGCGACCACCCACATCAGCAGGAACGAGAGGAAGAGCTCGATGAGGAAGGCCGTGAGCGGCGTGATGCCGATGGCCGCATTGGGCAGGTTGGCCCCCATCGCGCCGAAGTCGCCGAGCGCCCATAGCAGGCACATCCCCGCCAGCACCGAGCCCGCGAGCTGCGCCAGCGCGTAGCCGGGGACGAGGCGCCAGTCCAGGTGCCCGATCAGCGCCGCCGCGACCGAAAGCGCCGGGTTGACGTGGGCACCGGAAACGTGACCGAAGGCATAGATGACGACGGTGATAATCAGGCCCGAGATCAGGCCGGGACCGACGGCGCCAAGCGTGCCGCCCATCTTGGCGTCGACCACAACGGCGCCCGCAGCGAAGAAGACCAGCGAGAAGGTGCCGATGAACTCGCAGCAGTAGCGGCGCAAGTCGCTCTGCCGCACACCCGCCGGCGGGCGCTCGCGCGGTGACGTCTCGTCGCTCATGCGATCGGAGAATAACCGGTATTGCCGGCCTGCCAATCGACCGCGCCGGGACGGAGCGGCAATTGACCGACGCCGGAGGCTCAGGCCGCGTCCGCGAGTGCCTTCTCGATGGCCTTGAGCGCGTCGTCCAGGCGCTCGCCGTCGGGACCGCCGGCTTGCGCCATGTCGGCCCGGCCACCGCCGCCCTTGCCACCCACCGCCGCAGCGCCGGCACGGACGAGATCGACTGCGTTCACGCGGGCGGTGAGGTCGTCCGTGACGCCCACCGTGAGTGCCGCCTTGCCGTCGGTGCGAGTCACCACGGCATAGACGCCCGAACCCATCCGCTGCTTCAGGTCATCCACCATGGCGCGCAGCTCCTTCGGATGCGCGCCGTCGAGCGCGCGGCCAACGAAGGAGATGCCGGCGATCTCGCGGGCATCGTCCGACGCGCCGCCGCCGCCCGTGGCGAGCGCACGGCGGGTCTCGGCGAGCGAGCGCTCGAGCTTCTTGTTTTCATCCATGAGCGTGCCGATGCGCCCGGCAAGCTCGGCCGGCGGCACCTTGAGCCGAGCCGCGGCCTCTCTCAGTGCGGCTTCGAGGCCCACGCCGTAGCGGCGTGCCGCCTCGCCGGTGAGCGCCTCGATCCGCCGGATGCCGGCAGCGCTCGCCGACTCGCTCACGATGCGGAAGAGCCCGATGTCGCCGGTACGCTCCACGTGGGTGCCACCGCAGAGCTCGACCGAATAGGGCGCCGCGTTGCCGTCCTCGTCGTCGCCCATGGAGACGACGCGCACCTCGTCGCCGTACTTCTCGCCGAAGAGCGCGAGCGCGCCGGCGCCCTCCGCCTCCTCCGGGCTCATCAAACGGGTGACCAGCGGCGTGTTCTGACGGATCAGCCGATTGACCTCCGCCTCGATGTCGTCGAGCGAGTCCGTCCCGACCGCGCCGGGATGGCTGATGTCGAAACGCAGCCGGTCGGGCGCTACGAGCGAGCCCTTCTGCGTGACGTGATCACCGAGGGCGCGGCGGAGCGCCGCGTGAAGCAGGTGCGTGGCCGAGTGGTTGGCCCGAAGCGCCGTGCGCCGTGCGCCGTCCACGTCGAGCACAACGGCGTCGCCTACGGCAAGCGTGCCCTCCTCGATCGCGGCATGGTGAACGTGGAGGCCGTCCGCCTCGCGCCGCGTGTCGGTCACGCGCGCCCGGGCGCCCTCGGCCGAGACGACGGTGCCCGTGTCCCCCACCTGCCCGCCCGCCTCGGCGTAGAACGGCGTCTGGTTGACGACCAGCGAGACTGAGTCGCCGGCATTGGCTTGCGCGACTTCGTCGCCGCCCACGACCAGGGCCTCGACCACGCCCTCGGCTGTTTCCGTGCCGTAGCCGAGGAACTCGGTGGCGCCGACACGCTCGCGGATCCCGAACCAGGCGGCATCGCTCGCGGCGTCGCCCGAGCCGGCCCAGGCCCGGCGGGCGGCCTCGCGCTGGCGTTCCATGCAGACCTCGAAGCCGTCGCGCTCGACCACGCGCCCCTGGGCGCGGAGCGCATCCTCGGTGAGGTCGAGGGGAAAGCCGTACGTGTCGTAAAGCCGGAATGCCGTCTCCCCCGGCAGGGGGGCGCCGGGAGCGAGCTCCGCCGTCGCCTCGTCGAGCAGGCGCAGGCCCCGCGCCAGCGTCTCCTTGAAGCGGGTCTCCTCCAGCTTGAGCGTTTCGGTGATGAGCGGCTCGGCCCGGATCAGCTCGCCGAAGGCCTGGCCCATCTCGCGCACCAGCACGGGCACCAGGCGCCACATGAGCGGCTCGGCACAACCCATCAGTTGGGCATGGCGCATGGCGCGGCGCATGATGCGCCGCAGCACGTAGCCGCGCCCCTCGTTCGACGGCATGACGCCGTCGGCGATCAGGAAGGCGCTCGCGCGCAAGTGATCGGCGACCACGCGGTGGGAAGCCCGGTGAGCGCCCTCTGCCGGCGCGCCGCTCAGCTCGACGCTGGCCGCAATCAGGTTGCGGAACAGATCGGTTTCGTAGTTGTCGTGGGTGCCCTGCATGATCGCGGCGATGCGCTCGAGCCCCATGCCGGTATCGATCGAGGGCCGGGGCAGGTCGATCCGCTGCTCGGGCGTAACCTGCTCGAACTGCATGAACACCAGGTTCCAGATCTCGACGAAGCGGTCGCCGTCCTGCTCGGCGCTGCCGGGCGGGCCGCCGGCGATATGCGGCCCGTGGTCGTAGAAGATCTCCGAGCAGGGGCCGCAAGGGCCGGTCTCGCCCATGGCCCAGAAATTGTCCGAGGTGGGGATGCGTATGACGCGCCCTTCGGGGAGGCCCGCGATCTTGCGCCAGAGCGCATGCGCCTCGTCGTCCTCGGCGAAGACCGTGACCAGAAGGCGCTCTTCCGGCAGGCCGTAGTCCTGTGTGACGAGCCGCCAGGCGAGCTCGATCGCGCGCTCCTTGAAGTAGTCACCGAACGAGAAGTTGCCCAGCATCTCGAAGAAGGTGTGGTGGCGCGCGGTGTAGCCGACATTGTCGAGGTCGTTGTGCTTGCCGCCTGCTCGCACACACTTCTGCGACGTGGCGGCCCGCCTGTAAGGCCGCCTCTCGGCGCCGGTGAACACGTTCTTGAACTGCACCATGCCGGCGTTGGTGAACATCAACGTCGGGTCGTTCTGCGGCACGAGCGGGCTCGAATCCACGACCTCGTGCTCGTTGCCGGCGAAGTAGTCCAGAAACTGCGCGCGGATTTCGTTGACGCTCGGCATGGGGTGGCCCTGCATGGTCCGCCGGGCGGCAGGCGGCCCGGCGGTTGGATGCGTGCTACTTAGTGCGGCTCAGGCCGACTGTCCAGATTGGTGGCGAGCGCCGGCGCCCGCCTGCCCCGCGCCTAAACGCGCTACGGGCCCTGCACACTGCCTTCAGTGTGGACCTCGGCGAGGGGAGGCGCGTCCGCCTTCTCTTCAAGACCGGCGTCCTGGCGGATCGCGAGGCGGATTGCCTCTGCCGCCTCTCCGTTCTCGGTGAGGTAGCGCTTCGCGTTCTCGCGGCCCTGGCCGATGCGCTGGCTGTCGTGGGAATACCAGGAGCCGGACTTCTCGATGACGCCGGCCTTGAGGCCCATGTCGATGAGCTCGCCCGCGCGCGAGATGCCCTCGCCATACATGATGTCGAACTCGACCATGCGGAAGGGTGGTGCGAGCTTGTTCTTGACCACCTTGACCCGCGTCTGGTTGCCGACGACCTCGTCGCGATCCTTGACCGCGCCGATGCGGCGGATGTCGAGCCGGACCGAGGCATAGAACTTGAGCGCATTGCCGCCGGTGGTGGTCTCCGGGCTGCCGTACATCACGCCGATCTTCATGCGGATCTGGTTGATGAAGATCACGCAGCAATGCGACCGCGCGATCGAGGCGGTGAGCTTGCGGAGCGCCTGGCTCATCAGCCGCGCCTGGAGGCCGACATGGGAATCGCCCATCTCGCCTTCGAGCTCGGCACGGGGTACCAGGGCCGCGACACTGTCGATCACCACCAGGTCGATGGCGCCCGAACGGACCAGCGTATCGGTGATCTCGAGCGCCTGCTCGCCGGCGTCCGGCTGGGAGATAAGAAGCTCGTCCACACTGACGTCGAGCTTGCCTGCATAAATCGGATCGAGTGCATGCTCGGCATCGATGAAGGCGCAGGTGCCGCCGAGCTTCTGGGCCTCGGCGACGCAGGAGAGCGCCAGCGTGGTCTTGCCCGAGCTCTCCGGCCCATAGATCTCGACAACCCGGCCGCGCGGCAGCCCGCCGATGCCGAGCGCCACGTCCAGCCCGATGGAGCCGGTCGGGATCGCCTCGGTCTCGACCGCGGCACCATCGCCGAGCTTCATGATCGAGCCCTTGCCGAACGCCCGCTCGATCTGGCTGAGCGCCGCGTCCAATGCCTTCTGCTTGTCCATGGAACCCTCGGAAACCACGCGAAGCGCCGCATTCGCCATGTTCGCCTCCTTATTTCACACGGCCCGAACCGATGCAATGTGAGCCGCTGTGAGACACTGTGCGGAGGTGTGTACCCTATTTGTTCTCTATGCGCAACCCCTCATTTGTTCGCCGCCTGCGCGTGCCCGCGTTATGATGGTCGTGGCTTCCTGCCGATCGGGCCCGTAGTTCAATTGGTTAGAACCCGCCGCTCATAACGGCGTTGTTGCAGGTTCGAGTCCTGCCGGGCCCACCAACTCCCTTGATAAAGCGTTGTATATCAAAGGATTACGAGACCCGTTTGTCCAACCTCGCGGGAAGGTTGGACAACTTTGTTCCGGTTTCCCCCCCGAGCTTCGCCATGCCAGAGTCGGCAAGGGTCGCTCGATTCGCCGCCGCGACGTACCGGCTTGCCTCTTTGGCCGTCGCGTGTCCGAGGAACGACATGACCTCGAATTCGGTTGCGCCGGCTTCCGCCAGCCTCCGGGCGCCAGCCTTCCTCAAACCGTGCGCGCTGCAACCCGGCAGACCCGCCTGATTGCACCATCGGCGAAAGAGAATGCCGAAGCTCTCGACCGCATACCGCGCTCCGTCGTTGCGTGCCAGCACCACCATTTGGGTGGACGGTAGGAGCGCCAATTCCCGTTGCAGTTCGGGCAAGATCGGCAGATTGACCGCCTCGCCAGTCTTAACCCCTGCGGTAGAAGAGTCGACCGCCCCGGATGTTCGCTCGCGTGAGCGCGACGGCGTCCTGTCGTGACGCTCCCGTGCCGAGCAAGATTTCCAGTGCGAGCCGCTGTTTGGTGCCGGTCGAGAACGTCGCCCGGTACGCGGCGGCGGTGTTGGCGACCCGGTAGACCGGCAGCGTGGTGAGGTTGACCAGCCCGAGCGCTTCCGCCGGCGGAGCCCTGTCCGTCCTGACCGCGTCGACCAGGTCGCGCAGCAGCGCCGCCACCCTTGCCCGGAAGCCGCGATTGGCCGGCACGCCCACCCGCCCGAGCGAGGGGTTGAGGCAGCTTGCGGCGGTGTCGCAGCGATAGACCGGCAGGTTGCCACCGCCCTCCATCAGGATCTCCGTCACCCGCCGGTCCAGCGCCAGCGGCTCCAGGATGCGCACCCGCGGGCCGGCCGTGTCCACCGTCACCGGCTCCCGCTACTTGAACACCACGTGGATCCCATGGAAGTCGGGATCGCCGGTTTCTTCCCTATCCAGATGGCCCGGCGTCACAATCACCTCGGGTTTCTCCGTCAGCACCCCATTGAACTGCACGTGCGACGGCTGCGGGGTCATGGTGCAGCGCACGCCGACTGCCTCGGTGGGCCTGCAGTTGTGCTGCCCGAGGGGACGTGGAGTGAGCCCCTGGGGTTGGACAGGTGGCTTGAATTGATTTGACCGGTGCGCCGGGCATTCGAAGGATCGACGCCCATGGCCAAGCAGCGCACCCACCTGTTAGTGGCGGTCCGAAGGTGCGCTTAAATGGTGCTCTTTGGGATCGATCGCAGGTCTGGTGAGGGACGAACTGCTGTTCTGGGCAGCTTCCTGTTTCCGGATCACTGGATCCGGGATTT
>LXNI01001300.1_pt1 | contig 22502 bp, 15 predicted proteins | sample 809091 | NCBI WGS metagenome assembly LXNI01 (sample SAMN04870527, study PRJNA318959) | sponge metagenome | biome: 01000161; feature: marine sponge reef; material: water | host: Sarcotragus foetidus | place: Greece: Milos, Mediterranean Sea | collected 2013-05-29 | depth 5-7 m | reverse complement strand
GCTGGACCCATTGATCTTGAACGATATTATCCAGCGCATCGTAGAGGTGGCCCAGCCGGAGAAAGTCATCCTGTTCGGATCTGCCGCGCGAGGCGACATGGATCGCCATAGCGATGTGGACTTGCTTATAGTCAAGGAGGAAGGCGAAACACCTGGTCTGATGGCCCGAATCTATGAGAAGTTGTACGGCGTCGGCGCCGCGGTCGATGCGATTGTGGTAACCCCTAAGGATGTGGAGCGCTTCAAGGACAGTCATGCGCTTGTGATCAAGCCCGCTCTGCAAGAGGGGAGGGTGGTGTATGAAGCCGCCTGAGCGTTATCCTCCCGATGATCCCCGGGAGTGGTTAAATAAAATAACTGCTTTGCAGCCTTCAACGAGTATTATGAGAAAATTGAGTTTCTTATCGGTGCTTTCGCGGGTAGTCTGTGCCCGATGTGTGGTACGTCGAGCCTGGATATGGAGTAGCGCGATAGGGAAGGGCAGGAGAAAATCGGCAAGGCTTAGTGAAGTATAATGGCAAGAAGACAAACAACTGGGCGTGGCCTTTCAGGAGACGAGGCATTCGTGGGTTTGGTTGACTATGGGCTATTCGGTGAAAAGCTTCCATCATGTTTTACCTCTGAAGGGCTTTCAACACATGTACCCGAAGAACTGCTATCACTCATAGAGGAAAACGATGGAAATGAGTTAAAAAATATTCTCAAAAATAGACAACATGATTTCATTCGCTACGACTCACTACGAAAGCGCAATATTCCTCGTCCGATAGGCATCCCACATCCGGAAAGCTATATTCTCCAATGTTTGGCCCTAAAGCGGTATTGGATGGAAATCAAGAGGTGTTGTGCTAGACCAAAACCGCCTGTAAGTTATATTTTTGTTCGAAAAACATCAAGCAAGCGTATTTTTAAAATGAACTACAAAGGTAGAGAGCGATTTAAAAACGAAGAAATGATAATTCACAATATGATGGGTGCACATTATGTTGTGAAGGCAGATATATCGAAATGTTTTTCGAGTATCTATACCCATTCGATTCCATGGGCAATGCATGGGCGTAGTGAGGCAAAAAGAAATCGTTCAATTTTATTACCGGGAAATCTATTAGATAAGGCTACTCAAGGCACACGAGATGGGCAGACCAATGGCCTATTGATTGGGCCGCATGCGTCCAATGTCATCTCCGAGATAATACTGACCAAAGTTGATGAGATAGTACAGAAGAATGAGAAATATAGCCAGTTTAGCCGCCATATTGACGATTATACTTTTTATGCGAAAACCTATGACGATGCCGAAAATTTCATTCGTGAACTTAGAATTCGATTACGCGAATATGAACTTGTTCTGAATGAGGAAAAGACCAAAATATTACCCATGCCTCTCCCAATCGAAACCACCTGGGTTCGAGAGTTGAACAAATTCCATTGGCCAGCTCAGGATGAAATCATTCGTTTCAGAACAGTTCGTTCTTTCTTGGATATAGCGCTTGAACTAACACAGGGAGCAGATACGTATGCTGTTTTGCTCTACGCTATCAAGATGGTGCCTTCACGCCTCAATGCACGAGGAAAGCATCTCTTTGTTCAGCAGTGCGTGAATTTGGCATTGCAGTATCCATACCTTACGCCAATCTTGGATAAGTATGTCTTTAAAAAGCATCATTACGATGGAATAAATGAGGTCATTATTGAATTTACAGAAGAACTTCTTAATGTCGGTATCCGAAAGATTTACTCTGATGCCATTGCTTATGCCCTATATTATACGCTCAAGTATAATCTTCAACTCGGTATATCAGAAAGCAAACTTGAAGATGTAATCACAATCGATGATTGCCTTTCTAATGTTTTGCTTTTGGAGTACGCAAGGTGCCATAAGATAGGAAATATACAGACAAAAATAAGGCAAAGAGCAGAAAAACTAAGAGGTACCGAAAATCGAGAAAAGGATCGTTTTTGGCTTCTGATATATCAGATTTGGCGTGTTCAAACTTTAAGAGAAGAAAATCAAGATTTCCTAGCCGACTTGAAAGAAAAACATTTCAAGTTTATAAGATTCTGATATACCTCACAGAAATAATACAAGGATCGAAGAGGTATGCATGTTGTGCCTATGTCACTGCAACCGTACTGATATTGTTTTCTGTGAGGCGTCCGTTCGATTAATTGCCGCCATAATCTCTGCGTATTGGGTAATCGCCCAGTACACTGTGGAGTTTCAACGATTAGGTGAGGAGAAACCCTACTCCACCCCGAACGGAACGGATAATTCCGTCATCCCCCACTGTAATTTGAGTTCGCCGCCTTCGTCCGTTTCTTCGACGCGGAGCGCTTTCTCCTCTTCGATTTTTCAACCTGCGCGGGCGCCATTCGGGACCGGGCGCTCCGGAGTCAGGAACGCCGGTTGAAGGCCGTCCTCATAACCGACGTCGAATAGCATGCCTTCCGAGATTTCTCCCATCATCTTCCTCGGCTCCAGGTTGACGATGAACAACGCCTGTCGACCTTCGATTTCGGTCGGATCCTCGCGTTCCTGTTTCATTCCCACGAATATCGTCCGTTTGTGGTCGCCGAAATCGACCTTGAGTCGAACGAGTTTGTCAGATCCTTCGACGTCACTGACGCTCTCGATCGTGCCGACGCGGGCATCCACTTGATTGACGACATCGATGTTGATGGCGGGCTTGACCCGTGCGGGCTTCATTTTTTTCGTGCTCCTCCTCATTTTTACCGAAATCAGAACCCTATTCCACGCTGAAGGGAACGGACAATTCCGTGGCGCCCCACTGTAATTTGAGCGCGCCGCCTTCGTCCGTTTCTTCGACAAGGATGGTGAAGAGTTCGACCGATTCTTCGAGGGTGGTCCGGGTCAGTTCGACGCGGCCCAGGTCCTGGTCCTCATTGTAGGTCGTGCCGCCCTGGCCCGTCTGCGTGTTGATGAGCAGCAGGCCGCCCTCTTCGGCGGGGATGGTGTAGAGGGTGTATTCGCCGGCAGGCACTTCAAGATCGCGGACGACGAGGTTTCGGTCCGTGGTAAAGTGCGTGGCCCGGTTGGCGCCGGTCCGCCAGACTTCGCCGTAAGGGACCAGCGCGCCGAAGAGTTCGCGGCCCCGTTTCGAGGGCGTGCCGTAGTCGACCTGGATGGCCGCGCCATGCACCGTGGCGTTGACCTCGCCCCGGCCCGATAATGCGCCGAACGAACGGCCTTCCCGGTCCCGCGCGGCAAAGGATTCCGCCAGTCCTTCGATATCTACCGACGGTACGCGTTCGACGGTCAGTTTGCGCGTGGTGGCTCCGGCGTCGAGGTGGAGCAGCCGCCCTGCGTCGTCTACCCGAACGTCCATCGTGCCCCGGAAGGGATGCTGCGCGGTCATGGCGTTGTCGGAGATGCGCCGGACAACGAACGACATGGAGCCTCGACCGGTGAAGAGGTCCTGCGAGACGCTGTCGGCGCCGGAAGCGTAGGCGCGCGTCAGCATCAGTTCGAAGGGCCAGTGGATCATGTCGAGAAAGGGTAGCATGCCGCCGTGCGCGGCGATGGCTCGGGTCTGCGTTTCGTCTCCCTCTGTGATGGTCACGATCAGGCTGTCGCCGACAAGGGTTCTCACCTCGTGACGGGCAGGCGGAGCGTCGGCAGGCTCGGAAGGCGCCCGGATCGTTGCTTCGTACCGTTGCAATGCGCCGGCCTCGTCCATCTCCAGCACATAATGACGCACGGTGGTAGTGGGCGTGCGCAGCACGACATCGGCTTCCATCCCGGTGGGCGTCCGCGCGAACTGTTCTACGGCGAGCGTATCGTTGCCCAGCAGGGTGACGAAGGCCGCGTTGTTCGGATCGGCGTCCTGGGCTGAACTGGACAGCGCCGTACAGGACAGCAGCAGGGGGATCAGGGCGGTCAGGATGGCGGCCCGGTGAGGGAGGCGTGGTGTGTTCATGGGTGGTATTCGGGCGAGGAAGTGGGTGTCGGGCGTGCGGAAGCAAGCAAACTCTTGAGGGGTGGGGAGGTTCGGGGGGCAGGCGCGGAGGAGATGAAGGGGCGAAATGTAACAATTTGGTTCCGATGTTGACAAGCGGGGGCCGTGGTGTTATTATGATGCCACCATAGAGGAGAGACCTCTTGCAGGGCACACCGGGTTGGGGGATATTCTTGTTATATTACCCCGTCGTTTGCGTTTCCCTGTGACTTGGCATGAATCTGCTTCTATTGACAAGGGCTAAAAAACCAAAACATAAAATGGGTTTATAATTTGTCAGATGGGAGTGATTCAATAACAAAAAAAACACCTAAAAAATGAAGAGATTAAAAAAAATAGACGAACTGTTTAGAGCACAGGCTTCTAGTCCTTCTGAAACCGCCATTCTTTATAATGGTGGCATTGGATTTCGAATCCCAGAGTATCAACGTGAATATGATTGGTCAGAAGAAAATATCAATCGACTTTTTCATGATTGCCTTAGTGGGTTTTTTCGTCTGTCCACTAGTCCTAACGCAGATGCCTTTACTTTTCTTGGGACTCTAATTTTGGTTGAAGAAAAAAGAAAAGAAAAACATTTTACTGGTACCTCTGTAGCCATTGTAGACGGTCAACAACGCCTTACAACCCTTACACTCATTGCTTGTGCATTATATGAACGTCTAAGAATTCAAATGAAAGAAATAGATACAATTCAACTCAAAGAAAATGTAAAAGACTGGATTAGTCAAGAGATTGAAGATCGGCTAAAAGAACTCTCAGATTGTGCATATGGCTGGCAACAAATAAAGGGTAATAAATTTTATCCATATCCGCGTATTGTGAGAAGCAGGGATTATAGAGCAGCTTCTGTGCATCAATCTGAATATTTTTCCCCTTTAGGAAAATTTTTAGAAGCTTTTGCACGTCACTACAATCAAGAGGGGGAAAGTAATGTTTTTACACCTCCATCATTAGGTAGTGGGTTAGATGCAAAAAAACTAGGAGAAAATTATGAGTTAGTGAGGATCTTGGTTGAAAATATAAACAATACTGAATGGTACGAAGACACAGAGTGTGAACAAGTGCCGATTAAAAAAGAAATAATAATTAAGCCTGGCTACAAGGCATTATTTGAACGATTTGAAAGTATGATAGATTCCAGTGATTCGGAACAGAATCGAGCTCTTGATGTTATTGCTAAATGTACGGATTTACACGAACTTGTCAGAACCCTTCTTTTCTCGGCCTACTTTTGTTGCTGTATTGTGTTGACACGAGTCATGACAGACGATGAAGGAGCCGCTTTCGATATTTTCGATGCCCTGAATACGACCGGAGAACCTCTTACCGCTTTGGAAACGCTCAAGCCAAGAGTGATACAAACCGAAAATTTAAAGGATAATTTTTTAACATCCCTATCGGGCATAGCTTTCAAACGAATAAAACACAACCTTGACGATCATTACATAGAAACATCTAAAAAACAATTAGAGACCAAAGAACTTATAGTTAGTTTCGCACTGTATATTAAGGGCGTAAAAATCCCCAAGCATCTTGCAGCGCAGAGAAAATTTCTGCGTGGAGAATATGATAGTGCATCTGTTATTTCTATAGAAAATGCTCGGCGATTTGTATCGTCAATAGCAGATATGGCTGAATTTAGGCGATATTACTGGACAGAAGAGGGAATTAGAGAGGGATTGGATAAATTTCATTTACAATCAGAAGTTGATGATATACGATTATATATATCTTTTATTCGGAGCATGAAAACTAGTTTGACCTTGCCGATTCTGGCACGTTATTGGAATTCTGAGCCTAATCGTGGGAGTAACACTGACTTTATTGGAGCTTTAAGGGCGGTTACTGCATTTCTAGTTCTTAGGCGAGCTGCCTCGGGTGGAACAGCTGGCATCGATGCTGATTTCCGTGCCATAATGGCATCTGGGCAGAGATCTAGTAAGCGTACAAATTATGGCCTTTGTGCAGGTGTACAACATCACAATCCGCGATTAACCCTTTCAGAACTCAAGGAAGCATTTCGTGATTTACTTGCTACAAGTAGGTATCATATTACCGATCAAAATAAAGACAAATGGGTAGATCTCGTTGCAGCTAACCCACTCTATCGGCAGGCTAGGCAACTTGTCCGTTTTTTGCTTCTTGTTGCTGCGGATCAATCAATATCTTGCCCAAAGAGACCGGGATGTTGGAAAAAAGAAGGTCTTAGAGATAGTCCTCATGACAATAATCTTCTGGATTATAAGACGTGGAAAGGAGAATTATATGAAACTGTTGAACATATTGCTCCTGATAATGATGGAGCAGGTAATTGGGATCCTGACATATATAAACAAAACATTCGCCATTCTTTAGGTAATCTTGTTCTATTACCTAGTAAAGAAAATGCTGCAATTGGAAATGCCGGATGGGAAAGGAAAAAAGTCTTTTACCATGCACTCACTGAAAGAATGGTTGATCAACTACAAGAGCGTTTCGATGAGGTGAGTGCCCTTGGAATGCCCTTCCCCAAATCCACCCAGCAGTTATTGCTTGAGGGTAAGCGCCTTGCATTGCTTGATCCTTTAGGCGATGTCGACACATGGAATCCAGATATTATTGAGGCACGTGGTCGAAATATCGCAGAACTTGCATGGGATTATCTTTGGCCGTGGCTCGAATAATTACTTGTGACACGCCAAACAAACCTTCGCTTTCCCGTACAGATCATCAATGTCCAGAGGCTCGCTATCCGGCCTTAGCGGATTTTGTTGAACTTGCGCCTGCATACGGGCAAGCCGTTCCGCATGGTCTTGCCTGATCTGCTCAATCCGTTCCGGCCGTTCCAGTTCGTCCAGTGACTCACCTTGGCTCCACGTAAACGGCGATCCGTCGTCCAGGGCGTTTTTTTCGTATGCCTTGGCTTCCTCGAACGCTTCGGGATGCTCTTCCCTGAGGCGAACCCATTCGATTTTCTGCTGGAAGAAACAGAATGTGCAGCCGCTTCGCGTACGCCAGGAATAGTACGTGGGTAGCCCGATGCCTGCTGCTTCGAGAATCTCCAACACGCCCGCCTTGTCGATACCCGCCTCCTTGAAAGGGAGCTGCACGATGAGGTTTTCGTGCTTGGAAGCGTAGCCTTCCCGGTATGATTCGTCGCTGCGGATCGCGACATAACTGTAAACGGTTGCGCCGTCGTTGAGCATTGGGCGTACCCAGTGCTCGAACGGCCGCAGTTTCAACTGGCGGGTACACCAACGGGTTTGCGGAGATGGCAGGAACCCATTGTATTGCTTGAGCCAGAAGTCGAAATCCCGGTCTGGATTGAGCCGGAGAATGGGACGGCCCAGCAGGCCTTCCAATCGCCCGAGGTATTCGTAGACTTCTGGCAATTCCTTCCCGGTATCCGTAAAGAAGTACTCTATCTCCAATTCAGGGTGATACTGGCGCATGTAGACGGCCAAGGCCGCGCTGTCACGTCCCCCGGAGAGTCCCAAAACATGTTTGACGAGGCCTGCCATCAGGAAGCTTTCTTTTTCTTGCCTTTTCTTTCCTGTTCAGGTAGTTCCTGCTCCATACGCACGAGAATCTGTGACAACGCTGCCAGGATAATGTCCTGCCGGTTCGTGCCGACCTCTTTGAATGCCTGATCAATGGTTTCAATCATCTTTTTCACGCTTTTGCGATCCACATCGGCGACATCGAACTCCTTTAAGATAGGAGCGGATCGCCCATGTATAGGTACAATGACGGCCATTGATTGTCGTTTCGCAGGCCGACCCTGAACTTGTGCAAAGGTCTCTGCTCGGACAAAGCTTCGACTCAAATCAGCGATCTCTATGGTTGCCTTGTCCAGATCGGGATCGACCCAGGTATGCGGGGGCTTGTTTGCAGCAAGGCTGGCTACACCCTCAAAAGATTCATCCTTGCCGTCGAAAACGGAGAGCCTGCCAACGAATGCTTCGAGCCGGAAGTCCCCGGATATCTGCTTTATGTTTTCGGCGCGGGCGCGCAATTCGGCCATGGAAGAGGGAGAGGTGTTCGGGACGCGTAGTTCTGCAAGCATGATGTCGCGCAAGCGATGTAGCATTGCAGGGTAGGCTGTTACAAGTTCTTCGAGGCCCTCGCGCATGCTTTTTGTGATTCTGCGCAAGCTCTCTTCGTCAGCAGAGGTGACCTTTTCTCCGAAGGTATCCGGAATGTCGTCGAAGAGAAGCTTGTTCGGGTCCTGTGCTCGTTTGAAAATGTCCCGAATGCTCTTCGCGTTTTCGGATAGCCGCATGGTCCGCTTGGTCCATTGTGGCAAGGCATCGTAAATGGCTACCAGGCCACGCGCAACATCCAGAGGCTTCAGGTGAACGAGCGTATTGGTACAGTCGAGACTGCGTACGATATCGGCCATATCCGACAGCAGTCGGCGCGCGGTATCGTCTATATCCATCCAGCGCACCTGAATACTGCCGGGTTTTTTTGCAAGGTACTCGACATCCACATCGTCAAACCGGGCTCTGAACAAGCCTTCTCGGTAAATAGCCAGTTTGTCCTGTTGCGACAGTAGGAAGGCTACGGCAAGGATGGGCATCAAACCCTTTTTGACGCCGTAGGGCGGTTGACGCCAGAGATCGAGCAATTCCGAGACTGCAACCGTGCGTCCGGCATGTTCCTGAACGTACTGGAGTGCCGCTTCCCATATAGGGGCCAAGTTGCAGGAATCGTCCTTGTTCTCCACAGGTGAAATGAAACGCCAGATGTTGTTGTCCTTGTCCTGCGCATAGAGACCGGTCGATTCCAGTATGGAGGCAAAGAGACCACCCTCCGCGGGGAACCCCTCTATGCCCAGCCGTCTTTCGCCTTCGCGCAGCACCATGCGGCGTAGCAGGTTATTCTGTGCAGAGACAGCGCTGGCCGATGGTTTCTGTCGATTGAGGAGTTCGTTATGCAGGCGAGGGGACCCAAGGAACCGGCGATCCGCCAGATCGGAGGCAAGGTGATTCAGGTCTACATGTCGGTAGCGCTCGGGCTTTTCGTCTTTGCGGAACCACAGAGCATGATCGAATGCCCGATGCAATTCCGTTTCAAGGAGAGCCTGCACGGTTGCATGGCGTGCGGACACTTCGCGCCGGGCCACAGAATCCCCGGCCAATTCCGGATGGTAAATTCTCACCCTGTCCAGCGCCAGCAGTTCTCGGGCAAGAGAGACAATAATATCCGGTTCTTCTGCGATGCCAACGATGGTATCTCCGTCCTTGTCATGACAAACGGATTGTTGACAAAGGTCGGTGGTTTGTTTTTCGGTTTCACCTTGAGTGGGAATTGCGAGCAGAAACTGGCCTATGGCCTCGCTTTTCGGATCGAAGCGGGTAGCGTATTCCAGGAGATCGCATACCGGGACAATCTTCACATTGAACCAGCGCAGCACGCCCGTTTTGTGATAATGGCGCTTGGCAAGGAGCGGATGGATGCCGGCAAGCGTGTTCAGGGGCTGGAAATCGACCCCATCTATTTCGTCCAGCGCCTCCTGTGTAGCCTGCTCTATATCGAAATCGCTCCCGGCAAATACGGCATACGCATCCAGAAATTTTTTGAGGATGATGAAAGACCCTTTGCTCAGCCGGGAAAAGGCTCCCTGTAGTTTTTTGCGGGACGTTTCAGGGAAACAGGATGCCAGCAGGTCTATGTTCGCGACGATCCCCGAACGCTCCTTGAACAGGTCGATGACGGCGATGGTCTTAAGCAGCCGAATATCAAGCGGAGCGCTCCCGAGCGATTCGCAACGTTCGAGAGCTTCTACCGCCAAAGCCCAGCGGTGCCCATCTGGAGAGGCCAGAATGGAAGGTTCAAGATTGACGCGCAGGTAATCCCAGAGGCGATCCGGGCCGTACAGGTCATTGTCCTCGGCATGTTTCAGAAAGTCCTGAAAGCCGTGCGGTTCGGAGGAGTTCAGAAAGCCGAAAATGCTGCGCTGGTTTTGCCCGAAACGCCGCCGCGATATAGGGCCCAGCAAGCAGGCTGTCACAGGGTGCAGTGGCCAGCATGCACCCAGTATATTGGCCAGTGGAGCAATCTCTTCTGTCCGTTCCCGGTGTACATAGGCGGCTACTTTGTTGGCAGGTAATGAAGTGGCTTCTTCCGAAGAAGGCTCTCCTTCAATGGCGCGAGAAATCAGATCTATCTGCTCTTCGCCAGCGGCATTTACGACGAGATCAATGAAGCGTCCCTGAATCTTGGCCCATTCGTCACGCATTTCGTGCGAAAGGCGATGAGCGTATTCTTCGAATGCCTGGTGCAGTACCCCGATGATCAGGAAACGTCCCTTGCTGCGCGAGGCGGCCTCGGCGAGTTGCTGAAAAATGTATACGTCGGCATCGTTTTGCGCCGCAGCCTCAAGGAATTTCCCCATTTCGTCGATGAACAGAACAACCCCGTCGTGTTCATCGGAAACGACAGCTTCCGTAAGATGAGCAATTACCTTGCTTTCGGTCCAGCCGCCGCGGGGGCGCTGCGCAACGACTCCTGCCTTCCGGAGGGCTTCTCCGATAACAGTCACGGGGTTATCTCGCCTACCCACCACCGGAATGATGCAATGTCCCTTGACGGTGGCTTGCAGGCCCGTCCGGATTTTTTTCGTAAGCGATGGGCCGAAGATACTTTTTGCCGATTTTCTGAGGGCAGCATCTCGGCTCAAAAGCGCACTCAGCGCCACGGCAAGGCTCGATTTGCCGCTACCGTATGGCCCTGTCCAGGTGAAGGCGCCTTGGCCCGTTTCTGCAACATGACGAGCCATTGTCTCCAGCACGCGGGCGGAGGATGCCGGGCAGACAAAGCCTTCAAGCGCCGAGCTTTTATCGAGATCGGCGTCGATACGAATCGACCTGAGGAAGCGGCGTGCTATATGTACGCGTTCGTTCAGCGGCATCACGCAGCTTTATTTTGGGCGGTTTGGTTGTAATCGTTTAGTATGTATTCCAGCGCCTCGTGATCTACTATCTCCTTGGTTCGCACGAGCTGCTTCAGGCCAGCCGTTTCAGACCACTTGAAGGCGCCCTTTGTGATCTCTTCAAGAGAAATCAGGCGATCCACCAGATCGTTTTCACCGAGACAAAACACACGGCCCGGCCCGCAGGGTTCGTAAGCAATGGCCTCGAAGGATAGCGTATCCGCCTTGGAATACGAGTCCCAAAACTTTGCAAGCGCGTAGGCGAATACGCCATTGCCCAAGGTCGGTTTGAGGCCGTGCACAAAGCGAAACTTGTCTTTTTTGTCTATTGCCTTGATCAGGCCCAGTTCGGTCAACGGCGATTCGAGTACGCCGTCATGTCCGGCATGGGTTGACGATGGCCGGGCGGCATAGGTCCGGATCAGGCAAGCCACATCATTTTTGATGGTGGTGTTGGACGGCTTGGACACGCCGCAATCTCGCGCAAGGCGTTCGATTTGTGCGATCATGGTCTCCCGCTCGAATGTCACAGCGGGATAGTAACTGAATGCCCAGAGCCAGGTTGTTTTTTCCGGATGGGTCGCGATTTGCACATGCAACAACCAGAGCGTGGAAGGATCTTCCATGTATGGATCCCGTCCATCGGCCCCAAAAAGTATGCGCCCGAGTTTTGTAGTCTGGACCGAATTCACGCTAGGCGGCTCCTCGATAATCCCGGTGGATATAGCCCAGTGCCGCATGGAAGCGACCATGTTCTTGCCCACCCCGAATCGTGCGATGGCGTCATCACCCCAGCAAGCGGCCTTTTGATTGGGTTCTTCCTCTGTCTCGCTGACGCGATCGAAAACCTTTTTCAGCCATCCGTAGCGCAACGGGAACGTTTCATGCCCCGAGAATCGAGGCGTATAGTCATCCCTATATAATGGTCCGCGCGCCATGTTTCCTCGTTGGCCGGATATGGTACCCTACTCGACCGAAACGCTATGAGGTGGGTGAGTCGTGCCGTAGCACGCACGGCTTCTTCAGGAGGCAGGTCCGAAAGATCCGGGCGACGTCGGCAGGCGTTCCGTCAAGTATTACACATGCTCCGCAAGTTCGATATTTTTTCGCTGGATTCCAAGATGCCCGCTTAATTGCGGAAGACGATCTTTTTCGCCTACCTTAACAACAGTGCACTCATGGAACGTTTCTTGATGTGTATATGTGTAATACATGTACATAGTTCCATTCGAGAGGGGCTCAATCCATTATTTCTGCCTATTGATCCATGCGCGTCGGCAAATCCATCTACCTGGATCACCAAGCCACTACGCCCACCCACCCGGACGTGCTGACCGCGATGCGGCCCTGGCTTACGGAAGCGTTCGGCAACCCGCATTCGTCGGATCACGCCATTGGCTGGAAGTCCTCGCAGGCCGTCGATAAGGCGGCGGAGCAGGTAGCGCGGTTGATTGGCGCGGACCCCGACGAAATCCTGTTCACGTCGGGCGCTACCGAATCCAACAATATGGCGTTGCTCGGACTGGCCCGACGCGCAGCAGGGAGCAAGCGCCGCCGGGTGCTGGTGAGCGCCATTGAGCACAAGTCCGTGCTTGCGGTGGGACGGGCGCTTGAAGAACAACTGGGCTTTTCCGTCGAGCATATCCCGGTGGACCGGGAGGGATTTGTAGACATGAAGGCGCTCCTCGACGCCTTGGACGAAGAGGTGCTCGCCGTGTCGATCATGGCCGTCAACAACGAAGTCGGGACGGTGCAGAACGTAGCGCGGATCGCAGAGATAACCAAAGCGTGCGGCGCCGTTTTTCATTGCGATGCTGCCCAGGCGTCTCTCGCCATGCCCATAGACGATTTCGCGTCTCTTGCCGACATGGTGAGCCTTTCTGCGCACAAGATGTACGGCCCGAAAGGGATCGGAGCCTTGTATTTGTCCCATGCGGTGCAGCCGCGCATCGAACCGTTGATCTACGGCGGCGGTCAGCAGCATGGTTTGCGATCGGGCACGACACCGGTTCCCTTGTGCGTGGGAATGGGGGCGGCGGCAGAAATGTTGCGCACGGAAGAGATTGCCCAAAAACGTTCGGAGTTGTCACTGCGCCGCGATGCGTTTGTGGATCGACTTCGCCGGTCGTCGTGGCCTATCGCGCTAAATGGTCCTTCGGGGCCGGCTCGCCATCCGGGCAATGCGAATATCCGTTTCTCCGGGTTTTCGGCGCATGATATCCTGGGCGCCTTGCAACCGCACCTTGCAGCGTCGACCGGTTCCGCATGCATTTCAGGAACGCCGGAGCCGTCTCATGTACTCAAAGCCATCGGCCTTTCCGGCGACGAGGCGGAATCTTCCATTCGCTTCAGCCTCGGTTTCGACACCAGCGACGAAGATGTGGAAGCCGCCGTGGAGCTGATCGGAGCCGCACTGCAAAAACTCTCTGCCGTCGAGCAATTGCATCTCGTTTGAGCCTTGGGGAGGTTGGTTTGGGCCTGCCGTTCGCTGGCCGCATTTTTGGCCGCTTCCATGTCCGCTTTATTATTCGTCATAAAACTAAAAATAACAGATATTTATAATACCTTTTCCTTTTAAAATGGCCGCATTTTTGGCCGCTTCCATGGCCGCTTTTTTACCCCCTTTCCACCCCCACCCCGCAACTCCTACCCCCATTTTCCCGTAAACTGATTGGGCCCTGTACTGTTCTTATTTTCGCTCCTCCTGTTTCCGCCCTCTTTTCCCGGCACGTTTTCCCTGTAAATTCCCCTTGCAGGCGCACTCTTTTCCGCTACCCCTTGCGCTTATCCATTCTTATTCGTAAATGACCAATACAGACGGGCACGCCACAGGTTTTTGACGTTATGGGGGTCTCTGACGCTATGGGAACGACCATCCGGGATATGATGCTGGCTTCGCCGCTGCCTCTCGGGCCGCGCGATACGGCGGAATATGCGCTGGGCCTTCTCATGGAACTGCGCGTGCGGCATTTCCCGGTAGTGGATGCGGACGGGTTCCTTCTCGGAATCGTTTCGGAGGAGCATATCCTGGAATCCGCTGCGGGCCCGGACGCCGAGATAGCCAGCGTTCCCGATCTGGCTCCCCTTTCCGTCCCGCCCGACGCCCACCTCTTCGAGGCTGCCAAAATCCTGGTCGGGCACGATCTCACCACCCTTCCCATCGTCGACGAAACAGGCCGCTACGAGGGCCTGATCCGCCGGAATGACCTGTTCGAGCAGTTCGCGGCGATGCTTTCCACCCAGGAATCCGGCGCCATCGTGGTGCTCGAAGAAGACCCGGACAGCTACTCGCTGTCGCAGCTGGTCCACGCCATCGAACAGAACGACATTCGCATCCTGTCCATCGTGTGCGAGCGCCCCCGGACCCCGGGCGGCAAAGTACGCGTCACGCTCAAGCTGAATGTGCAAAGCGCTTCCCGCGTGCGGCATCTGCTCGAACACTACGGATACCATGTCGTAGCCGTCTTCAGCGACGATTCCGTGGACGAGGAAATGCAGTGGCGCGCCGAGGAATTTCTGCGGTATCTGGAAGCGTAAAACGAGCATTTCACCGCTCTATTTTGTATCTTATAAGGATATGGGCAATATCGCCCCAGGTCCTCTCTGTCCGGCGCAGCGGTCTGTCCCCGCCGGTCCACGATCCTCCGGTTTACGAGTTACGAACAGGTTCATGCATACCGATCAAGAAACCGATCAGGCAACCGACCAGGTAACCGATCAGGTAGCAAAGGCTGCCGAAAACGGTTCTGGCGCTGGTTCCGGAGATGGTTCCGGCTCCGGCTACGGCGCCGAAAACATCCAGGTGCTCGAGGGACTGGAAGCCGTCCGCAAGCGCCCTGCGATGTACATAGGAGACGTAGGGCTCCGGGGCCTGCACCATCTGGTGCACGAGGTGGTGGACAATGCGATCGACGAGGCGCTGGGCGGGTACTGCGACCGGATCGAGGTGTCCATCAATGAAGACGGCTCCGTGTGCGTCATCGACAACGGGCGCGGCATTCCGGTGGAGGAGCATCCCAAGGAGAAACGCTCCGCGCTGGAAGTGGTGATGACGACGCTGCATGCCGGCGGCAAGTTCGACAAGGATACCTATAAGGTGTCGGGCGGACTGCACGGGGTCGGGGTATCCTGCGTGAATGCGCTGGCCGTGACGCTGACCGCCATTGTGCGCAGGGACGGCTACGAATGGCGCCAGGAGTATTCCTGCGGCAAGCCGCTGGGCCCGGTGGAGCGGGGGCGCGCCCTCAAGCCGGACGAAGAAACCGGCACCGAAGTGACCTTTCTCCCGGACCCGGAGATTTTCACCGAGAGGGAGTTCCGTTTCGACACGTTGTCGGGTCGCCTGCGCGAGATGGCCTATCTGAACCGCAACGTGTACATCGGAATCGAGGACCGGCGCGAGGAAGAGGAATCGCTGCGCCGCGAGGAATATCATTTCGAGGGGGGCATCGTGGAGTTCGTCGACTACCTCGACGAAACCCGCACGTCCATCCAGGAAGAAACGATCTACATCTCCGAGGAAAATGCGGAGGTGCCCGTGGAGCTGGCGATGCGGTACAACACCGGCTACACCGAAAACGTCCTCTCCTTCGTCAATAATATCAATACGCACGAGGGGGGGACCCACATATCGGGATTCCGCCGGGCGCTGACCAGAACCCTGAAAGCGTACGCGGAAAACAACAATCTTACGAAGAATGCGAAGGTCGATCTGTCCGGGGACGATTTCCGGGAAGGACTGACCGCCGTGCTTTCGGTCCGGGTCGCCGAACCGCAGTTCGAGGGGCAGACCAAGACCAAACTGGGCAATTCGGAGGTGCAGAGCGCCGTCGAAACGCTGGTCAACGAAAAACTGGGCCAGTGGCTCGAAGATCATCCCCGCCAGACGAAGATCATCGTCGACAAGGTGATTCTTGCCGCACAGGCCCGCCTGGCGGCCCGGAAGGCCCGCGAGCTGGTGCAGCGCAAGAGCGCCTTTTCCGGCGGCGGACTGCCCGGGAAGCTGGCCGATTGCGCCTCGCGCGATCCGGAGGAATCGGAACTCTACCTTGTGGAGGGCGATTCGGCGGGCGGCTCGGCCAAACAGGCGCGCGACCGCCATTTCCAGGCCATCCTTCCCCTGCGCGGGAAGATTCTGAACGTGGAGCGGGCCCGCCTCGACCGGATTCTCGAAAACGAAGAAATCCGGAACATGGTTACGGCGCTTGGCACGGGGCTGGTCGGGCTGGAAGATTCCTTCGACTTGTCCCGCCTCCGGTACCACAAGATTATCCTGATGACGGATGCGGACGTGGACGGGGCGCACATCCGCACCCTGCTGCTTACGTTCCTGTACCGCCACCTGCGCCCGCTCTTCGAAAGCGGCTACGTGTATGTGGCGCTGCCGCCGCTTTTCAAGGTGCAGTCGGGCCGGCAGGAGCACTACCTGTGGACGGAGGCGCAACTGGCGGCGAAGACGCGGGAGCTGCGCGAAGCAGGAAAATCGAAGATCGGCATCCAGCGCTACAAAGGCCTCGGCGAGATGAACCCCGGGCAGCTCTGGGATACGACGATGGATCCCGCCACTCGGCGCCTGCAAAGGGTCACGGTGGAAGACGGCGCAGTGGCCGACCGGGTGTTCTCGACCCTGATGGGCGACGCCGTGGAGCCGCGCCGCAAGTTCATCGAGCGCAACGCGAAGTACGCAACCATCGATGCGTAGCGCGTCCCTGTCTGCCTCTGAATTTTTGCGGATTTAATCAGCGCATCCTTGGACCATTCCGATCGACAGGATTGCCCCGACGTTTCCGTCGTCGTGCCCGTGTACGATGAGGCGGACTCCCTGACCGAGCTTGCCGGCGAGATCCGGTCGGCGTGCGAGGACGCCGGGTACCGCTTCGAGGTATGGTTCGTCGACGACGGGTCGCAGGATGCTTCCTGGCAGGTCATCGAGACGCTGCACAAGAAGGACGCCCGCATGGCCGGTCTGCGGCTCCGGCGCAACTACGGGAAGTCGGCGGCGCTGGCGCTGGGGTTCAAGGAGGCCCGGGGGAACTATGTCGTGACGATGGACGCCGACCTGCAGGACGTGCCTGCCGAGATACCAGGCCTGATCGCCCGGATCGAGGAAGGCTTCGACCTGGTGAGCGGCTGGAAGAAGACGCGGCGCGACCCGCTGAGCAAGCGGTTGCCCAGCAAATTCTTCAACCAGGTGACGCGGATTATTTCCGGAGTCCGGCTGCACGATTTCAATTGCGGGCTGAAGGCGTATCGCCGGGAAGTGGTCAAGAGCGTGCGCGTCTACGGAGAGTTGCATCGGTATATCCCGCTGCTGGCCAAATGGGAAGGGTACGACCGGATATCCGAGGTCGTGGTGGAGCACCGCGCGCGGCGCCACGGGCGCAGCAAGTTCGGGCTGGACCGGTTCATCAAAGGATTTCTGGACCTGATTTCCGTGACCTTTTTGACCCGGTTCGCCGTCCGCCCGATGCACTTTTTCGGCGCGTTCGGCACGGTGGCGTTTTTTGTCGGGTTTGTGCTGTCCCTGTGGCTGTCCATCGACAAGATCGCCTTCGGAAATCCCATCGGGGACCGGCCGCTGCTTCTGCTGGGAGCGCTGATGATGGTGGTGGGCGTACAGATGTTCACGACGGGCCTGCTGGGGGAGATGATTGTCCGGCCCGCAATGGAGCGCACCGATTCGTACCGTGTGATGGCCACCCTGTCCCCCGCGGACTGAATCAGAGTATCCTTATGGAAGCCGAGGCGTCCGAACGAACCCGACGGCAGATCGCTCTCGTGGGGCCGGCTGCGCCTTTCCGGGGAGGGATTGCGCAGTTCACCGACACGGTGGCGGCGGGGCTTCGGGATCGCGGCTGGCCGGTCTACATGGCGACCTTCCGGCGGCAGTACCCGGGATTTCTTTTTCCCGGAACGACGCAATTCGATCCGGGGCGGACGGTATCGGCGGATACGCACCGGCTGATCGACTCCATAGGACCGGGTACGTGGGGCGCGGCGGCCAAGGCGATTGCGGCGCAGGACCCGGCGGCCGTCGTGTTTCAGTACTGGACGCCCTTTTTTGCGCCTGCCTACGGCGCGATGGCGCGGCGGCTCGCTGCGCAGGGCGTCCGGGTGGCGTCGATCGTGCATAACGTGTACCCGCACGAGAAGCGGCATGGTTTCGTTTCCCTGCTTGCGGGGTATTTCCTGAAGCGGTGCGAGGCGCTGCTTGCGCTGTCCGACACGGTGGCCGCCGATCTGCGGGCAATGGGCGTCGCCGCCCCTGTGCAGATGGCGCCGCATCCGGTCTACGGGCATTTCGGGGACCCGCTCCCGCGCGAGGAAGCCCGGCGTCGTTTGAAGGTGCCGGAGGACGCCGACCTCTTGCTTTTCTTCGGATTCGTCCGGGCGTACAAGGGATTGCCCGTGCTGCTGCGGGCCCTGCCTCGGATTCTGGCCCGGCGGCCCAACGTGCGGCTCGTCGTGGCGGGAGAGTTTTACGACGACGAACGGACGTACCGCGATCTGATCGCGTCGCTGGGTCTTGAGGATACGGTGCTTGTGCGGGCGGAATATATTCCCGAGGACGAGGTGGGCCTCTATTTTTCGGCGGCGAACCTGGTGGTGCAGCCCTACGAATCGGCCACGCAGAGCGGCGTGGTGCAAACGGCGTATCATTTCGAACGGCCCGCGGTCGTTACGGATGTGGGCGGGCTGGCCGAGGTGGTCGCGGACGGCGTATCGGGGTATGTGGTCCCGCCCGGCGACCCGGAAGCGCTGGCGGACGCCGTCCTGCGCTATTTCGAAGAAGATCGGGAAGCCGCTTTTGCGGAAGGAGTGCGGCGGGAACGGGAGCGCTTTTCGTGGGCGCCGCTGCTGGATACGCTTGAAACCATGCTGGGATAGAGGTAGAACCCATTATGCAATACGATCCGGTCAAGGACGCGCTGGGAAGGTTTTTCCGCATTCATCCTGTGTTGCATCGCCTGTTTTTCACGCTGCTCCACACCGTGTTTCTGCGGTCGTGGTACGTGCGGCGGGAAGTGCATGCGCTCTTGGGGGATGCGCCGGCGGGGCGGCCTCTGGACGTGCTGGATGCGGGAACGGGATTCGGGCAGTATGCGGCGTATATCGCCCGGAGGTTTTCGCGCGCCCGCGTGCTTGCCGTGGATATCAAGCTGGATTATCTCGCCGATCTGAGGCGGTTCGTGGAGCGGACGGGGCTGCGGGATCGCATCGCATTTCGCGAATACGACCTGACCGGACCGCCTCTGGACCAGACCTTCGACCTCATCGTTTCGGTCGATGTGATGGAGCATATCGAGGACGACCGGACCGTTTTCCGCAATTTTGCGCAGATGCTCCGGGACGGGGGGCACGTCATCGTCAACACGCCGTCGGACCAGGGGGGATCGGATACGGAGACGCACGGCGAGGAAGGATTTGTGGATGAGCATGTCCGCCCCGGATACGGTCTTGCGGAGTTGCGGGAGAAGATGGAAGAGGCGGGGCTGGAAACGGTGCGGGCCCGGTATACCTACGGGAGATACGGTTCGAAAGCCTGGCGGATACTTGTCAAATGGCCCATGCGGATGCTGGCGGCCACGCGGCTGGCTTTTGTGGTGCTGCCGGTCTATTACCTTGCGGCGCTGCCGGTGGGCCTGATCCTGAACGCGATGGATGTGCGCAGCCGCAACGAAACCGGCACGGGGCTGATCCTCGTTGCGCGCAAAAAAGTGCAGGATAAAGTATAGCCGCGCATGGAAACCGGGACGCGTACCATGCCGTTACAGCGTAAACCGGGGGGATCCATGCACACCAAATATATCTTTGTTACGGGAGGGGTCACGTCCTCGCTGGGCAAGGGGATCGTCTGCGCATCGCTGGGGAGGCTGCTGGAGTCGAGGGGATTGCGCGTGACCATTCAGAAACTCGATCCCTACATCAATGTCGACCCCGGGACGATGAATCCCTACGAGCATGGGGAGGTGTACGTCACGGAAGACGGGGCGGAGACCGATCTGGACCTTGGGCATTACGAGCGCTTCCTCGGGCGCCCGATGAGCCAGGCCAACAATGTCACGACCGGGCGCATCTACCTCGATGTGATTACGAAAGAGCGCGCCGGGGCGTATCTGGGCAAGACCGTGCAAGTGGTCCCCCATGTCATCGACGAGATCAAGCAAAGAATGCTGAAACTCGGCGATACGGGCCGGTACGATGTGGTGATTACCGAGATCGGCGGCACGGTTGGCGATATCGAGAGCCAGCCCTACCTCGAAGCCATTCGGCAGTTGCGGTACGAGATCGGCGTGCGAAATGCGCTGGATGTACACCTGACCCTCGTGCCGTACCTCGATGCGGCGGGCGAGCTGAAAACGAAGCCGACGCAGCATTCCGTAAAAACGCTCCTGTCCTACGGGTTGCAGCCCGATGTGCTGGTGTGCCGGTCGGAGCGGCCGCTGGAGGAGGACCTGCGAAAAAAAATCGCGCTTTTCTGCAACGTGGAGCCGCGGGCGGTCATTGCGGCCCGGGATGCGGAATCCATCTATGAAGTGCCCCTGCTTCTTGCCGAAGAGGGACTGGACGATATCGTGTTCGAGCGGCTTGGCATGCCGTTCGGGGACGACGCCCCTGCGGTTTCGGACACGCCGGGCATGCAGGAGTGGATCGACTTTCTGAAGACGCTGAAGAATACGGAGGGCGCCGTACGTATTGCGCTGGTGGGCAAGTATGTGGAGCACCAGGATGCATACAAGTCGATCACCGAAAGTTTTATTCTGGCGGGGGCGGCGAACGGGGTGCACGTGGACTTGCAGTATGTATTGTCCGACGACATTACGGAAGACAATGTGGAAGAACTGCTCGGCGATGTGGCGGGCATTGTGATTGCGCCGGGCTTTGGCGACCGGGGCATCGACGGGAAACTGACTTCCGTGCGGTACGTGCGGGAAAACGATATTCCTTTCCTGGGGATATGCCTCGGAATGCAGTGCGCCGTGGTGGAATTCGCCCGGCACGTATGCGGTTGGGAGGGCGCCCATTCGACGGAATTCGACCCCGATACGGCGTATCCGGTCATCGACATCATGGAGGAGCAGAAGCGGATCGTCCACAAGGGAGGCACCATGCGCCTCGGGGCGTACGAGTGCCGCATTACCGAAGGCTCCCGCGTGGCCCGGATTTACGAGACGCTGGAAGTATCGGAGCGGCACCGGCACCGGTATGAAGTGAACAACGTCCTGCGATACAAACTCCTCGAACACGGGATGCGCTTCACGGGGGTCAATCCGGGGCGGGACCTCGTGGAGATCATCGAACTGCCCGAGCACCGCTGGTTTGTGGGGGTGCAATTTCATCCCGAATACAAGAGCACCGTGGCGCGGCCGCACCCGCTTTTCCAGTCCTTTGTCGGGGCGTGCGTGGAGTTGGCCCGCGAGAAGAAGGATCTGATGGAATCGCCGCGTCCTTCGCGGCGCCAGAAGGTGGTGCAGTTGGCGTCAGCGAAGATGTAGGAGGCGTGGCGGCGGGATCGTCCCATAAGGTTTGCGTCGCCCGGAAGCCCATGCCGTGTTTTTGGAGATTGCGCTCGCTTTCTCCGGGACCGAATTTGAATTGAATACAGTATCGGATACGCTGATAAAAGGAGATTAAATGCGCCTTAAATATGCCCTTTTGAGTAAAAATGGTGCGAAAAAGGTATAGAAATGGTGCAGAAAAGGTATAGAAATTACTCAAAAAGAATAAAAACGGATTATTTTCGCCATCCCGCCCGCGTTACCACTTCAGCAGGCTTCTGACCCTGAATTCGGGCATGGAATCGAAGGAGATCGCGCTGGCCTGGGGCGTGCTGCCTTCAATATTCAGAAGGAAACGCCTGCCTGCCTGCAGGTTGATCCCAAGAAGAACGCCGCTGCGGCCCTGCTCGGAAAAAGCAATGCCTGCGTAAGGGGTCATAATCCCTGCCCCGCCCGATGAAGAGAACCCGTAGCCCATCTCGCCTTCTATGCGCATGGGCTGACCGTAGAGAGCAGACCGGGACAGACCCGTTACGGACCGGGGCATCCCCATAGCCCGCGAGCCGCCGAATCCCGTAGTCTGCATCCCGCCGAACCCCATCCGGGGAGTAATGCCCCACGACTGCGATACATTGAACGAGGCGCCGAGAGGCGAGGACGGATCGGGATCGAAGGCAATGACGCCGGAGGCGCCCCACTGGTCGAAGGCCACCGCCTCGTCCGACATCAATCCTTGCATCCCGGCCCGCATGCGCAAGCCCAGCGACTGGTTCGAATAGCCCAGCCCGCCGCCTACTTCCACATCCGCACCCGTCAGGTGGCTCGCCGCTTCGCTGCCCGAGACGGAAACGCTGGCGTACGGCGCCGCCACCCCGTGCTCTCCCAAAGCCGCAAACCCGTAATCGAACCGGCTGTCCAGACGAAGCGAGCGGTCCTCGTCGTTGCGCCGGAAGCCCGCCAGCCCCGACATCGTCTTGCGGGACCAGAGTGCCCGCATGCCGCCCATGGAAGACGACGCCGAACCCCAGGAGGGGTAAAGACGCAGCGACATGCCCAACTCCGAAGAAGGCGCGCGGTCGAACAGGATCATGCCCGATACGCCCCACT
>LXNI01001299.1_pt1 | contig 22504 bp, 25 predicted proteins | sample 809091 | NCBI WGS metagenome assembly LXNI01 (sample SAMN04870527, study PRJNA318959) | sponge metagenome | biome: 01000161; feature: marine sponge reef; material: water | host: Sarcotragus foetidus | place: Greece: Milos, Mediterranean Sea | collected 2013-05-29 | depth 5-7 m | reverse complement strand
CCACGGGCCTCGCCCCTGGCATCCAGATCATCGTTCCGCATCGAAAATCACTCCTTATATATAGTGGAGTGATCCCAACTCATTGGCTCACCGATAGAAAGGTGGGGTCGGCGTAGCGCTTACCGCAGGACGCGCGTTTCCCTCAACTTCTCCACCAAACTGACGCTTGAGAAGTACCGCGACAATTCGCTTTCGTATTCGCTTAGCGGAACAGGGCTAACCATCAGTTGGTCGTCGCGGCGCTTCAGTAGAAACGCATCGAATTCGCGCCGACGCAACCCCGTGTGTTGATCGTCGCCCGGAACCTCCTTGTAGTCGTCCTTTGGGCTTTCGCCCGCCGCGATGGCCAGCGCCTCGTCGACTTTCTCATCCGCATAGCCCTCGACCAGTTTCGCGCATCTGGGCACGCCCCTAAGTTGCGCCGCGGTTATCGAATCGCCGAATAACTGCCGCACCTGCGAAATCGGGGGTCGCGTAACCAGATCCACAAGGTCCGGATCCGCAGCATGGCCCGCCCGCGGCAAGTAGATCGCGCTTGCCTGCTGCGCGTAGTAGATGTTCGTCGAACTACGCAGCGCCCCTCTGAGCGGTCGTCCACAGCCGCTTGCACTTTGTTCCCCTAGCCAGGGTCTGTGCCCCGCGCACAGGTACTCTCGATTCTTCTCCAGAACCGACGACAACGTCGTTTTGTCGCCCGACGGCTCCGCGGATAGCACGCCCTCAAGGTTTCGGCGCTTTTTGCATTCACGGCAGGCGACTGCAAGCCCGCGCAGCCCACCCGCGCCAGTGCTTCTGAGCTCAAGTTCGCCCCCACACTGTTGCTCGACCGTACGGTGAACCCATTCATGCCAAGGGAAATCCTGAATATGGCCGCAATCGCAGATCGCCACCAGCGGCACCTGCACCATCGAGCCCTTCATCTGACAACGGCACCTCTTGTACCCGCGTTCGGTCAAAGGATACGCGGCCATGCCCCCGCATCTCTGGCAGAAGTGCCACGTCGGAAACCGCAAATACGGAATCGTCAGGTCGGTGTTGACGTTCAATCCGTACCGCGTACGCTGGCGAAAATCCGGCGGCAATCGGAAGAAGTCGACGTCCAGCCACTTTTCCAGGCGCCATTCCTCAACATGGAACTCTTCGGCATCCAGTTCCGCGCCAGCATCCCCCGACTCATCGAACCAATGGTCGAGTCCAGCGCAAACGAGGGAAACGCCTTCCTTGGTCATTAGGTGCGTATTCCACGGCAAATCGAGCGCTGATTCCACCGTAATTCGAGCACCCATTCCACGCCAATTCGAGCACCGATTCCACGGCAAATCGAGCAGCCTGTTCGAAGGTCGTCGTGAAGGAGCCAGGCACGCAGGACAACCGGCTACCGTACCCCGTTTGCAACGACGGGGAGTGTCACGGTGGCGAGAACGAGGTTGTCGATGCGACGGATCAAGGAACTGCTGCGGTTGTCGGCTTCGGGACGAAGCCAGCGCGAGATCGCGCGGGCGCTGGGTACGGCGAACAGCACGGTCTCGGACTATCTGACGCGCGCCCGGCGAGCGGGTGTGGCGTGGCCGGAGGCGGCAGGATGGGACGATGCGGCGCTGGAGCGGGCGCTGTTCCCGCCGCCACCGAAGTTGCCCGCGGAATCGCGCGGGTGGCCGGACTTTGCCTGGGTGCATCGCGAGCTCAAGCGCAAGAGCGTGACGCTGTTCCTGCTGTGGGAGGAGTACAAGGCGGCGCATCCGGACGGCTTCGGCTACAGCTGGTTCTGCCAGCACTACCGGGCTTTCGCGGGGCAGGTCGATGTGGTGATGCGGCAGACGCACCGGGCCGGCGAGACGATGTTCGTCGATTACGCCGGCCAAACCGTCGGCATCGTCGACCGGGCGACGGGCGAGATCCGTCAGGCGCAGGTGTTCGTCGCGGTGCTGGGCGCATCGAACTACACCTATGCCGAGGCGACCTGGACACAGGCCTTGCCGGACTGGATTGCCTCGCAGCAGCGGGCGTTCCGGTTCTACGGCGGCGTGACCGCGACCGTCGTGCCCGATAACCTGAAGGCCGGCGTGACCAAGCCGCATCGGTACGAGCCGGACCTGAACCGGACCTATGCGGAGATGGCGGCGCACTACGGCACGGCGGTGCTGCCCTCGCGTGTGGCCAAGCCGCGCGACAAGGCCAAGGTCGAGGTCGGCGTGCAGGTCGTCGAGCGCTGGATCCTTGCCCGACTGCGGAACGTGAGCTTCTTCAGCCTCGACGAGCTCAACCGCGCGATCGCCGACCTGCTGGCGCGGCTCAACACGCGCCCGTTCCGGAAGCTGCCGGGCTCGCGCCGGGAACTGTATGAACAACTCGACCGCCCGGCGCTGCAGCCGCTGCCGGCGCAGCCCTACACGTTCGCGGTCTGGAAGAAGGCCCGCGTCAACATCGATTACCACATCGATGTCGAGCGGCATTACTACTCGGTGCCGTATCAGCTCGTCAAAACCGAGGTCGAGGCGCGCCTGAGCGCCGCGACGGTCGAGATCTTCCATCGCGGCAAGCGGGTCGCCAGTCATCGCCGTTCGTGGCGCCGCGGCCGGCACACGACCGTCGCCGCGCACATGCCAAGACCGCATCGCGAATACGCCGAGTGGACCCCGCGACGGCTGGTCGCCTGGGCCCGCAAGTCCGGTCCGGCCACCGCCGAACTGATCGAGCATATCCTCGGCCAGCGCCCGCATCCGCAACAGGGCTTCAGGTCCTGCCTCGGCATCCTCAGGCTCGGCAAACGCTACGGCGAGGATCGGCTCGAGGCCGCCTGCCGGCGTGCGCTGCACATCCGCTCGGCCCGCTACAAGAGCATCGAGTCGATCCTCAGGCACGGACTCGACCGCGAGCCCCTGCCCGAGCCCGGACCCAAGGCTCGGCCCATCGACCACGGCAATGTCCGTGGCCCGAAGTACTACCACTGAGAAGGAGCATCATGTTGACCCATCCGATCCTCGACCAACTGCTTGAACTGCGGCTCACCGGCATGCACCGGGCGCTCAGCGAGCAACTGGACATGACCGACATCCACTCCCTGAGCTTCGAGGAACGCCTCGGACTGCTCATCGATCGCGAAGCCACCGAACGCGCCGACCGGCGCCTGCAGTACCGCCTCAGAACCGCAAGACTCAGACAGCCCGCCTGCGTCGAGGACATCGACTATCGGCATCGCCGCGGCCTCGACCGGCGCCTCATGCAAACGCTCGCCACCGGCGAGTACCTGCGCAAGCAGCTCAACGTCCTCATCACCGGGCCGGCCGGCGTCGGAAAAACGTGGATCGCCTGCGCGCTCGCCCACAAGGCCTGCCGCGACGGCCACACCGCCCGCTACCTCAGACTGCCCAGGCTCCTCGAGGACCTGACCATCGCCAAGGCCGACGGCCGATACCTGAAACTCCTGCGCGGCTTCGCCAGGGCCGATCTCGTCCTGATCGACGACTTCGGACTGGCCCCCCTCAACGACGACGCCCGACGCGATCTGCTTGAGATCTTCGACGACCGACATGGCCGCAAGTCCACCCTCGTTACCAGCCAGCTCCCGGTCGACACCTGGCATGACTACATCGGCGAACCGACCCTCGCCGACGCCATCCTCGACCGGCTCGTCCACAACGCCTACCGGCTCAACCTCAACGGAGAATCCATGCGAAAGAAACGACTCGCCTTGACTGCGACTGCATCATCGGAGTAACTAAGGAGCCTTAAGAAAAAGTCCTGCGTCGCTTCGCTCCGACAGTGCTCGAAATGGCGTGGACCAGGTGCTCGGAATCACGTGGACTGAGTGCTCGAAATGCGTGGAATACGCAATTAGGAGCGCGCCGACCCCGAAGGGCGCGATGAGTTGCGAGCGACGGATCGGGCTATTGAACATCGCTCAGCTCCTCGCCCTGTTCCAGATAGCCCCGAGTGATTTCGGCGCGGCATTCGGCGTCGACGTTTCGCATCGACATGGGCGTCGCCCATGTGAAACGCCAATCTTCCGATGGCAGATAGGAGCCTGCGGCCGTCAAGAGCCCGACATCGCCGCCAGCCCTTCTGCTGTCCCATTCGGTTCGCATCCATGCCTTCCACTCGCGTAGGCGTTGGCTGAATTTTGCGCGTAGCGCGCTCGTTTCGTTTGGGTCGATCACCGCGACCCGCGCCTCCAGCATGTCTCGCAAGCGCTCCAACTCCTCTTCCGGAACCGGCAGCGGACTCGCCGCCATGTTGGGATTACCGTATTGGCGGATGTATGCCGCCATCACCGCATGCAGCGCCCGGTCAAGAACCGGCGGCGAATATGGCGTAACACTTGTGGGCTCGACCTGCGCGTACAGCCGCTCATGGTAAGAACGAAACCGTTCGTAGTGGGACCGGTCGCGGGGGTTGTTCGGTCCGAGCACCGTGACCACCAAGCCTGGCCGCTCATACCAGCGCCGCCCCACGCGACCCGCGACCTGAATGTACTGCGATGTTGACTTCGGCTGTCCGACAATCGCGAGTAAGGACAATCGGTCAATGTCGACGCCCACCTCGATGATGTTTGAGGCCAGACACGCATCCACCGGATAGCTTCCTCTCTTGGGCCGATCTCCAGCGACTATCTCGAGCGCGTCAATCGCCTTCGGCACCTCGTCGCTCTTCAATCGGCTGGTTAGCTCCATCACTTCGTAAAGCCGCCGTATATCCTTGAAATCGAGGCCGAAGCGGCGCCGTAGAATCTTCAACCGGTCGGGAATGTCCGACTGAAAAAACGTCGCGGCGGTTCCGATCTCGCGCAGGCTGTTAAAGAACGCGAGCACGGTCCACCAAGGATCCCTCTGTTCGGCAGGCATCATCTTTGGGGTCTGCAACAGAGTCGTAAATGTTCGAACCTCTGCTGTTTGGATAGAACCCAATGCGGGCGCGTACACGCCCACGAATATGCGGCCTGGAGCCAATGCGCCATCTTCCCCCCTTGCATAGGTCGCGAAGAAGGAATCGGCCGCGCTCAGTCCCGGGGGCGGAAACAACTCCGTTCGATCTCGGGCGAAGAGCGCGTTGGCCTGCTCGCGGAACCGGCGAATCGTTGCGGTTGAACAGACTATTTTTGGCTTGACGGGGGTTTGGTCCCGTTGATCCGTGCACAAGTCCTCGATTACCGCCTCGTAAAGCCCCGTCATCGAACCCAGCGGGCCGGAAATCAGGTGCAGTTCGTCTTGAATGATCAGCCCGGGCGGCGAGCATTCACGCTCGCCCGTCCGCCCCACGCCAAACAGCGCGCGCGCTTGCGGGCGCCACGCCAGCATTGCGAACTTATCCACTGTGCCTATTACCATCGTCGGGCGTCGTTCGTAGATATCATCGTCAATCACATAGATGGGCAGCCCGTCCACGAATTCGCACAATGGATCGCTGCATCTGAGCCCAACCGTCTTCCCATTGTCGTAGTAGCCGAGAACCCTGATCGCCCCTTTCGGCGGCTTTTTCTTGAAATCCAGCGGACCAATCTGAGCCGAGCACCAAGGGCACTTCGTCAGCAGCAATTTGTTCGCGACGAATCGATCTCCCTTCAGCAACTGCCTGAACACGTAGCGCGCGTCCTTGCGCGTATTTGGCGTTGTCTCGCCTCCCAGCCAGATGCCGATGGAAAACGGCTCATCGCCCAAGCTATCGCGCTCCCTCGCACGAATGCGTTCCATGGCGCAGATGAGTCCCGACGCACGCTGAAACTGCTGCGCGGTCAACAGCCGAAGCGTGTACCGCATGAGGATGTGCACACCCGCATCGCCTGGATCGACAAGCCGACGGTGGAACGCCGAGAATGCGGCCAAGCCGAAATAGGCTTCGGTCTTGCCCCCGCCGGTCGGGAACCAAATCAGGTCGGTGGTCTCGCGATCCGCGTCGTCGCCTTCGATAGACGATCGCAACGACATCAGCAGAAACGCGATCTGGAACGGCCTCCACGTCCCTCGCCCCGTTGCGCCGGCCACGACATCAATCTCCGCCGCCTGGCTGTCGAACACGACGTTTCCATCCGCGATCGTTACCGATCGCGCCCGGCGCGCCCCGCGCAACTGCTGGCTAAGGATCGCTTCGTTGGCCAGTCGAAACGCGCATGCGGCGATCGGGTCGCCATCCAGCAACGCGACGCCGTCGCGCATGCGTTCCAGGCATCGGCGGCACAGTTCGATATGCCTCTGTGCCGCGACCTTGTAGCGCCCATCCAGCGCTATAGCCTCAGACGCCTTTTCGTCGATCCACCTACCATATAGTTCGACGAGTTCTTCGAGCGCCTCGCGGCCATCGTCATCCGGCAGCAGTCCCGCAAGAGGAGCCATGGCCACCGCGAGTTTCGCGCCGTCCGCGCGACGAATATCCGGCGTTATGGAGGGCGTCTCAAAACTCGGGAGCGCGATCGCGAAGACGCGTCTCGCAGCGATGCCACCCTCGTCTATTGACCAATCCGATGCGCAGCCGTGGCCGATGGCGTAGGTTTCGAAATCCCTGTAAAGCAGATCGAGCGTCTGTTCCTCCTCATCCGAAGACGTCAGCTCGGCGCGCGGATAGGGCAAGATGCACTCGCGAGCGTCTTCTCGTTCGAACGCAACGTCGAACGACGCTTGGAAAAGACTGCGTCCGTTATTGCCAAGGCCCTCCGTGGTCCGATTGATCAGGCAGACCGTGATGAGCCGTTCATCGTCCCGTACGCTTCGTCTCACATACGCTTCCACCCGGATGTCGAGACTTCCGGTTCCTTCCGCATCGACGCTGGCGGCCTGCAACGCTCCTTCGCCATGCTCCTGTACTTGCGATGCCTCAAACTTTGCTTCTAACCTCACCATTCGCCGCGCCCACCACGTACGCGGCCATCCGCCTTCTCGCGCGATCTTGATGGGTTCGTATCGGCCGCCCCTGGCGCGCACCACCATGTGGGTTCCCGCCGGCAGCCGGACCAGGAACGAAACCGCCATCGAAGTCGGCCGACGCTTGTTTGCTCCCGACAGATTGAATTCGTCTCCTTCTTCCCGTTCTGATCGAGAACGCGCTGGATCCGTCAGCCGTTTCAACGACGCTTCGCCCTTGCGCGTCAGCGGTTCTCGAGCGGGTTTGCTCTCCTTCGGCGCTAACACGTTCTGCGTAGCTTCGACGTCCGGATCCGCCGCGCTGTCGTCCGCGCCTTCGGCTTTCTGCATCGTGCCCCACGGGTAGAGAATGCCGACGCCATAGCGCAACCCAGGCGGTTCGACGCAGAGGATTTCCTCCTTAGTTCCCATTTGCACGTACGGTCCGTCGGCCTTGAAATCCGACGGGAAGCTGCCCTTCGCGATCGTTTCCAGGTCGACTTCAGGGCCGTTCGGAGAGGGTCCGACAAGCTCTTCGGATAGCGCTCGCAACATGAAGCGCCTGCCGGCAAAGTGATCCGGCGACGCAGCTTCGCCCCTGGAATTCGCCGACCCTTTCCCTGAGGCGGCGAAATCGACCGAATCTGTCATGCAGCGCTGCTCCTCGTTTTCTCTACGTATTCTTTTCGCGCCCCTGATCGAATCAAAAGCACCAGCTTGTCGATGGCGCGAGTCACGGCGATGTAGAGCACCTTTTGGGCGTCCTCGGGTAGGCGAGACTCTGCTGGCGCATTGACTGCAGCATCATCCTATCCGGCCGATTCGAACATGCGGTGCACGGCCGAGCCGTGCACCTTGACGACTTCGGTGGATACCGACACAATGCGGCCCGCCGTGAGGCTGCCGCCGCCAACCTCCCCGGGCAACTCAAAGTCCTGCCGTCCCTCGCTCTGCAGCAGCGATAGATCCGCGTTCCTCACCTGTTGGAGAAGTTGGCGCCTGATCAAGTTGCCCGCATATCGATGCGCCTTGTCGATCACGGACATCATGCGCCAATATCGATCCGCCTCTTCGGCTAGGTCTATCACCCTGAAGATCGCATCGAAGTCGCTTTTCCTCAGTGTTCGGATAGATCGTGGGCTCATCCAATTGCGAAGGTTCTGATGGTTTGCGATCCTGGAACCCGCCGCTTTCAGCCGTTCGAGCGCTTCGGCCCTCCCTACCCGCTCGACAAGTCCCCTCAGCCGCCGCTTCCAGCGGCGTTGATGCTCACGCAGATCCGGCGCCTCCTCGCCCATGATCCGGTCTGCGGCTGCCACGATGTAGTCTCCGCCGCCCTCGGTGCGCACCAGCACCGCCATCCCGGGCTCGAGGTTTGCCGCTGGAACCCGGTGAACGAGTTTCTCAGCGTCTTCGCGCAAATCCACGATGAGTTCAGACGCGCCCTCTGAAGCTGACACGAACACCGCAAGATCCTGCTCGAGAAACAGAACTCTTGCCTCAACGAGCTCAGACGAGTGGTCCGACCCCCCACCGCCGCCGCCAAACGCCGCCTGCCGCATCAGCCACGCCACATCGAACGTCGGTCGCGCCTCATCGGCGCCAACCGACGAAGACTCATCCCACGGCTTGCGGACTGATGACGGGAACAGCGCCCGCTTCGGTCGCTGCATCGCCCTCACGAAGGCCGGTTCGTCCGGCGGACTGTCGCTAACCACGCCGTAACGGACAATGCTCAGAACCGGCGCTCGCGGCGCCGAAAAAACGAACCCGGGATACCAGCGCCCGGCGCCGAACAAATAAACTCCATCGAACGCCACAGCACTGCGCAGCTGCGACTCCGTCAGCACTTCCAAGTCTCGCCCATTTGCCGCCGCCAGGTCCCGGACCGCCGCGACGAAGCGCGCCGGCTTGACTACCAGGGCGACACTGTCGCGAGGTCTTGTCGCCAGGTCCGACGCCGCCGAGCTCCAAAGGGGATTCTCCGCGCTACCGCGCAAATCCGCCACCGTCGACGCGTAACGGGCGCTTACGTCCCGAAGCTCGCTGTACGACCGGCCGGCCGAATTGATCCATTTCAACAAGATATCCGTCGCCGACGCGTCAACCACGCTTCGATGACACAACGGCAACGGCGCGCAAAGCATTCGGTACCTGAGCTGCGACGACAACCGAACCACCTCATCCAGAAGCGGATCGCCTTCGTTTTCCCTTGCTGCCTGCCTGAACGCGTTATGTCGTCGGCAAAAATCCCTCACCAACTGCGACTCAACCTCCAGCACCCGAACCGATGCCGACGCCGCGAATGCGTACAACCTGTTTACCTCTCTTGCGGCTACAGTCATCGAACCTGAGAGGGGCGGCGCTCAAAACCCATCGCCGCCGCGCCCTGCGGCGCTGCCCAACGCTCATGTGGAAGCTCGTTTCGCCTGTTCAAGAACGCTTCATTAAGCGCGTTGACCGCAGCATCGAAGTCGCGCTCGGTCGGGCTGAGCAGCGCGACATGATGCGCGGCGGGGAACCGTTCAACCTGGCGAACGTAAGCGGAAGAGCCGCGGAAAACCGCCAGCCGCGGCGTCCATTGCGCCGTTTCCTCGGGCTTGGCCTGAACGGAAAAGAGCTTGACGCGCCAGACCTCATGCGCACGCGCAAGATCGGCAGACCGGACTATGTTCTGCAATACCCCGTTTACCGCCCATCCGTTGCGATCGCGCGCTTGAAACCCAACGCCGCATAGTTCCTCAGACAGTCTCTTGACGACCCCGATGAGAGCGCACTCGCGCGCTGAGCGAAGAAACAGCTCCCGCAAGGCGGCTTCACTCGCGATGAACGCCTTCGCCAATCCCGGCCGCACGTTTACCGCCCTTCCGACCACGCCTTCCTTCGCTTCCGCGTTGAGCCCGGTGGCGAAGACGACGCGGTCCGCTTGCGCTTCGTTGATGTACTCGCTTCCCCTGCCCTTCGACGTCTTCTGGAAGCGAATCACGGCCCAGGGCTCGCCGCCGACCCGTTCTACTCGCTCAAATACGGCCTGCACGACTTTCCCCGTCGACCGCCGCAGCATCACGGGCGTATCCGCTGCCAGTGCACAAAGCTGCCGGAATAACTGCGCTCCCTGCGACTCGCCGGCTTCACTCCCGTGTCCGTCGGCAACCCCTCGTTCTGCCCGCTCGGCGACGAATCCTGCCGCCACCAACGGCCCGGCGAAGTCCAGCGCCGGCAACGACAGCGCCAGGGTTACAGGCCCCACCGTTTCGACCGCAGCGAACGTGCGACCAAGCCGTGCAAGGTCGAGCGCCCAAGAACCGGCTTTCACGCGTCGGCCGTCTTGCGTTCGGAAAACCAGCCTGGTTGGCCCCTTTTTCTTCAACTCTGTACCGTTCGAACCGATTCCCGTTCTCCTTCCTAGCGCCCCGGTCACTCTCTTGCATCACCACCAATGCTGTCCCGGGAAGTTGTATTAGACTCTCGCGTCCCGTGCGCGGACGGTCCCCAAACCGAATATCAACTCTCCCCGTCCGCGATCGAACGAACGACGCGATGCGCCTCTTCAAGGTCGCTCGCCCCGGTCCTGCACAGGATCGCGTCACGATACGCGCCCAGAAGCGGAGTGGAGATGCCATGCTCGATCACCGATGAAAGGTAGGAAATGCCGTCCTCGCGTTTTTCGCCAGCCTCTCCCTGCGCGCTGCAAATCGCCAGTTGCGCCAAGACCTCCGCGGTCGGGCGCTCGATGTTCGAACCGATTCTGGTGTATAGCGCCACATCGAAATCAACGATGGCGCTTTCGCATTCCACCAGCACGTGATTGACTCCCGGATTCTCGGGACGCAAGTAGCAATCGCCCGAACCTTCCTTCCTGGTTTCCCGCCTCCATAGCAGCGTTTTCGCCCTTTCCAGGTCAATCGACGAATTGAGCGCCAATACGGTTGCCTGTACCTACGCGCCGCCGGTAGTAACCGGTATCAACGTGGGTCCCCCGTCGCGCGTACCGCTCGACCGCGCAAACTCGACTCTGGACGGGGTCGTAACGTCCTCTACCGTATCCTCGATAAACGGCTTCAATTCCTTGCCGGGATCCCCGATCAGCGATCCGTAGGCCAAAACTCCGATTTTCATGAGCAATCCATTGCTGTGCTTTCAATTCTGGCGCTTTTCGTACGGGCGTGAGATTACGCAAGAGCAAAGGTTGTCGTCAAAACAAGTGGTATGCAACGACTCAAACTAGAGTACCTGAATGAGCGCCAAGGAGAAACGCGTTGAGTCGTTTTTCCAGCCCGCGCGCGTCCCCGAGTTCACACTCCCAAACCGTAAGTGCCGACCAGCCGCCGGCGGCTAGTTCGTCAAGTTGCCGCGCATGACGCTCGACGTTTCCCTCAATTTTCTTTTTCCAGTACTCGGCATTCGACTTCGGCCGTCGATTCCCGCGTTTACACGAATGACCGTGCCAGAAACAACCGTGCACGAAAATGACCCTTCGCCGGGAAGCCAACACGATGTCGGGTTTGCCCGGTAGGTCTTTCCTGTGCAAGCGGTATCGATACCCCAATCGGTGAAGCAGTCGACGCACAATCCATTCAGGCTTCGTGTCGCGGCCCTTGACCGCGCGCATGGTGCGGCTGCGCTGCTCGGACGGCATCGCTATGATCGACGAATGGGCGTGGGCTTGGATTCCCGCTGCACCTTACCGTCGCGCACGATACGGGTCGCTCGCACGGTGTCGGCGCCTCGATGCGCGACGCTAAACTGCACCTGATTGATCTCTTCGGGGCTACACCCGAAGCAATCGTTAAAGGCCTCCATGATTTGCACGTCGCTCATGTCTTGCGGCTTCGGGCTGGGGTTATTCCGAGGACTCGGGATCGTTGCTGGCAACAGATAAAGACATGGCGGCGGCAACGAATACGGCCCGATGACCGTGATGCGGTCGGGATCCGTCGCCAGTTTCGGGCACGGTCGCCCGATCGTACCGCAACGCATGTCCCAGATGACGATCCCGTCTACACGCTGCTGGCGCGAAACGATTTCCGCGCTCAGCCGGGTATGAATCCCGGACCAGGCGTTATGGCGCGGGTCCGCCCCTGCGTTGGTGCAAACGCTCCACACGATGAACTCGTCTGCGTGCGGCGGTCGCTCGAAAATATTGGTGTTGTTACCGTCGAGGCAGCCCTTCAATTCGATCACCGAGGTTCGACCCGACCCGAGCGTCACCGTATAGTCGTGACGGTTGGCTTCTCCTGCGGACCGCCAATTTGCGATGAATCCCCCGTCCGTCATGTGGTCGAGAACACACTTTACGAATTCCCGCTTCTCGACCATCGACGCGGAAAACTGCCCTCGCAGCCGCTCGATCGCGCCGCGAAACAGCCCGCTGTCGTAAAACTCCTGCGGTTCAAGTCCGTGATCGCCTAGCGTATGAGATTCGGTCTTGAGCGTTTTCGCCAGCGCCTCGATCTTTTCTCGAAGCTCCTTATTCCGCTCGCACGGGATAACGCTCATGCCGCCTGGCGCGTGTTGACCGAATTCATTAGCACCGGCTCAATCACGTGGTTCGCAAGGAAACGAACGACCGGCACAACCACGCCGTCGCCCGTCAGGTGATACGCTTCGTTGTAGTTTTCGGGAAGCTCGTACTCGTCGGGGAGTCCCATCAATCGGGCCGTTTCCCGACTCGACATGAGACGCGATCGGACTCGCTGGCCTTCAACGACAAGAACCAGCTGTCGACTCGACCCGCCAGCAGGCGTCCGCAGGCACCCGGCCACCCCGTCGAAACGAACTTCCGCGCGTTGTGCCTTTTGGCCCCGCGCGTCGCGCCGCGTCCGCTTGTAGACCGTTCCAACCACCCTCCCCCCGGACTGTTTGGCCGATCGGACTTTCGCACGGTTCACCTTGCTCATCATGGCAAGGAGCCGTTGGGTCTCCTGCCTCGTGTGCCAAACAACGTCGACGGGATTTTCCTCGAACAAGTCGCAGAACCTCAGTTCGCGCGCGGGAGGATCCGGTAACTTCCACCAGATCCACTTGTCCTTGAGGGAGGACGGTAACCGATCAAACGCGTTTCTGAGCGGCCGAGTGTGATATCTCTCGTCAGGGCTCTCGTCAATGATCACATCCGGGGCGACCGCGTTGTTCGCAATGGCAACCGCAAGCAACCGCGGCCGGGACTGCGGAAGAAACAACGCGGCATCCACGACCAGCGCTCCAAACCTGTAACCGCCACCGACAATCGCCCTGCAGATCGTCTCGAAGTCTTTTCCGCCGTGGGACGTCAAAGTCCCGCACACGTTTTCCAACGCGATCATGGCCGGGGCTCTCGATTCCTCGCGGAGCTTCAGCATAAGCCGCCAGAAGGGCCAGAACGTGCCCGATCGTTCGCCATCCAGACCGGCTCCGCTCCCGGCGAGAGACAAGTCCTGGCAAGGAAATGACGCCCAAGCAAGATCAGCGTATCCCGGCAGGTCGGCCGTTTTAAGATCGCTTACGTCAGCGCAAAGCAGTTGCTCGGGACCCCAATTCCGCCTGTAGGTGTCGGCCTTCTTGCGGTCTATGTCATTGGCTAACAAGCAATGCCACTGCGGACCGAGGCCCGCGCGCGCCATGCCGGCGCCGGAGAAGAATTCGTAGAAACTGCCAATCACGGTATCCATCTACGACTGGCGACGTTGTTCGGAGGCCAAGGGAAATGGAAGCTCGCGCTGTGCGTTCTGTTCCAGGAACGATATGATCGCCCGACGGCCCAGCCATGCCATGGACACCTTGTGTTGCCTGGCAAGCACTTGCAGCTCACGATACTCCTCAGCTTCAAGGTTTACGGTTAGACGTTCCTTGTTGGTCACCGCACTCTGCCGCAAACTGCTGCACCTCACAAGTTACAACGCCCTGATGCTTGCGTCAACACCTCACCTCATCCTGAATGTGCCGAAGCTCCCGCGGGTCGAGTCCATTTGCGGCGTTTTCTCAGACTTGCCCTGCTCTTGCGCCCCGATCAAGCGCGAAATTATTGAAGTCGAAGCGGGTGCCAGTCGACACGTACTTCCCTGAAAAACTCTTCCTTGTGGAAAATCAGGGTACTTCCGCCACATTCGAGCCGGACAACCACTTCCCGCCATCCGCCGTTTGTTTTGGGCGGTCGTTTCATCCTGGGATCCTACTCACACACCATACGTGCCACTTCGGCGCTCCCATTTCCTGCGCAATCAACTCGACTATTGACGCAAGGTTGCGTTCAAATCCTATTCGTCTACGCTCCAGCCATCCGTTGCGATCCACCATCCTCGTCACCTCGACGGCGACTTCTTCGCCTCAGTACTGAATGAGGTAGTCCGGTGGTCCTTCGCCGTCACCCACAAATCGCACGTAAAATGCGCCGACAGTTATGCGCCACTCACCAACTGGCACTTCGCTTCCACGTGCCCCATTGCGCGACTGTATTGTCTTCATCAACTTCCTTGCCGCAGCTCCGATTCAGGTTACGGCCCTTCCAGCAGCAACTATTTCCAACTGCTTCTCAATTGACCCCTGATCAGCACGCCTTCGTCGATAGCCATTACTTCTTTCCTTCCTTTCATGGTCGCCGTGTGGCCATGCGCCGCACATCATACGTCAACGCCGATTTCCTGGCGGCGCCGGCCTAGCGCCGTTGCTCCATGTCCGCGACCAAGCGCCACCTAAGGGCGGCGCTTGGCAGTGACCGGGACGGAGGCTGGTGTCTGGAGAGTCGGACCGGCCGGACATCCCGTCAACGTCACCAAGGAGGCGGCAACAATGAGCACACGCATGGACAGGCGCGCACCGGCGACGACTTTCCTCGTCCATTTTTTCGGACGCGGCCTGGTGGACGAGGGGCGCTCCTACGCAGTCGAGAGGTTCGTCTCTCTTAGTAATGGAGACATTCGCCGCGGGCCCGTCGACGTGCCGCGGTCGAAGAAGGCCCGCAGCCGGCCGAAGCCCGAGGTCGCCACGTTCGGCGATGTCCGCGACATGCGCCCGACGTACAACGAGCTCTTCGTGGAGATCAACATAACCATGAACTCAACATCATCCGGGATCCAGTACTGGGGGCCCTCGGTCTGCGGCATTCTGGGCGACCGCCGCCAACGCCCTTGAGTCGCAACGCCTGAACGTTCTGCCGACCGGGCGACCCTCATCGTCTTGCTGCCATCCCAGGAGACATTATCGTGCCATACGCGGATCACGACTTACGGCGCGACCTCGACCGTGCACGGCGGCGCACTGCAGAGCGAATCGCACGGGGCCTGTGCCCGAGGTGCGGCGAGCACCCGCCCGTACCGGGCCGATCCCTCTGCCAGCAATGTGGTGCAAAACGCCGGCTGGCGGACCGCGCCAGGGTCGCTAATCGCCGTCAGGCTGGCATCAAGCGCGTCCGAAATCCTGAGGCCCGGAAGGCAGAATGCCAAAGAGCCCGGCAACGGGCCGAGAATCGCTTTGCGCGGGGACTTTGCGCCAATTACCGTCGCGATCCTCACAAGCCCGACCGCCGGCTGTGCGCCGCCGTATCCTCAGTTCTTGATACTATCGGGAACTCAGCAACGCTCCTTCGCCTCCACGTTTCATGTTGCGCCAACTTGATCTCTAAGGGTAATGGACTTCGCCGACTCGGAGAAGTTAACTTAGCAAGATCGGCTGGATGCCTGCTCGTGAAAAAAAGCGGGGGAACCGCCGACGGTCAGTCTACGTGTCGAGAGTCGGACACAGAAATGCCGGAGTGCTTTCAACCCGTAGTCGACCGATTATTGCCTGAGGAAACACACCGGACGGGCACCTGCCCGAATATTTTTCTGTGCCGCACGGTGGCGACCTGAAGTGAGTCAAAGCAACTTGAGTCTAGACAGGAAGTTCCTGAGTTTTTTCGAGTCGAACAAATGAAATACACCAAGACCGACCGTGATGTAACTAAGGAAATTCTTCGCATCCAAAGCCGAATAGAGCACTGGATCAGAGCAAAAGGTCTTTGGGGCGACTGTGGTTTTGTCAGCTATATCGACCATGTTGACGCTAAACCATGGGACGACAACCCTGTTGTAACGATTCTTTGCTCCGATGGCGAATTCAATACGATTTTTTTTGATTCCGACGATGATTTATACGAAGACTTTTCTTCAATGCTAGACAGAAACGGCTATTGGTTTGAACGCGATTCCGGTAGAGTCTACGTCGTATGCAAAGACGGAATGATGAACGAGAGATACAAGGAGTACTTTCACTGGCAGTGGATTTGCAGTTTGTTGAAGCCGGACTTTAATGACATACATCATGAGTTGTTTCAGCATTTTGAGGAGAATCCGAAGGCGTTCATGAAGCTACGTTGGAGAGAATTCGAAATATTGGTTTATGAATTGCTGAGGCATCAAGGATTTCATACTGAACTCGGGCCTGGGCGTGGAGATGGTGGCATCGATATTAGAATGCTACAGAGAGACCCTGTCGGTGATATATTGACTGCCGTACAAATAAAAAGATATCGACCAGACCGAAAAATCGATTTACAAGCTATTCAGGCATTATATGGAGCGGCTATTGCGAATTCTATACCGCAGACTGCTTTTGTCACTACTTCCAGTTATCTGCCTAGTGCAAGGAATTTCGCAGAGCGACAAAACGTCAAAATGAGTTTGTTTTTGTCCGAGGATGTACTGGAGTGGTGTAAATACGCGCATCAAGGAATTATCGAAGAAAAGAGGCTACTAGTTTCTGAGGAGTCAATTCGAGAAACTCTAGAGTTAGCGAGAGTGCGCCCACGCGAGTACGTGTTTTGCACACGCCAGGGAGTCACAATGAGCTCGAATTCGTTCGCCGTGAAATTAAAGGAAACCAAGCATGCGGCTCTATTGATGACATTGCCGAGTCGCATAATTTCTCATGACGGGTATGAACAACGAGGATACGAAATACCCGTATTGGAGTCCCTAGCTGAGACGAGTACTGAACAAAAACCAGTGTTGCTTGCGCCCGGTACGATATTTCGTGCCAAAGGAAGCGGGAAACGCGAAGATCGTACTTTCTGGACCGGCAATGAACTCTACTCGTTGTGGAATGACGAGCCACAATGGTTTGACGTGGCGGATTAGGTATACGGTTAACAAGCACGTGCACGTAGAGCGCTGCTGCGTAACCTGTGGATCGTGCTTCCCACGCATCAAGCGGCGTTCATCCAGACTATTGCCGCCCAAGACTTCTGTCATCAACCTTGCATGGCCGCACTGGCTTCACGCCGTTCTGCCGTGTCCGTGCCCGGCTGGTCTGTCGACTTGTCTGTCCTGCCTGTCAATACGAATTTGCGCCAATGCGCTATCGACCGTGGGAGCAGGTCAGGGTATTCGACGATGAATTTCCATAAGGCGTCCGGTCTAATGCATTCGACGTTTCCGTGCTCCGATCCCGTGTACTTGCCATAAGGCTGAAAAAGAATCGCTCGAGCTTCACTGGGCGAGCGACGCAGGCGAGATGCAATTGAGGACCATTTATCTCGATCCAGCGATGAGCCTCCCGTTTTGACCTGAACGACAGATCTTTCCTTTGTGTCCCTGTGAATGAGGATGTACTCATAACTCATGGTGTCGGCCTTGCGAGATCCCGGCACGATCATCCATCCCTTTGTTTGCAGGTAAATGGCTACCGCATCCTCCGTGGACTTGTCGTCCAGAAACGCGTAGATGTCCGCGGTCTCCTGATCGTTCATCGGATAGTGTTGAGTCTTTGTTCTCAGGTTCCATAGCAGTCGCGAATAGGCGGCGACGGTGTGGTCCCGCATGGCCTGGATGGTTCGTGATGGTCGAAAGCACGCAACGACCTTTCCCGGTACTTCGTCCACTTCCAAACGATGAATCGCCTGGCAACGGACGAAATTCACGATGTCAGCCTCGCGCGATTCATCCGTCGCCAGGTATTCCCAGCCGCTCTCAACCCGAGCCAGGTAGTAGACTCCGTTCGTATCGCGGGTCCACAAGAGGTCGTCCTCGCGAACGTTCTCCTTCAGGTAGCGCACATTCGATATGTTCCCATTGCCGTAGTGGTCATCTGCGGCTTGCGCGTATTCCTCCCAGCTTAGCGCTAGCGCTTCGGGCTCCGATACGCCCCATCCCATACCCAGAACACGATGTTTAAAACAGTAGTCGCATGAGATCTTGGGGTCGCCCGCCCCACCACGGGGCCGAATGTGGATTCTGTAGACGTTCATTGATCTGATGTTCCTTTTAGATCAGACATCCCCGTTAGCACGATACGGACGCACGCCGTATCGCCATCCAACGAGACCAGTTCAGCTTCGTACCTGGGTGGCTTGCCGCGAGCCCAGGGTTTCTCGCCGCGCCGCTCCATCCAACGGTCGATCTCCGCGGACCTGAACTCCGGGCAGGTCGTCCAGAAGGTTGACGTGATCCGGCATGTCGGCTTCACCCCGTGCCCCGGCAACTCGATTCGGACTCGCCTAAGTGTCCTCTGAAGCTTCTCAAACACTCGTTTTCTTGACTCCTTGCCGACGCGAACCCCCGACGTACCGCCTTCCCAGCCGCTCAGACTGATCCTTTGACCCCCTTCAATCCCGGTCATGTCTTTTGGTTCTTCGTCGCCACGAACCCCGACACTCCCTTGCCGCGCGCTCTACGGATCGTGTACCCGTACACGCCCAAGTTGAAGGAGCGGTCCTTCCCGAAGCCGGCCAGTGCTTCCTCTATTTTCACCGCGACCGGATCCGCCTTCGCCGCCGAGGCGAACGCCTGCTGCGCGAGCCACTTCGCGAACACTTCTTCGCCCAGCTCGTCGCCCACCGATCGGCGTAACGCCGTCAGCTTTCTCAATTGCCCCTTGGTCAGTGTGCCTTCCTCGATAGCCATTACGTCTTTCCTTCGTTTCGTGGCCGCCTTGTGGCGATGCGCCGCACATCATACGTGAACGCCGATTTCCTGGCGGCGCCGGCCTCGGGCCGATTCTCCTTGTCCGCGGCCTGACGCCACCTAAAGGCCGAGCCTCGCAGTGACCGGGACGGCGGCCGGTGTCTGGAGAGTCGGACCGGCCGGACATCCCATCAGCGACACGAAGGAGGCGGCAACAATGAGCACACGCATGGACAGGCGCGCCCCAGTGACGACTTTCCTCGTCCATTTTTTCGGACGCGGCCTGGTGGACGAGGGGCGCTGCTACGCGGTCGAGCGGTTCGTCTCTCTCAGTAACGGAGACATTCGCCGGCGGCCCGCCGAAGCGCCGCGGTCGAAGAAAACGCGCGGCCGGCCGAAGCCCGAGGTCGCCACCTTCGACGAGGTCCGGGACATGCGCCCAACGTACAACGAGATCATCGTGTGCACGGCGCTGGGCACCCATAGCGGGATCCAGTACTGGGGACCGTCCGTCTGCGGCATCCTAGGCGACCGCCGCCGACGCCGTTGACTGGCTCCCATTGAACGTTCTGCCGACCGACCGTCCATCACCGTCTTTCCGTCATCCCAGGAGACACTATCGTGCCATATGCGGATCCCGACTTGAGGCGCAAACGGGATCGCGACCGTGTCCGACAACGCACGGCAGAGCGAATCGCGCAAGGCCTCTGCCCGAGGTGCGGCAATCAACCGCCCGTGCTTGGTCGATCCCTCTGCGGGAAATGCGGCGAGAAACGTCGGCTCGCCGACCGTGCCAGGGCCGCCAAACGCCGGCGGGCCGGCATCAAGCGCGTCCGGACTGCCGAAGCCCGGGAGGCAGAATACCGACGAGCCCGGCAACGGACCGACGATCGCCTGGCACGCGGCGTCTGCGCCAAGTGTGGCCGGAACCCTCATGAGCCGAACCGCCAGCTGTGCGCGGCCTGCGGCGAGCGGCAACGACGACGAGACCGCGAGCACTACGCCAAGGCGCGCGCCGCGAACCGCCCGTACGGTGGGCGTAATCCTGAAACGAAACGGGCACATGCTCGCCGACGTACCCGCAAGCGCCAGCGCGCACATCGGGCCGCCGGCCGGTGCATTCGCTGCGGCACCGGCTCTCCGGTTGAGGGCGGATCGAGCTGCGGGACGTGCCTGACGAAGCGCCGGTCCGCCGACCGTGCAACTTACGCCGCGCGCAGGGCCGCCGGCCTGTGTACGCGCTGCCGAGCGCCCAGCTTTGACGGCGCGCCGGTCTGCGGCCCGTGCACCGTGCTCGAGGAGCGGTACCGGGTGGCAAGGAACGAGGCCGCCCGCATCCGCTACGGCGAGCGAAGGGCCCGGCAGCGCTGCACGCATTGCGGTACCAACCCGACGTTTGGAGCGTCGCGCTGCGAGACGTGTGCACAGCGAGCCTATGCGCGATCAGAGCAAGTGCGGGGCCTGCCGGTGTATGCACCGAGCTTCACTGTAATCGAGCTGGACACCGGCGAGCCTCTCGGCGTGTGGGAATGCTGGGAGGATGTGGTGCTGTGTCTCTCGTTCGCGCGGCTGTCGTTCGATGACGTGGAAATCCTCCACGAGCACGCGCCCATGCAACCGGAACTGACCGGACTGACCTGAACCGGAGTGAGAGTGCGGCCCGGAACGGGCGAGCGCCCCTGGGTCCGGAGAGAGGTCTCGGCCCCGGGGATCCTTTCATCCTTCCGGGAGATTTCCATGTTCCTACGTATGTTCCAACCGACCGGCCGCGCCCCGCTCGACTTCAACACGCCACCCGTAACCGAATCGGTCGCCGATGCGCTGGTTTCGGAACCCGCGTTGCCGGAGGGTTCGCGCGCGCCAGCGCCCGAATCGCTGCTCGCCGAGATCGGCCTGCCTCCCCACCGCGTTCGCGAGGTCCTGGCCGAATCGGGTTCTTCGAGCTTCTGAGAGTGAGGGCAAGCCCTCAAGGGATGAGTCGGGAAGGGGATCGAGAGAGACCTTCCCCGGTTCGTTCAACCATTGTCATAAACTAAAATGTAAGGAGATCAACCATGTTTGGTTTGAACCGCGCAGAAGTGATCGGGCGCCTGGGCGCCGACGTCACGATCAACCACCTCACCACCGGCGGCCGTGTCGCGAACATGTCCATCGCGACCGACGAGTCATACGTCGACCGGGACGGCCAGAAGGTCGACAAGACCGAATGGCACCGCGTCGTGACGTTCCAGCCCGGGCTCGTGGATATGCTGGAAAAGCACGCCAGGAAGGGCAGGCTGGTCTACGTGTCCGGGAAGCTGCAGACGCGGCGCTGGCGCAAGGACGGTGAGGACGCCGACCGGTTCTCCACCGAGGTCCTGCTGGCTCCGGGTGGCCGGATCCAGTTCCTGGAACGCCCGAACGGTGCCAACGGCTCCGGTGAGTCCGCGCCCGCACAGGCGTCCGCCGAGACGGCCCCCGCCGACACCGGCGCCAGCGGAGAAGACTTGCCGTTCTGAGGAATCCGCCCGCGCCCCGAAGGCCGGCCGTCGCCATCCCAGGCGGCGGTCGGCCTTTTCCCATGCTGCCGCCCGGCGCCGCCTCCCCTGCCGGTATCCCATCTTCGCTCCATGCCCGATTCCCAGGCCATTCCTCTTCGCCTTTCGCCACCGGGCGGTCGAGTCCGGCCGGGACCGGGGCGACCCTTCCAGCGGAGAGCCAGCCCGTGTTCCGTTCCCCATCCCGATCCGTACGCGCCCGTTCGGGGCGATTCCCCTCCTCGACACCTTGATGAACGCCGCCGACACCGCCGCCGCGCTGGCGGCGCACGCCGAGGCCGTCTGCCGCAAGTACTTGCCTCACGGTCGCCGCCAGGGCCGCTACTGGTGCGCCGGCGATGTGCGCGGCGCACCGGGCCGCTCGCTGTTCGTGCGGCTTGAGCCGCCGGGTACGCCGGGGAAATGGCAGGACGCGGCCACGTCGCAGCACGGCGACCTGCTCGATCTCATCCGGCACGCCACCGGCGCCCGCTCGCTGCGCGAGGCGCTCGCCGAGGCGCGCCGGTTCCTGGCCCAGCCCGTCTCGACGGCATCTTCCCAACCCGATGCCTACGACCGCACCGAAGCGGCCCGCAACCTGTGGGCCCGGTGCCAGCCCATCGACGATTCCCGCGCGGAAGCCTACCTTCGCGCCCGCGCCATTCACCGCTGCCGGTTCCCGGCATTGCGGTTCCATCCCTCCGTTCCGTACCGATCCGACGCGGGTGGCTGGCGCCGTTATCCGGCGCTGGTCGCCGCGGTCGCCGGCGACGACGGAGAACTCCAGGGCGTGCACCGGACCTGGCTCGACCCACACCGCCCGGCCAAGGCCCCGATCGAGCGCCCGCGCAAGGCGCTCGGCCGAATCCACGGCTTCGCCGTTCGCTTCGGCGAACCGGCGGCAGCGTCAACGTTGCTGGTCGGCGAGGGCATCGAGACCGTTCTGTCTGTCGTCACCGTCCTGCCGGACGGCGCCTTGCGAACGGCGGTCCCGTCCGGGACGTTCGCCGCCGCGGCTCTTTCCGCCGGAGGCCTCGGCACGTTCGTGCCGCCGCCGATGGTTTCCCGCCTGATCGTCGCCCAAGACCGCGATGAGGAAGGCAAGCGGGCATCGCGTCGCCTGCAACGGCGTTGCACGCGGCTTGGCATCGCCTCCACCGTCCTGCTGCCCTCGGGCAATGATTATTGCGGTAGGGACGCCGGTCGCCCGGCGCCCCCCGCGCAGATCCGGACGCGCCCGTTAAGGCATCCGGCTCCTCCCTTGGGTCAAAGCCACCTCACTTCTTGACGGCAAAACGTTCGT
>LXNI01001298.1_pt1 | contig 22539 bp, 20 predicted proteins | sample 809091 | NCBI WGS metagenome assembly LXNI01 (sample SAMN04870527, study PRJNA318959) | sponge metagenome | biome: 01000161; feature: marine sponge reef; material: water | host: Sarcotragus foetidus | place: Greece: Milos, Mediterranean Sea | collected 2013-05-29 | depth 5-7 m | reverse complement strand
AACAGAACAGAACAGAACAGAACAGAACAGAACAGAACAGAACAGAACAGAACAGAACAGAACAGAACAGAACAGAACAGAACAGAACAGAACAGAACCATTATATTCGACAGGCTCGCAGAACTGGCTCGCAGTTCGCTCTCCGAGCTGGCGATACGCGAGGCCGAGATCAATCCCGACAGGGGTGGGAGATAGCGTTGAGGCTGATTACGACGTCAACCAATCAGAGAACAGTGATTTCCTCGCTTATTCCAGCCACTGGCCTCGGTCACAAGGGCGCAATCGTCTCGCTATCCGATGGACTGTACCGCTTCGAAAGACCGCACGAGCAACCGACGAGCGAACCCTTATCACCTCCCCCGTCCAGAAGTCAGGCATGAGTGACCGTGCACCACTTCTCCACGTCGCTGCCAGGGAGACGGCACCTTTGGTCGTCGCCCTCCTCAACTCATTCGTAGTCGACTTCGCGGCCCGGTCTGCCGTTGGTGGGACCGACCTTAGCTTCTTCATCATTAAACAACTCCCCATCATTCATCCGGAGCGACTACAAGACGAGACCGGATGGGGTTGCACGTATGCCGAATTCATTGCGCCGCGCGTGCTCGAACTCACATACACTTCATCCGAGTTGCGGCCGTTCTCAGAGCATCTTGGGCACGATGGTTCACCGTTTCCTTGGGACGATGACCGTCGTTTTCTTATAAGATGTGAAATTGATGCCGCCCTTTTTCATTTGTATGGGATGGACATCGGGGACGTGGACTACATCATGGAAACATTCCCCATCGTTAAGCGAGATGACGAAAGCAGCTACGGTGAATATCGCACCAAGCGCGTGATCATGGATATCTACGACGAAATGACATCTGCCAAGATGGCCGATAGCTCATACCATACCCGCCTGCTCCCGTCACCAATGGATACTCTATGACCACCAGTGCCCCTATCATGCAAAGCAATTCTGTAGAGTGGTTTCAGGCATTTCGCGACATTACCAATGCTACGAACGAGCGGACTGTTGTCACAAGTAACATCCACCGGAGCGGCATCGGGCACACCGCTCCAGCGATTGACTACGAATATGGCCGATCAATCGCGTCTGCTCTTGTACTGGCGAACTTGAATAGTCTCCCGCTCGATTGGTCGGCTCGCTTCTCCATGGGCGGCGTACACATGAGTTTCTTTATTCTCAAACAGCTTCCCGTGTTGCCCCCGGCCATGTATCTGAAAAAAAGCAACTGCGGTTGCCCATACGTCCAGTTAATCGTTCCCCGTGTACTGGAATTGTCCTATTCATCAAATGAGATGGACGGTTTTGCCCGGGGTCTTGGTTACGAGGGAGCGCCTTTTGATTGGCATGAGAGACGCCGTCATTGCCTGCTTTCCGAACTTGACGCGATCTTTTCCCATATGTATCAACTCGACCGCACGGACCTGCAGTGGATCCTAAGTGCGTCAACACCCAGTTCATCTTTTCCGGCATTGAAACAAAAAGAGATTCGAAAGTTTGGTGAATACCGTACCGAGCGCCTAGTTCTCCAGGCATTCGACACCCTGCAGCGAGGAGTTATCCCTGATCTCTTTGCGGAGATTCGGAAATGACGCTCGATCAAATCAAGACGCTTGTTGCATCCGGGGAGTCCGCAACGCTGGAGTTCAAGGCTACGACGGGAACTCGCCGCGAAGCAGCGGCGACAGTCTGCGCCATGAAACCAACGGGGTGGGCTCATTCTGTTCGGCATCGATTCTCAGGGCAACGTAATCAGCCAAAGCATAGGTGATAGAACGATCGAAGATGTCAGCGTCGAAATCCAACGCATCAATCCACCTGTATTTCCAGAGATCGAGAGGATGCAAGGGTCTGGAGACCGCGAGGTGATCGTGGTTTGCGTAAACCCAGGGTCATCGCCACCTTATCTGTACCGGGGTGTCTCCTACCGGCGCGTCGGGGACACGACCCGGAGCATGTCTGCCGATGAATACAACCGCATGCTCTTCGAGCGTATGCACACTGAGCGGCGTTGGGAAAATCATCCCGCTACCAGTTGGACCGTCGATGATCTGGACATCGCGGAGATTCGCAATACAATCGCAAGGGCAGTCCGTATCGGCCGATTAAACGAGCCAGGCAGCCGAGAACCAGAGGATTTGCTGCGCGGTTTAGGCCTGATGCGCGTCGGGATCTTGTTCCGGTCTGCGGCAGTGCTTTCCGGGAATACCGAGCGAATCGAATACGATATGCCACAATCCATGCTGCGTGTGGCGCGCTTTTGAGGCATTGACCGATCTGAATTCCTGGACAATCGGGCAGTTCAACAGCAACACGTTCAGCCTCCTCGCTAGCCCGGATATTGCACAAGTGTGCTAATTTGGCAGTGTTACTAAGGCCGGAGGAGGCCATGAACAACATGGCAAACAAGCATCCTCACTTGAAGGATTAGGATTGGCAGGAGTTTCACGAGATTTTTTCCGTGTTCGCCCACTCTCCTCAAAACCCTGCTTGGAATGTGCTTTTCCCACCAGATAGAAAAATACAGCAGTTAAGACTGACATCATAATGTTGCAAGCATTATTACAAGGCAAGCTCACCAGAGAGCAAGAGAACATGGAAGATATTCTCACGTCCAATGTTTTCGGGCTGTTGAAATACGTACAACCCAAAGATGGCATATTGAACTACCTCAGCCACGCCGAAGATGGTGATGGAAAAAGACCACTTGAATTTCTCAGTTTTCTGAGTGAAGTTCCCCATGATTCGATTGAATATGAATTCTGGTCCTGGTGGGAAGAGGCGAACTGTTATGGCTGTGAGCCGGATGTAGTGATCAAATTGAAAGTACCTGCTAAACAAGATTTACTGATTTTGATTGAAGCAAAATACTTATCCGGTAAATCCTCGGAAGCAGATGAAGTAGATTATACGCCGACCGACCAACTGGCCAGGGAGTGGGGTAATCTTCGCGCAAAAGCTAATACATCGGATATGCGTCCGGTTCTTGTTTATCTGACGGCGCACTATGCTTATCCGTATCAAGACATTAATGATGCAATTAGTGAGTTTCAAGAAAAACGGCCAGATGATGCAACACCCGTCATTTACTGGATATCCTGGCGGCATTTATACACGGTATGCGAAAGCTCACATCTTCCAGTTCTCAACGATATTAAGCTTCTCCTAGACAGGTTGGGTCTTACATTTTTTGACGGTATCGCGATGGATTATGTCAAAGTCCTCTGGTCTTTTAAGGTTGTCGTTGACTGGCGGTCAAATTCCGGATATCAGAAAATCAACTGGAGATTTATTACATGAGTGATAAAGGTAAACAGATATTGGAATCAACCCGTAATTTTCGGGAATATTTGGAGAATGTCGGCAAATTGCTTTCAACGGCAGGAGACATGCTGGAAAAACACGGTTATGAAACTGGAAACAAAACTGGGAAAAATAAGGCCTGTGGAGGAGTATCAACTTCGATTAAACGGCCAAACTATTGGATACTACAAGACGCTTTCAGATTTTTAACACATAAGAACGGTCGTATCCTCGTTGTAATTTCAGCCATATTGGACGATATTGAAAATCCTGATGCCCTGGAACAACCTTTAGTTTCTGCTGCCTGGTTTAAATACGGAAAGGAAGTAGGAGATTGGGAGTGGGAATTTTCCAGAATTATTTTAAGCGTACAAGAGTACAGCTTGGATGGAAAAATGATGGACGTCCCTCCTGATACTGAGATAATTGTCGCCGAACAGATAATAGCTGATTATAAAATATTATCTTCCCAGGCCCTTGCTGTGCCGCTTGTAGATATTCAATCCGAGCGTGATATTGAAGAGAAAATAATCACCCCGTTAGTTCAATCTCTCAGTTGAATATCTCACAGATAAGGATGACTTTCGAATTGCCCTGCTGGCACTCGGCCCGTCGAGGCGGGTGAAAGATGCAGGCGTGATCTGCGAGCCTTTGGGTAGTCAACCGCGCCGGCAAGGCAGTGAGTTGCATCGCCGGAGGCGCACCGATAAGCTTAGCCAGAGCCTGCCGGCCGCTAGAGGGTGCAGCCCCCCAAGGGATTGGGGGGCTGCAATGGGATGGGCGGGGCGCAGATTTGGCCAAGGAGCAGTTAATGGAAAAGAAATTCACAAGCGATGAGCTACCGCTGGCACAACTGCTCGACGTAGCAGCGCGCGGCGAATTGCAGCTACCCGACTTTCAACGCGGATGGGTGTGGGACGACGACCATATCCGGAGTCTGCTGGCGTCGATTTCGCTCTCATTCCCCATCGGGGCTGTGATGACTCTGGTTGCAGGCAATCCCGAAATGAACTTTAAAGCTCGGGTACTCGAAGGCGTTTCGTGGGCGGGCGGGTCTCCACCTGAGACTCTGCTTCTGGACGGGCAGCAACGGTTGACGTCGTTGTTTCAGGCACTGAAGTCGCGTGACCCAGTGGCCACGCGGGACAGCCGCGGCATCAAACTAAAGCGACACTACTACGCGAACATCAACGCGTGCATCGACGAGGAGGCGGACAGAGAGGAAGACGGCATTATCGGGGTTCCGGAGGATCGCGTTTCACGGAGCGACTTCGGGCGGAGGGTAGACCTGGACCTGAGGACGCGAGAGCTAGAAATCGCCGCAGAGATGTTCCCTCTCGAAATCGTACTTGATGCGAACGACACGATGGACTGGCAGATGGCATATCTGCAATACGGACCGGGTGAGCAACCAGATCGAGTGGACAAGTGGAAGCGGTTTCAGGAGGCGATTATCAGTTCCTTTGTACAGTACCATGTGCCGACAATAGACCTCGCGAAGTCGACTCCAAAGGAAGCGGTGTGCCAAGTGTTCGAGAAGGTCAACACCGGTGGTGTGACTCTTACCGTGTTTGAGCTGTTGACCGCGACGTATGCAGCAGGGAATTTCGAGCTGCGGAAAGACTGGGACGCACGGCGAGAGAACCTCGCGCGACACGAGCTACTGACGGCCGTGGACGGCACGGCTTTCCTGCAGATCGTGACACTTCTCGCAACGTATGACCGGCGGCGATCCTATGTGCGTGCCAACCCGAGCGACGACAGGATCCCGGCGATTTCGTGCAAGCGCCGGGACGTTCTGCGGCTGTCATTGGAGGACTTCAAAAGGTGGGCGGACGTGGCTGAATGCGGGCTGATTAGAGCCGTTCCGTTCCTTCATAGCCACCGGATATTCCAGTCGAAGGATCTGCCATACGCAACTCAGCTGTTGCCGCTCGGAGCCATCTTTGCGTGGTTGGACAAAAAAGCGGAGCAGTACGCGACGCGCCAGAAGCTCGGACAGTGGTTTTGGTGTGGCGTGCTTGGAGAGATGTACGGCGGAGCCACGGAAACGCGATTTGCCAATGATCTGGAGGACTGTGTGGCATGGGTCGAGGATGATGGCAACGGCCTACCTCGCACCGTGCAAGCGGCACAGTTCCAGGCCGAACGTCTGCTCACTCTGCGCACACGCAACAGCGCGGCGTACAAGGGGCTCCACGCCCTTCAAATGAAGCAAGGTAGCCGGGATTTCAAGACTGGCCTGCCGATCGATGTGCATGCGTACATGGAAGACGCGATAGACATCCATCACATATTCCCCCGGCATTGGTGCGATGTGCATGACATCGAGCCGTGGATCGCGAACACCATCGTAAATAAGACAGCGCTCGACGCACATACGAACCGCCGGATAGGGGGCAATGCTCCCAGCGTTTATCTCTCGCGGATCGAATCGGGAGAAGGCATCGAGCAGCATGTGCTTGACGGTTTTCTCCGATCGCATGACATCGATCCGCTGGCATTGCGGCGCGATGAATTTGCGCAGTTTTTCAATCAGCGATTTGAGAGCCAGTTGAGGCAAGTGGAACAGGTCATGGGGAAGCCGGTAAACCGGCGGCCGGATCGCAACGAGAGTCCGTTCACCGAGAATGAGTTGGCGTTGGGCGAGGGGATTCGGAGTCTAATCGACTCCGGGGAGTCCGCAGCGCTCGAGTTTAAATCGACGGCGCGGTTGAATCTGCATACAGGGGAGCAGGACCAAGCGATCGTGTGGGCTGTGGTCAAGACGATAGCAGCCTTCATGAACTCGAACGGTGGCACGCTGCTAGTGGGTGTCGACGATGGTGGTCGCCCGGTTGGGGTGGAGAGAGATTACCCGTTCGTCAAGGGAGGAGACCGTGACGGCTGGGAGCTGTCATTGACTACCGCGGTGAAGAATGCTTTGGGACAGGTGGCGGTGACAGACCTTGCGGTGGGATTTTCGACAGTAGAGGGCCGGACGATTGCGCGCATCGATGTTCGACCCGCCGCGGATTCCGTGTTTGCCACGAAAAAGGGTGAGCAACGGGAGATTTTCTTTGCGCGACTCAACAACTCCACAGAGGAACTCTCGGGGCCGACACTGCAATCCTATCAGAAGAAGCACTGGCCCGCCTAGATTCCTAATCAGCGGATCGGGATTGGCGGTTGCTGTAGTAGTGTCGGGTAATGGCTGTAGTCTTGGGACAGGTCCGATTCAGGTTGGATCGACACCGAGTGCGGGTGCCAGTCAGGTGCCGATATCAACGTATTCGGACCAATTCTGTATCAGATCACGCCGCTGCTCGAAAAGATCCCTGTGCCGGGTGTTGACTGATGCGTTGCAGCACATCAACCAAGTAAGTATGGGGCTTAACTTCCTGCAACTGTCAGGGCGTCGGCAACCTCATCGGCGAGCCCGTCAAGGTCTGCACAACCGAGACGAATGCGTCGGCGTTCTTTTCCCCATCCACCTGCCACCATTGGTGCCGGGGCCGTTCCATCCACCGGAACCCGCTGCACAGCAATAGGTCGTCCTGTCCCTCCGATATCACCTTCGACACGTACCAGTGCTTCTCGCGAGTGTTCCAGCCGCCTATCTTCCGATCCTGAAAATAGAGCATGATCTGCTGTTCGCCCTGTCTCACCGTATAACCCGCCGCCTTGGCCGCTTTGAAGACCCCTTCAATCACGCCCAACGGGTCTTCGTCGCTTCCCCGCTCCAGACCCGCGGCCGCCGCCTCGTCATCGGGTCGGTCCAATGCTTTTATCCACCTGAGACGACGCCACAGCCGAATTGCCATCGGTCTGAGAATCATGAGCACTATGCCACCGGCCATCCCGCCCAGAAATCCCCACACCTGCGCCCTCATCTCGCGATAGACCATCGACGACCAGGGTTCAGCCAACGACAGCTTCGCAACAGTGTCTCCTGTCGCAACCGCATCGCCGGTAGGGCCGACCACCGCAGCTCTAGCAAACCGGATACTCTGCACAAACATATCCGCGTCCACCGCTTCGTCCTCCTCGCCTGGCCAATTCAGCCACTTGACTCGGATCCCGTAAAGCCGCTCCACGCAGCCTCTCTCCGCCTCCGAAACGACCTTGGGCAGGACGATTACGATTTCCCCCGAAAGAGGCGAGCCAGAACGTGTAAAATTCTTCACTTGGTATTTCCTCTGGACCTTTCCGACGGGGAATTCCCCAGTATCCCGCGACCCATCCCGACGCTCAAGGACAAAAAGCCGTACCGCACCGGGCATCGGAAGCAACATCCCGGCTCGGGAGCGATGATCTGCCCAGAGATCGCACCCGCTTCCCATGGCCGGTGAGCTTATGCCTTCCAGCAGTTCGCGCAGGTCCCCCATCGTTGTGTCCAACACATAAAGATGCTCGGGCCGTCCCACCTCTTCCTTCACTTTCCCCAAGTTCCCAGATGACTCGGACACAAACGCATCATTCCCCGTACGGGATTCGTCTTCGCTCCTGCTTTCACTGGTGCAACACACGACGATGGCTGCCAGGATCGCAACGATCTGCCGACCACCGCCGTTCCTCGACCGGATTCGTTGACACACCCATTCACTTACCGATTTCCGATGCATTGCACAACTATAACAACTACGGTATCCGAACAGAATCCAAGTTGAGGGGTACGTTTCTATCCCCGAGGTGAACGACCCGCCCGCGCGGCATTGGATGCACAGCGCCCGGCAGCGGCTAGTACCTCCTTGATAACACAACCTGGGGAAGGCAGCCTGACCCATCCCGGAGGAAGTGGTTGTCCCACGGCACGCACACAGAATTGCGTTGGTTCACTCGGGTTTCATCCGATGGAAGCCCGCCAACGAACCTCGCCCTGTCGGGGAAGGTTCCCCGACTGGATGAGCCAGGACGGTGCGGTCGTGTTACGCTGCTCATCGTGTAGCAGCCTGCTTCACACGCAATCCCTTGAAAGGCGGCCACGCCAGGTCTAGTCCTGCAGGTAAGCAGCACGATTGATAGCACGCCGGTCGCTACGACGCTAGTGGAAATCCGTTCTTCGTGTAGCTCCTTATCGCGAAACTACGGATAATGGACCTTCGACAGAATATTCGACAGTAATCACCACACTATGAATACACCCGAGCACCTGCCCCCCGTTGCCACACGGCGCGGTCTGAATGGCTATTTCGTCGATTTCCTCCTGCTCCTAGAACTGTTACACAGTACCCAACGACTGCGCGGTAAGGACGCCTATTGACAGATTGAGAGTTCCACGTGCTCTAGAAGCTGGTCTTTCCTTACAACTTGCAGAGAGGTACCGCCTCGCAGACAATGTAGAAAGTGCACGCGAACTCGTGAAATCGGCTGTAGAAAACCACCCTGGACATGAGTCCCTTAGGAATTTGGAACAAGGCTTAAATCGAACTATGGTTATCGACTGGTGCAAGGTGATTCTTCCTGTGGAATCAATCTTAAACACAACCGCCAGCCAGCAGTCGTCCCTTGACTAGTCTAAGTGTTTTTTTGCTGACAACAAAACGAGATGAAATAGATGCTGCTATCCTGGTACCATTTGTGAAAACCCGAAAGCAGTAGCTCGACCGACAAGACATATACGAACAAAGACAAATACAAAAGAATCAGAAGTTATTGTCAAAAGTGGTGTTTGACCATTTGGTTCAAGCGGTGATCTGATCGATGCATATTCTGGTGAACGTGATCACCGATTCTGGTTCAAAATGAACGCCGATTCCGGTTTTATTTGAACACTTTTCACTGATTTTCCAGAATCGGTGTTCAGATTCCAGAATGAATGTTAACTTTGAACCAGAATGAGTGTTCAGATTGGACCAGAATACACAATAGGGAATGAGTTCCATGTTGGATCACCCATCTGTCAAAGCTCAGAGGCATCAAACCGCCTCATTTCATGGCAGAATTAGAGAGCAGACACTGTAGATTCTTGAGGTTCGTATTGTAGTTTACCAAGTAGTATCCGAATCTATGGCTATACCTTGGATTTTTTTCACACCATGACTTGTAGTCCCAACCAAGTTCTATGAGGTCTGACACTGCAAAGACGAATTCCAGTGTATCGATAAGGAAGGCGAATGCAGTGAATTCCTCTCTATAGTTGAATTCTTCCTTGCTATCATGGACATAGTGGTTCCGACAGCGTACCGCTTGACGGCAAGGCAGATGCAGATTTTCAAAGAATATTGGGTTATCATTTATCAAGATATCAGCACGGTAGCAAATTTTATCACCAAGGGATGCATTACCAACGCGTCCTAGTGCGGCGAGCATGGAGTCGCGCGCGAAGCTTTCTGGCAGAGTCTTAAATAGCTCTCGGCTCTCTTTCACCGCGACTCTGGTTTGCATGTCTGGTTCTTTCCTTGAAGGGACATGTGTGTCCGGTAGTAGATCAAACATATTTGCTGCACCGACAATACGGTCTATCCCATAGGTGTCCGAAAGGTGGAAAACACTGGCGAATCGGCTACGTGCATTACCCATGCTAGGTTCACTACCCAGCCATCCCGAAATAACCACTGAAAACTCTGCATTTTGTGTACCTGGATCAAGAAGAACATCCATAGGGTGTGTGTAGCTAGTTTCACCAGAGATTCCCTCGTTGCAATAACTCCAGTAAAGTTCTAGGAACGTTGGTATGTGGTTATCGGTTACAGCCTCATCACCCACCAATTCAGCTTCAATCCAGAGATAACGCTGGCGTTTCCCGAGGCACAACTCAAAGAAACTGTGAAGTGTTCTGAGGGACTTAACGGCCTCGCCAACGGTCTTGGGTGCTAGGAATTCGAGCCTGACTGTGATTTCATTCTCAATTCCTATCCCCTTTGAACTGCCCATGTTGTGCGAAGTGAGGTTATGCATTGTGACTGCGCCTATTGGCGTGGTGTATTTCACGATTTCCGAAACGCCACTGAAATATAGCAGGTAAGGATGCTCACCCACTTCCGGCTCAAATATAGGGGACTCCCAGCCTTGCTCATGTGAACGCAATTCGCTTCGCTGATGGTCGGCTTCGAGAACTTTCAGGTATTCATCACGACCAGGACTAATCATTCCAAACGTCCTGAGACTCCTTACAAGGCAATCCACATTCTCAAAATGATAATTGATGGCTTTGACTCTATCCTCTGTCGAAGAAATAAAATGTTCGCCAATCAGTATGTAATGGGGGAAGTATCTCGTTTCGGACGTCGCCCTCTCATCCAACCGATATTTAGTTTTACCCCTTCGGACACATTCCAGAAGTGATGACCTCGAACCGTCAATTAGGGTGCCGTGAAGATCATGAACCTCCTCATAGGAGTCCTCTGAAGTTGTCGAATTCAACAACTTAAGCAATGTATCCTTTCCCGCAATATTAAGATGGCCTGATCCTATACCATCGTGAGGGACATACAATCCGTTGTAGTTATCTTTAGATAATATCGCCATCGTACATTTCATCGAATTTATGGAACAACTTGATGTTCACACGCGCCACCCAGTCCAATTGTCCACGAAGGAACTCATTATATGAGTTGATCCGTTGCAGCCAAAAACGGAAAGGAGGGTTAGTGAATTTCAAAATAGGCGTGACGTACCGGATATCTGCAGGATGATGATATGGATTTATCGAAAAGGTCCCGTCCTGATTTTTAATGAGGCACCAATCCATGGAGTCGTTCCATGAACAATGAATTGACTCGGACATTATCCCATATGTAGATGAATACAGGTCAGCGGGTACAACTTCCGAAAATATGTCAAAGAATGTCTTCCCTTGGATTCGCCAACGGTTCTTTTTCTGGGCTTGGAAGTCTTGCGGAGTTAGCCCTTCTAAAGCCATTTTATCTTGCACAGATTTAAATAGTCGCTTACCAGATTTGCTCTCAAAGAATGCCGATCCTCTATCGTGCTCACGAATAATTCTTAGGCGATCCTTGTATGAGCACTTCCTATAATCCTCCATTACGTCCGGGCCATTCTGCATCAAATATGTTGCTATGACAGATGACTCAATTATCGGACGCTCCAGAATGCTAATAATCTCTGCGTTGTTCTGTTCGTAATATTTAATAACTTCCTTCATCAACTTCCAGACTCGAACAAGCAAGCTAATAATCGGTGCATCATCAAGGGAATAACCTGTTGGATTGCGTTCGGTATTCTTTATCCTAGTCAGACAGTCATAGAGATTTGCGACATCAATAAAGAAATTAACCGCAAACCTATTGACGTCTTCGAGAGTATGGAGTTGTTCTTCCACATACATGGCATCGTATTGTCTGGTGATTTTGAGAATCTCTTCCATGAGTCTAATTATATGGGAAAACCACAGTGTGTAACCCCATTAAAAATATTTCCGTTACTTCAGATTCGCGAGCCGGTTACCTTCTCTTCAAAAAAGCAGAAATGTTAACCAAGAATTAATGACTTCAATGTGTTAAGAGGGATTCTGGAAAAGAGTGATCATCGATTCTGGCGAAACCACCAAGATTGATCACTTTTTTCCATAATCCATGATCACCTTAATCCATAATCAGTGATTAAGTTGCTCCAAAATATGCAGAAGGACACGATCACCGTAGAGAATGATAAATTGGGCGAGTACTACCTTACAATTAATGTGTTTTAAATTCTGATTTTAAACGTGCTCTTCAAACTATTGATTTTGAGGCTCCTTGTGTTGCGGTTGATTAACTGGTGGTGTAAGCACATCGACGGCGTCAACTCGAAAGAGGATGGGAGATATAATCGATTCAGCAAAGAGCGTTGTCGGTTTACCCCAGAACACGTTAAACATCTTGTTTACGCCGTTTGCCGATGAGATCTCGCTCGGTGTCCCACTTCCTGTGTAAATGAACACCCAGTCGTCAGAATTTAAAAGCCCATCACCAAACCAGAAAAGGTTATCAAAATATGGAACAGCACTATTTTCTTGATCATAGCGGCCTAGCATGAGGCCAAATTGTCCCATGTTTACAGTATGATTAGCCTTAAGCGCTATGCACTCCTGGTTCGGTATTCCGCGATTCAGGATTGCCATAATGGATAACTCAGTGATACTTTCGACTCTCAATTTTTGTCCCCACTACCCAGTGTAACGTTGGCGCGTTTGAATGGGATCAACCACGCCACCACAAGTAGTAGAACGCCCAATACACTCAGCGCCATGGAGGAACCATCAATGATATTGAGACTACGAAGAAGCCCGGTGCTAGCCAACGCTGTTCCAACGGTAATCCCAAAATTACGAAAGTGTCTGTTACCCCTCTCTGACTCGACTTGTTGAGCCAAAACAGCTTTGTGGATTCTTTCGTGCTCCAAATCATCCCGCTGAATATTCATTAACTGGTGTAACCGGTTATTATTTTTTTTAAGTTCTTGGTTCTCCTCTGCAAGCTGCCGCGCTGCCCCAGCTAACATCGCAGATCCAAACTCACCTAGCGCTCGTGGACTGGCAGCAAGCCCCTTTTCGATCGCATCTACGACAGGTAGCCCTTTTTGAGGTTCGGCAGGGAGGACTTCTCTCTTTGCAGGTTCCTGCTTCCCGCTACTACCAGAATTATTAGGTTTGGGTATTTCGTTCTCGATTGTCAAATTAGTCACTGTTTGAGAAAAAGCGTTATCTTGGTCAAATATGACTGTATTTTCAACCTGCACAGTGAGTAAAAAAGGATGGTAGAAGTTCCAGATCAAATATGTGGAGAGTGTAATTCTGCCCACCAATGCGACAGGAAGCTGTGAAGAACTTTGACGGCAGGAGGTGTGCCGCATAGGAATGCGTCGCGAGCAACGTAAGCGATCAAACTAGACCGTTATATCCTCAACTGTTGATCTGTGGTCCCCTGTTCTTCTTTATTGGACAGATTAACAGGAGAACCCATGAGTTTAACAGGAAGTCGAACGCTGATTCGTCGTTCCACAGAGCAATGGCGGGAGATTCAACAGCGTTTCGAGCATAGCGGGCAGACCCAGACAGCGTTCTGCGCCGCCGAGGGACTGGCCTTGAGCACCTTCACCCTATGTCAGAGCAAGCTTGGCAGTTCCCGGGAAATGATAACCAACAACGACGTGACTATGTTCGTAGCATTGCCAGACAGTAATATCCCAGGCCGTCGTTATCCAATACTCTCTGGGATGTAAAACTGCAGCTCGGTGCCGATGTGGTGCTGCGGCTGCGGCGCGGTGAGTCATGTTGAATCTGGGTGCTGATTGCCCTATCTGGTTATGCACCCAGGCAACCGATATGCGGCGTTCGTTCGATGGTCTGTCGGCCATGGTGCGCAACCACATGGGCGCAGACCAGACAGGTGGGCACCGCCATGTTGAAACCTTCCTTAACGGCTTCAAGGGCACCCTGCTGAGTGATGGATATGCTGCTTATGAAGAGTATGCCAAGCATCACGGGTTATCGCATGCCCAGTGTTGGAGTCACTGTCGGCGTAACTTTGGACGTGCGCAAGAGAGTGAACCGGAAGCCGTTGCTGCGGTGTTGGCGTTGATTGGTTCTTATATACGCACGAGAAGATAATCCGCCAGGAACAGCATGCAGGTGCAGCGAAGCGGGCCTATCGGCAGCAGCACAGCGCACCGATAGTAGCGGCGTTTTTTGACTGGTGCCGGGAGCAGTGTTACCGCAACGATCTACTGCCCAAGAGTTTGTTGGCGAAGGTGATCCAGTATGCACGTGATCGAGAAACGGTTTTAAAGGTCTTTGTCGACGATCCACCCTCTCCATAAAGGGTCATTGCAAGAACGGCCTGGTTTGACCGCTTATAAAAGAGTGGTTATTCTTCCTAACCTCACAAGACATGATCGATTGACTACTTATGTCGTTTTATCTTTACAAAAACTGCTCGTTAAGGCCATGGAGGGCCGTAATACATCATAAATCTTGTTGGCTATGCCAAGATGGAAAGGGGCGTGGCGATGGTAACTACCCAATGAATATTGGGTGGCACGGCCCCTATTCAACTCTTTCTGAAGCGCGAGATGAACAGCATTTCATGGATGTTACTGTACGAAAGGAATGCAGGTGTATTCCAGAGTAAAATTTTATCTGTCTCCTATTCCCACTTCAGGATTGAAACCCTGATTAGATCAGGGATATACTCTACCGGTTATTGTTGATATGTGTTGTCCTGAAAGGCTTGGAGGTAACGGTAGTTCTGGTAGTCGGTGTTAGTATCTTGTATGGGTTGGTAGTATGTGTCTCAGTAAAATTGAAAATTTTTAAGGAGATAGACATGAACTCATTCGTAGATTACTAAGTGGTTTTATCATGCGTTTGGTTTGGGGTGACGTTTCTGCGGGGCCTGGGTGGCACACTTCCAATCCAAATGAGAGATTATCACTGATCGAAGGAACTGCTTAATCCAGGAGAAATGAGAGAGGGTTCAAATCCCTCTCCCCGCTCCTATTGTCTTCAGTTTAAATCAGTAAATTATCCGTGAAATTTTAAAACCTCGCTCAGCGACGCGAGGGTAATATTTTCCAAAATATGAGTGGGTCCATCCTTATCAGAATCAGTACATGCGATGTGTTACTAACATATCGAATATTTCACCTGTTCGGCGACAATTATCTTTACCGGCGCATTGACTCACTAAAATCACACTAATGAAGGGTCCTTGCCTCATCTAAAATCACACTATCTTAGGACTGATTAGGGTATTTAGATGACGATATTGATCGTGTTATCATCACAGTGTTTCTCAGCACGAATGGAGCCACTGAGAAGTGTCCAAATGAAGTTGCGTATTCTAGTGAACGTGATCACCGATTCTGGAACAAGGTGATCAGGTTGCGCCGGAATATGCAGGGGGACTATCCTCGCTGTCCGTTTGCTGCTGCCTCACTGGATACGGCATCTACCCTTCACTATTGAAAGCATGTCGAAGAAGCGCGTTCCGAACGATCTGTTCGTAAGCTGGATTGATCCCACGCTCGATAATCGAAAGATCCGTTGCGACCTCAGCAAGTACTTGCGCAATGTCCCGACCAAGGGGCATTTGTTCGAGTTGGCGGAGCAACAGCGCTCGTTCCGGGGTTCGTTGCTAATCGTCTGGAGACACTGGGAGAAGCTGATGTTGCCTGCCCATGCCGAAAGGCTGGCGGAGCATTACGAAAATTCACGCCTGGTCTGGGTCGACGACAGCCGGAAACTGATTCCGGTCTATCAGCCAGAGATATTGGCAGGGCATCTCCGCGCTTTCCTTGCCACATATACGTTCTGATCTTACCGACCTGGCGGAGACTGCGTTGTGTTGGCTTTGTGGACCGTACCCCTTCAACGATCACGCTAAGACCGATGTCTATGAGTTCCTACAGCTGTTAGAACGCGGGACACATCGCGGCACCGCACATCATGGAGATCCCGTCCGCGCGCCTGGACGACACGAGCACTAAAGAGGCAGACCTAGCGTTGGAGTCTCACTGATACCCTTTCAGTCGAATCGGGCATCGTTTAAGCGCCAGTACGTCTTTGTTCCCTTGATACCCTGGTGTTGCTGCGCTATGTCCCAAGGCGTCAAACCATCGGCGTCCACTGAGGCAGCATTGGCTCCGCCATCCAGTAAGGCTTCTATAATCAGTGCGTCAGAAAAATAAACCAATGCCCTATGTAGCGGTGTCGATCCGTTTCCGTCCAGTAGGTTTGGATCGGCACCGGCATCGATCAGACGGGTGACTACCGCGTGATTGCTAAGATCCCCTATGTAATGAAACGAGGGGGCAACAGCATTAAACAAGGGCGTCTCACCCTTCTTGTTCCGGGTATTCGGATCGGCGCCACCGCTGGTAAGTGCGTCAATCACGGAGGCCTTGGTGATCTTCGAGTCAGCAGCCCAATGGAGCGGTGTCGTTCCGTAGACATCTTTTGCATTCGAATTTGCCCCACGCCGAATCAGTAGCGAGATGACTTGGAATGCAGCATTATCTCTATGTGCGGCCCTGTGCAAAGGTGTCCAGCCTGTATTCGATACCGCGTTTGTGTCTGCCCCGTGCTCAATAAGTGTGGAAACCATGTCAATATGGTGGAAACCTGCAGCCCTGTGCAGTGGTGTGTGGCCATCCTCATCCCGTGCATTTAGATCGGAGCCAGCCTCAATCAACGTGACCATATCAGCTAAGTTCTCGACATTGTGAAGCGGCGTCTCACCCTCAACGTCCCGCGCATTCGGATCTGCTCCGCCAAGGGTCAGTGCAGCCACCACGGATGGATTGCGTGGAAATTCCACAGCCACGTGGAGTGGTGTAGTCAGGCCATTGATTGTAGAATTCATGTTCCCATCGAGTGTGATTAGGAATTCACTTCTATCGTCGGCTTTGAAGTCCGGTGTTACATATACTCCCGGTCGTGACGAGAACAACCAGGGATACAGGTCTCGATTCGTCCAACTCGCCTTGATTCGCACGTTCGCGTTCGCCCCGCCGCTTAGTAGCGCTGTAATTACATCGGGACTTGGGTTCGCAAACGCTGCTGCATGTAATGGTGTCCAACCTGTCTTAGTCATCGCATTCGGGTCAGCTCCTCCTGCGAGTAGCGCTGATATCACCAACGGGTTCGGATTCCCGAATGCGGCGCAGTGCAATGGCGTTCTGCCGTCTCCGAATTGGCCGTCTGGGTCGGCACCACTGACCAACAGCGCTGCAATGATGTCGGGATTCTCATTGTTGAACGCTGCAAGATGCAGAGCCGTCCAGCCGCTAGATGTCTCAGCATTGGGGTCGGACCCTTGATTGACCAGTGCTGAGACTTCGTCGGGGTCGGTCCCGATTAAAGCCACCGTGTGCAAATCCGTCCAATTGTAACGAGTGAGTTGGTCCGCGATGGCACCTTTATTTAGAAGAATGCTAATGGTGGAAATCACATTCGCGATGAATCCCCCGTTATCCGATTTTCCGAAAGAGAACCTAGTGACAGTGCTCAATGGTGTTCGACCATTATCGTCGACTGCGCCCACCTCTGCGCCGTGATCAAGCAGAAGAGACACCGTCTCCCATTGCTTGCGACTCGCCGCGACGTGGAGTGGGGTTAGCCCTTCATACCCATGTAAATTCGGGTCCGCACCCTCAGCGATGAGAGCTCCAATTACGGCTGTGCCATCGCGCCTGCTCGCGGCTATTAACAGAGGCGTTGCCACTTTACGTTCAATCTCAAGGTATTCGTTGGCATCCGCGCCAGCATGCACCAGCACCCCGATTACGTCGGGATCCTTGCTATTGCGAGCTGCCCAAGTCAAAGGGGTGATTCCATCGGCAGTCCGTGCGTGAACATCAGCACCCAGTTGCAGGCAATTCTCGACGCCACTCGCCGTCGCGTCCTCGAAGTAGTCTTCAGTGTTCCAACCTTCACAATCGGCCGGTACGACAACTTCTGTCGTCGACAGCCATGGGCCAGAAACTCCTAAGAAGACACCTCCAAGGACTATCATCAAAACGAGGGAAACGATTACATATCGACGCCATCGCGGATTTGTGCCGTCCCATATTCCGGTCATTACGCTGCCGTCTGGCACGGCGTCACTCGCTTGTCGATCTCGCGCCCGGCCCCAATCTCCGAGCACCACAGTTCCCACGTCTGCTGGAGATTTATCCAGAGTTCCAGAGTGGTCCCGAAAGAGCGATCCAGCCGCAGTGCAGTGTCCTCGTTGAGCACCTTCAGGGAAACATACAGCGCCTTAGACATCTCACCCTCCGATATGTCTGCCTCCGCTATTTCGTCGCGGAGAATTTCGCTCGGATACACTGGCCTCATGAAGTTTTTAATGTCCATCTTCCCGCATTCTACCAGTGGAATTCCACGAGCTCTACATTGTGCGGTCCGCCCGCGACCTAGTGGGAACAAACGCGCTACTGCACATTGATCCTACTGCTGCACTGACCGGCGCAGTCGTCCCACAGGTTCTCAAGCCGATTTCCCGGAAACGACACAAAATTTCCTAAGGACTTCACGCTTATGAGAGTAAACTCTCCACCACCCACCATCCCAGTCGGACTGTTTGTTGTTAAGATTAGCGGACTCAATATCGCTTCGGTGCATTGGACAAGATGAATAGAAAAATATAACCATCACATTCATTTTCAGTCGAGGAAACATCATCAGTGAACGAGTGGGGATGGCATTAGAACCATCTTCGGAATTAATTGAGTACGTCGCTTCAATATTTGGTTTTGAGAGTGTTGTTGTACGGGATTATGCTGGCGGAAGTTCCGTCCGGAACTGTTGATCAGTGTGCAAAACTTACCCACTTTACGGGGTAATCGGCGTCGAAATTTGACCCACCCCCGGTTGTTAGAGTAATCGTTCCCGAAGCATATTAACTTCGGGAGGAATAGGGGTGTCAGTAGTGGAGACGTTGGTAAAAATCAGGCGAGATAGGCTGGTCCATGGCAAGTCAATCAGAGCCATCGCAATAAACCAAGGCGTGTCGCACAACAGGGTTAGTATAATCCTCAGATCGGCAGATTCAGAAAGACACAAACAATTTCGTGATCACGGCACAATAATTGCCGTCTGGCATCAATTCACTTTGCCGGTTGTGTTGCCTCAATAGTTTTGCTACCGAAGCAAACTATTGAGGCAATGCGATTTACAGTGCGGTCCTGCCCTGATTGTCCACTGCGTTGGGGTCAAAACCGATCCTCAACAGCGAATTTAATACGATTGCCTGATTGTCATTGCTGTCCAATTCGTCGAGGATCAGATGCAATGCTGTCCGTCCATCTGCGTCCCTGGTGTTGATGTCAAAACCTAAAGCCACATATCGTGACAACAGACGAACCAATAAATTCCAGTCTATCTTTGTAGAATCCATCAGCCAAATCTCCGCGAGGATCCAACATCCCGTCCTGGGATTGCGGCAATGCTGTAACGCCGCCGACACGAACGCCGCCGACACGCCCTGAACCGGGGTGGGGAGCTGTATTTGTCTTTGCTGTCTTTTGCGTGGCATTTGAGTCTTCCTTGTTATTAAAACTGTAGCATAAAAAAGCATTTTTATCTTTCTTTTTCACCTCCTGCTAATTCTGGTGAATATAATCACCGATTTTGTAATAAAGTAACCTTGGATTATTATAAAAAGTGATAAATTTGGTGGATTTGTCAGAATTGAAGATCTCTTACCGATATCAGTGATCAAGTTGCGACAGAATATGAGGGTGGGTAAGTTGATCATCTGCGTGTAAATTGTATGAATTCACACCTTGGGGTCTGACATCTTTGTCGCTCGAAATCAATTTCAATCTTGATACCAGCCAAAGACCTCTGTTACCAAATATAATCCCTTCCCTCCCCACTAATCTGAAGGTTGGATCGCCCCGGCCTTCTTAGCTCGCTCCATAAGTGTACCGTATTTCACACCGTTTCCAGACGGAAAGTGATTACACCAAGCCACAAGGAACTGTCTTTCTCGATTGAAATCCTTTGCCTTCCTAAGCAGTATAGCTATCCGCATCGGGTAGTGTGGAGCAGGAATCTCGCCTGTTTTCTGGTATCGGTCGAATGCGGCAGCAACCGTTTCGCATTGCCATTCGAGATTCTGATCAACTTTCTTAATGAAAGCTCGAAAGGATTCATAGTCCTGGTTAAGAAATTCGGGAGCATTTGAAGCCTGACCATATGTGATTCGTTCATTGCGCATCATGGCAATGGCAGTACAACTGAACTTATCGGAGAGACGCTTTCTTTCGCTGTTTGGCATTACTGGGACTTTGTTGAATAATCGTGTAAGGTCATCGACCATGTTCGCTAAGTAAGCTGACAACGTAGTTTCAGAAGCATATACCTTTCGTAATCCTCGACATGGCTGATTCACTGATATCCTCGCTGCAATCTCATGTGGTGAAGTTGATTGATTTGTTAGGTATGGGCGCACACGAAACTTACAATTAGAACAGCCTGAATACACAAAATAAACAAACAAATATTCTCACTCCACTGCAAATGCTTATGACGTGAAAGTGACTGCTTAATATCTTTTTCTTTCTTATCTTCAGGTATGTAATAAATATCTTCTGATAAAACCTGACCAATTCTAAAATACGTTCGTTTAACCACAACGTAGTTATGTGTGAGTAAAGCTACTGAAACTAGTGCCATACTCAAAATCGCACAGTTGAAAAGTGTCGTTTCAACTGAAGGCAGCAGGACAGAGGTGGCTAGTATGATGCCATTGATTGTTAGTAATGCATTCCATAGGCCGTAACTCGCTTGAAGGTAACGATCCATAACTTGCTGTCTTCTTGCTTCGAAATTCTCCGACATTGTATTGCCTAAAAGGTTTCGCCCCGCAAGCGGTACGCTGTCGCGGAGCTAACATGATTGTGGTAAACGGCAGGTGCGTGGTCAAGATGCCGCGTCTGTCTCTGGTGGGTATACCAGCCAAAACAAACATTCATTCCGGTAAAAAATAAACACTCGTTTCTCTGATGCATTTCTTGTCGTGCTTTCCAACTCATGTGTTCATTTTAAGTCAAATCTGCTCATCAAATTTGTAGATATCTTCTACAGAATCCCTTATATCACCTTTCCAGGATCAATTGATTAATTACGGATCGACACATCGCCGCCACTCGATTCTGTCACTTTAATTGGCGTTGCTCCGCCCCGCACCAGGATGTCGCCTGCAGAGCTGGCATGGGCTTCTACGGTTTCAGTCAACATAGCGATGATATCAGCACCGCTGGTAGCCCGCAGATTGCCTTTCTGACATTTGAGGTCGCTCGCCTCCACATTGGAACCACTGGTCGCTTTGATGTCCAATTCATTGCAGGTTCCGGACAGGGTCACATCACCACTGCTAGTCACGGCTATAGACACATCTCCGCCAGAGGCTATTGCGCGGATTGTACTGGCTGAGGTGCCCCTCAAATCAAGTTGCCGGGAGATGAGTTTGTCCGCCTTCACATCGCCACTGCTGGTAGCTTTGATGTTCAATTCCTCAGAGGTTCCCGATACCACTACATCGGCGCTACTGCTCGATTTGATGTTTAAAATATCGAAAGTCCCTGACAGAATCACATGGCCACTACTGGTTGCACCTACGGACACATCTCCGCCAGCGACTTCAGCGTTGATGTCACCGGAGGAGGTAGCTTTGACGGCAAGGTCACGGGTTTTGATCCCTTTTGCCGTTATGCTACTGCTGGTAGACGCGACAATCTGGATAATACTGGGGGCGGTAACGCGCACTGTATAGGCAGGGACACGTTCGCCATTTATTGTGATCACGCGATCCCCGTTGTCGCGCGTAGTCGATATTTTCTTGTTACCTGACTCTATGTCGAAGAATTGCCGCCAAGTTGATGTGATCTTACCATCCCATTGCTCTTCGGGGCGCGTGGCAATGAGCACGCCATCCTCCACCCGTAGCTCCAGGCCGTTGAAATCACTGCTCTTGGTAATAGCCACCACACTAAAGGCATCTCCCTGTGTGAGTTCGACATCAACAGCATAACTGGCATTTACACCAGTAAATCCGCTGAGATCGTACGTCTTACTCTGTTCAGCGTGACACGTGAGACTGCCAACAAGCGCCATCATCATCAATACGGTACGATATCGTCGAAGCACCATTATCATCCTCCTTACTTTTTTACCCTGAACTCCACCATCACATCTTCGACCATAACTACACCCAGCCCGGCATTATCTGTTAGATGTTGTCAACGGACAATAAAATTGACCCCCTGGCTGCCTAATTTTTGTCTTAATCGTTAACTTTCTCCTCCTGACATGAATATTTTTGAGTGATGGATGATTCTGTCAACAATGGGTACGGCATTGCGTAAGAAAATGAACAGACTTGACTTAAAATGAATACATGATGCAGAAAAGACGACATTAAATGCATCAGAGAAACGAGCGTTCATTTATTACCAGAATGAATGTTCATTTTGACCGGTATACCCAGCAATCCCGTCACCCCGACCCGATCGAAACTTCGTTCCACTGTGAAGATGGGAACCGCACAAGAACGCCAGGAGGCAATCCGAGGAATCTGACGGGGCTGGCCGCGGGGCTCCCCACGTTGGCTCATCTTCTCCACGGCCCGTGCTATGGATGTCGCATGCGTTACTGGTGACCGTGTACGAGTTCCGAACAGGACGGCAACGGCCACAGACGGGCGTCAACAAGGGCTTCGAGTTCGTCGGCGACGGTTCGGGCGGCCTCCATGGCTGGCTTGATCCGTTCGTGTCCGTAGGCGGCGGCAGCGGCCGAGTCG
>LXNI01001297.1_pt1 | contig 22541 bp, 17 predicted proteins | sample 809091 | NCBI WGS metagenome assembly LXNI01 (sample SAMN04870527, study PRJNA318959) | sponge metagenome | biome: 01000161; feature: marine sponge reef; material: water | host: Sarcotragus foetidus | place: Greece: Milos, Mediterranean Sea | collected 2013-05-29 | depth 5-7 m | reverse complement strand
GGCCGGCGCGCACGTGCGTATCGCGCCCCGGCCGCTGTCGACCGGCGAGGCCGAGGCAATCGTGACGGCGTTCGGGCAGGCCGCCGGGCGGGCCGCAGCCAGCGGCTTCGCGGCGGTGGAGATCCACGGCGGCCACGGCTACCTCATCCAGCAGTTCCTAGCGGCGGAGTCCAACCGGCGCACAGACCGTTTCGGCGGCGCCACCGTCGCCGAGCGCAGCCGCTTCGGCTGCGAGGTGATCGCGGCGGTGCGCGCCGCGGCCCCGGAGTTGGCCGTGGTGGTGCGCATCAACGGCTCGGACCTCGTGGCCGGCGGGTTGCAGCCAGAAGACTCCGTGGTGGTGGCCGGGCGGTTCGCCGAGGCGGGCGCCGACGCCTTCGTGGTCTCGGCGGGTGTCTACGGCTCGGTGCCGTGGACCATTCCTTTGCTGGACGACCCTGAGGGCGCCTTCCTGGATCTCGCCGCCGAGGTGCGCCGCAACGCCGACGTGCCGGTCATCGGCGTGGGTCGGATCACCACGCCGGGCAGCGCCGAGGAGGCGCTGGGCCGCGGGTGCTGCGACGCCGTGGGGCTAGCCAGGGCGCTGCTGGCCGACGAGGACTGGATCGCCAAGGCAGCGGAGGGGCGACCCGACCGGATCCGCCCGTGCATCGCCACCGTCGAGGGCTGCGCCGGGCGCCTGCAGTACGGCGAGGCGATCTCCTGCTCGGTGAACCCCGGCGTGGGGCGCGAGACGCACCCGCCGATGGAGCGCGCCGAGGCGGCGGGCCGGGTATTGGTGGTGGGAGGCGGGCCGGCCGGCATGGAGGCTGCCCGCCGCGCCGCCCAACTCGGTCATGAGGTTCGGCTAGTGGAGCGGGCCGGCCGTCTCGGCGGCGCCCTGCACCTGGCGGCGGCGACTCCCGGCCTGGGCCACTTCGCACGCTTGGCGAGCTGGTACGAGGGCGAGCTCGGGCGGCTCGGCGTCGCCATGTCGCTCGGCGCCGAGGTCGGCGGTGCCGAGGTCGGCGGTGCCGAGGATCTGGCCGGGTTCCCCGCCGATTATCTGGTCCTCGCCACGGGGGCCCGCACAGCCCCGGAGGTTCTCGACGGCTACGAGCACCTGCCGGCCTGGACACTGGAGGACCTGCTGGAGGGTCGGCCCTCCAGCCACGGCGGCTGGCATCTCGTCGACCCGGTAGTGGTGCTCGGCGGGGGGAGCCGCGCCCTGGCGACCGCCCTGTGGTGCCGCCGCGGCGGCTACCGGGTGTCGCTGCTGAGCGCCGAGCGGATCGGCCACGACACCTCGGGCCTGGCGCGCCGGGCCTACCTCGCCAGGCTGGCGACCACCGCAGCCCGGGGACGGGCGACCCGCATCACCGAGGCAGGTGTGGAGTGGCTCGACGAGGCCGGCGTTCGGTCGGTGCTGCCGGCGCGCAGCGTCGTGGTGGCCGAGCCGCTGCGGCCGGCGGTGCCGTCGGCCCTAGCACCCCGTGGCGGCAGCGACAGCGGGCACAACACAACCGGAATCCACACCGTGCGCATCGGCGACGCCCGCTCACCGCGCACCGTCGGCGACGCCATCGCCGAGGCCCGCCAGGTGGTGGAGGCGCTGCCGGCCGTCGCCGGCTGAACGCGCCGATCCCCGGGCGTCGGACGGCCCGTCGGAGCCTCTGGGCCCCGGCCCGCCTCAACAGGCGCCCACCGGAGCCGTTCCGCCCCCCTACCGGGAATCAGCCACCGCCCCGAAGTGACATGGCCCTCGGCACGCCGTTCAGGAGACGATGACCACGAACCACAGGTACACCGCGCCGCGACCGTTGGCGGTCCGGAGACTCACCGTTGTCGCGCCCGGCGCCACCGGGTTCAACACCAGCCGGGAGCCCAACACCACCGCGGTGACAACGCTCGGATCGGCGGCGAGCACCTTGTACACGTTGATCGGTCCCGTCACGGCGGTGGCGAGATCCAACTCTGCGGCCGGGCCGCCGACCTGCAACGACACGTCGTCGAAAAGGGCGCCGATGCGCGGCGCCGAGTTCAAGATGATCGAAGGTGCCACCCCGCCGCCGCCGGGAGGTGTCGCCCCGCCGCTGCCGGGAGGCGGATCGTCGCTGCTGAGCCTTGCGGGCCGGCGCGGCGTCGGCAGACTTCCCTCGGTGATCGTGGCCTCGCCGGCGCCGTCGCCGAGATCCGCGTTCTGCGGGGAACTCAAGGTGAGGGTGAACGTCTCGTCGGCCTCGTCGTCGAAGTCCTCGGTGAGTGCCACTTCGACGGTCTTGCTGTGCTCGCCCGGCTGGAACGTGAGCGCGCCGACCCTGGCCGTGTAGTCCTCGCCGGCGACCGCTGTGCCGTCGGAGGTTTCGTAGCTCACGATCACGAGCCGGCTGCTGGGCGGTTCCAAGGACACAGCGAAGTCGACCACGCCGGCGTTTTCCCTGGCTATGGAGTCGCTCACGTTCAACGTGGGCGGGTCGTCGTTGTCGGCGATCTGCGCCGCGGCGGACTCGTCGCACAGCGTGGTGCCGCTGGGAGCAGCGAGTTCGAGAGTGAACGTCTCGTCGGCCTCGTCGTTGGGGTCGTCGATCACCGGCACCCTCACCTTCCTCGCAGCCTCCCCAGGCGCGAACCGAATAGTGCCGCTCGTGGCGACGTAGTCGTCGCCGGCGACCGCTGTACCGTCGGAGGTGGCGTAGCTCACCGTCAGCGGCCGGCCGCTAGGGATGATCGGCATCACCGTGAACTCGACGTTGCCGACGTCCTCGGACACGCTGAGGGTGTCAACGGTGACGCACGGCACTGCTTCGTCGTCGATGATGAGGGCGGTGGCCGCATCAGCGGGCGCTGAGGCGTTGGACGGGTTGCTCAGTTGTAACCCGAACGTCTCGTAGCCCTCTCCGAGGTTGTCGTTTACGAGTGGCACCGAGACGAAGTTGACCGTGTTCGTCGAATCGAACGCCAGTGTTCCCGACACTGGCATGTAGTCCCCCGAAGTGCCTGTCGTGGCCGCTTTCGCCGTGCCGTCGACGGTCCGGTAGTTCACCGTGACCGTCTCGGTGACGTCGGCGAGCAGTTCGACTTTGAAGTCGACGACATCGTGGATCTCGTTGTAATCGACGTTGTGGATCCACAGATCGGTCTGCTCGTCGCGGTCATCGTTTATCGTGCCGACGGCGGAACTGCCATCTGGGTCGATGTCGGCACCCGCCGAGTTCTCCAGCAACATTCTGAAAGTCTCATCGCCCTCGGCGATGGCGTCGTTCAGGACGGGCACGATGATCGTCCCGGAGGTCCGGCCGGCGGGGATGGTCAGCGTCCCGAAGGTCGACACATAGTCGATGTCCACATAAGCCGTGTCCGGTCTGTCCTGGTAGGAGACCGTCACGTCGCGACCGCTGACGGCATCGAGGTTGACCGAGAAGGCGACACCGTCGGCGGGGTTGCGCTCGGTCGCGTCCTCGCTTGCACTGCCGGCCGATATCGACAGGGTCGGAGGCTCGTCGTCGTCGTGGATCGTGCCGGCGGCCCGCGAACCACCCTCCCGCAATGCCGTATGGGACGGCGAGGACAGGACGAGGGTGAACGACTCGAGATCCGCCTCGTCCACATCGTCGTCGTGGACTTCCAGGGAGATGGTTCGCTCGGTCACGCCGGGATCGAACGTCAAGGCAGCGCCGGCCGCGGGCGCGCTGTAGTCGTCGGGAGCGGTGGCCGAACCGTCGATGGCGGCGTACCGCACCGTGACGGTCCTACCGCTCGCGGCGTCGAGGGACACGACGAAGTCGATGCCGCCGTCGGCCTCGGCGACACCCACCTCGTTCTCGTCGAAGCCCACCAGCGGCGCCTCGTCACTGTCGAGAATGGTTCCCGTGGCCTCTCGGCCGGCCAGCGAGGCGCCCGACGGGTTGTCGAGTCGCAGGACGAACGTCTCGGTCGGCTCGTCGGCGCCGTCGAAGCAGGGCTCGACGTGGACCGTCTGCGACGTCTGCCCGGCGGCGAAGGTCAGCGTGCCCGACACGGCGAAGAAGTCCGCGCCCACGTCCGCGCACGAATCGCCTGCAGTGGCCTTGTTCGCACCGGTGGACTCGACGGCGGCGTAGTCAACCGTGACCGCATCGGCGCTCGCGGAATCCAGCGTCACCTTGAAGGCCAGACTCGAGGTGGCTTCGACGGCGGTGGCGTCAGCGACCTGCAGGCGCGGCAGGCTTTGCGCCTGCCCGGCGAGACTGCCAGCCACCAGCAGTGACGCCACCAGCGCGACACAGAGGGACAGCGCGACAAGCACAGTGACGACGCGGCGGCGGGCTTGCTCTGGGGCTTTCAGGTTGGACTGCACACGCATCCTCCGGGGTGCCTGACGTCTGAGCAAACGCTCGGACAACCGAACAAACTCGGAAGCTACGGCAATGCCCGAGCGCCGACAAGTCGGCGGCGCCGGCCCAACGGTTCGCCCCGAGCGACCCCGGGGTCACGATCTCAGAGGGAGGGTCACGCCCGGCGCAGCACGCGCTCGTCGAGAGCTTCGAAGGCACCGCAGCCCAGTAGGGCGAGGGTGCGATCCACGTCGGTGCGAAGGATCTCGAGCATCCGGGCCACCCCGGCCTCGCCACCCGCCGCCAGAGCCCAGAACCAGGCCCGCCCCCCCATCGCGGCAGTGGCGCCGAGGGCGCGCGCCTTGATGAGGTCGGCGCCGCGGCGCACGCCGCCGTCGAGGATCACCTCGGCCTCGCCGCCGACCTCGGCGGCGATCTCGCCCAGCACGTCGAGGGCGGCGGGCAGGCCGTCGAGTTGCCGCCCCCCGTGGTTGGACACCACGACGGCGTCGGTGCCCTGCTCCACGCTGCGGCGGGCGTCGGCGGCGCTCATCACGCCCTTGATGAGCAGCGGTCCGTCCCAGCGCTCCCGCAGCCAGGCCACGTCGTCCCACGTCTTGGACAGGTCGGACAGCTCGCGGTCCATGAATGCGGACATTGACGCCATGTCTGTGTTGGGCGGCACCAGGTCCTCCAGGCAGCCGAAGTGCACCGGCGGGCCGGCGGCGAGGTGCCACAGCCAGCGCGGCCGGCGGACGGCTTCCAGCGCCTGCGCGGGGCCGATGCGCGGCGGGATCATCATGCCGTTGCGGAGGTCGCGCTCGCGCTTGCCGATCAGCGGCACGTCGATGGTGAGCACCAGGGCCTCGCACCCTGCTGCGCCCGCTCGGTCCACGAGCTTCGCCACCACGGCGGGGCTGCGCCACAGGTAGAGCTGGAACCACAGCGGGCCGTCGCTCGCCGCGGCGATCTCCTCGATGCTGTAGCTCGAGGCCGTGCTGATGACGAACACGGTGCCGGCGGAGGCGGCCGCCCGGGCCGCGGCCAGCTCGCCGTCGCGGTGCACCAGGCGGGCCAGGCCGGCGGGACCGCAGATGAACGGCACCTCCAGGCGCCGGCCCAGCACGGTGACGCCGGCGTCGCGCTCGGTGACGTCCACCAGCGAGCTCGCCGTGAAGTGCACCCGGTCGAACGCCTCGTGGTTGGCTCGCAGCGTGACTTCGCCGTCGGCGCCGCCCGCCACGAAGTCGTAGACCAGGCGGGGCAGCCGTCGCCGGGCCAGGCGGCGGAAGTCGTCGTAGGAGTGGGGCGGGGTGGGGCGCGGCCGCAGCCGTACGAGGCGGAGGAACTCGCCCGGCTTCACGACACGCCTCTCTGACCGGACCTCGTGCGGCGGGGGCGCGGGCACGACTCGCCCGACATCACGAGCAGCCTGCTGGACAATCCGTCCACAGCACCGGCAGGGCCGCCGTGAAATGGGTTCCGGCCTCCACCGGAACGACGGGACAGGCGCCTCGCAGCATCACCCAGGAGTTCACCCGGCGTCCTCGCGGATCGCCGCGTCGATGCCGAACATCATCCGGGTGACGCCGGCCAGCAGCGGGACCGCCAAGCCGCGCTCGGCGGCACGCCGCACGAACGGGGCGAAGACCGCGTCCACCTCGAGGGGACGGCCGCGCTCGATGCTCTGCAGAGCCGAGACCTTCACGTCGGTCTGGCCGGTGGCGACGAGGTGCTCGCCGAACTCGCGCAGCACGTCCAGGGCCTGGGTGCGGGGCAGGGTGGTGAAGGTCTGCACCCGCATGGGCCCTGGCAGGTCGATGAGCGGCACCCCCTCGCTGCGGGCGACCAGCGCCGCCTCGCACATCAGGTCGAGGAACGCCTCCCGCAGCGCCGGGGTGACGAACATCCGGTGGTAGATCGAGCGGGTGAGCGCCACGACGCCCATGGCGGCAACCGCCAGGGTGGCTTTGGTCCACTGCACCGAGGCGATGTCGGCGCGTTCGGTGATGCGCTCAGGCAGCACGGCGGCGATCCGGGCGGCAGTGCCCGGCGCCGTCCCGGCGATGTCGCCCACATAGGTCGCCCCGCCGAAGCTGTGTTCGGCCACCCCGGGGCCCACGAGCGTGCCCCCCACCATCGACACTCCCTCGACAGCAGCCGGGCCGAAGCGCTCCACTAGCGGGCGGGCCTGATCCACCCCGTTCTGCACCGAGAACGCCATGGAGCAGCGGCCACCGTAGGCGGCCAGCAGCCCGGGCACGTCGAAAGACTTGGCGGCGACCAGCACCAGGTCGGCGTCGCCGGCGGCGGCGGGGTCGTCGGTGGCGTCGAGCCGGTAGGTGTTCGTGCCGGCCGCATAGGAGCGGATCTCCAGTCCCCGCCGGCGCACGGCCTCGGCGTGGGGCCGCCGGGCCACCAGCATCACCTCGGCGCCGGCGTCGGCCAGCCAGGAGCCGTACACCGAGCCGAGGGCGCCGGCGCCGAGCACCACGACCCTCATCGGCGGGCGCCGGTGGCGGTGAGGCGGTCCCAGGTGTCGGCGGTGAGGCCGTCGGCGCGGAGCTGGAACTTCTGGACCCGCTCGGAGGCGTTGCGGGGCAGTTCGTCCATCCAGCGGATGTAGCGGGGCACGGCGAAGTGGGCCATCCGGCCGTCGCAGTGCTCGATCAGTTCGTCCTCGCCCAGGGTGCGGCCCGGCTTCAGCACCACGCAGGCCAGTACCTCCTCCTCGCTCAACTCCGAGGGCACGCCGACAACGGCGGCCTCCAGCACCGCGGGATGGCGGGCGATGGACCGCTCCACCTCGTAGGAGCTGATGTTCTCGCCGCGGCGCCGCACGCAGTCCTTCACCCGGTCGATGAAGGTGAGGTAGCCGTCGGCGTCGGTCACGCCCCGGTCGCCGGTGTGGAACCAGCCGCCCCGCCAGGCCTCCGCGGTGGCCGCCGTCATGTCGTAGTAGCCGCTGAAGGTGGCGTGGTTCGGCCGCGCCCGCACGACGATCTCGCCGGGGACCCCGGCCGGCACCTCGCCGCCGGACTCGTCCACGATGCGCATGTCGTAGAGGCCCGACGGGCGGCCGGCGGTGCCGATCCGGCGGTCCGCAAGGTCGAGGGCCGCCGTGCCGTTCTGGGTGACGATGGGCACCTCGGTGGATCCGTACACCTCGGTGAGGCGCAGGTTGAATCGCTCCTCGAACGATCCCCAGATGTCCGGCGGGCAGGGCGCCCCGAAGCCGCGCCGAACCGGGTGGTCGGCGTCGTCGGGCCGGGCGGGCTGTTTCCACAGCATCATGAGCAGGGCGCCCATGTAGTTGAAGGCGGTGACGCCCTTGGCCCGGCAGGTGTCCCAGAAGCCGCCGGCGCTGAAGCGCTGCTCCAGCACGCAGCGGGCGCCGGCCTCCATGGCAGCGGTCACGGTGGTGTAGCGGGCGTTGATGTGGAACAGCGGGAAGGCCGTGTAGAGGACGTCGCCGGGCCCGTAGCCCATGAGCCAGCGGGTCCAGCGGGTCAGCGTGAGGTTGGCGCCGTGGCTCAGCATCGCCCCCTTGGGCGGGCCCGTGGTGCCGGAGGTGTAGAGGATCACGGCGGTGTCGGTGGCGTCCAGATCCGGCAGGCGCGGCGGCGCCTCCCCGTAGAGCGACGGCAGCTCGTGCACCGCCACGCCGGGACCGAACGACGGGGCTGCGGAGTCCGAGCCCGCCGGCCGGTGCAGGATCACGTGGCGCAGCTCCGGCAGCTCCGGCGTCACCTCGGCCAGCCGGTCGGCGAACTCGATGTCGCACACGACGGCCTGCGAGCGGGACTGGCCCAGCACGTACGCAAGGCCGTCGCCCCGCTGGGCCACGTTGACCGGCACGTCGACGATGCCGGCGCGGGCCGTGGCGAACCAGGCGTCCACGCAGGCCAGGCTGTTGCGCATGATGACCGCGGCCCGGTCGCCCGCCTGCAGCCCGATGCCCCCGACCAGTCCCGCCGCGAGGCGGTCGGCGTCACCGTCGAGGTCGGCGTAGGACTTCGCCGCACCCATCACCTCGACGGCCTCCCGGTCGCCGTTGCGCTCGCCGCAGGCCCGCAGCCACGACCCCAGGGTCATCGGCCCGTCCAGGGTGGCGCTCAGGTGAGGCCCAACTCGTCGCACAGTCGCTCTTGCAGGCGGAACTTCTGGATCTTGGTGGCCGACAGGGGCCACTCCTGCACGAACCGCACGTGGCGGGGCACCTTGAACGAGGCGATCTTGCCCTTGCAGTAGGCGATCAGCTCGTCGGGCGTTGCCTCGGCGCCGGGCACCAGCTCCACGAAGGCCGCCGGCACCTCCACGTAGCGGTCGTCGGGGATCCCCACCACCTGGGCGATCGCCACCGCGTCGTGGGTCTGCAGGTAGGACTCGATCTCCACGGCGGCGACGTTCTCGCCGCCCACCTTCAACATGTCCTTCATCCGGCCCAGGTAGCCGACCCGCCCACCGGCGTCCATCCGGCCGATGTCGCCGGTGTTGAACCAACCGTCGTCGTCGAAGCACTCAGCGGTCTTGGCGGGGTCCTTGTAGTAGCCCTCGAACACGTTGTAGCCCCGGCACCAGATCTCGCCCCGCTCCCAGGTCGGCGCCGCCTCGCCGCTCTCGAAGTCCCGGATCTGCACCTCGATGCCCCGGAAGGGCCGCCCCGAGGTGGTCGAGCGCACCTCCGGCGGGTCGTCGGGGGCGGTGAAGGCCACCACGCCCCCGCACTCGGTGAGCCCGTAGGCGTTCATGTGGGCCATGTCGGGCAGCATCCGGTGGATCTCCTCGAGGGCGGCCGGGGCGGCCACGTTGTTCATGAGCCGGATGCTGCTCATGGCGGCCGGATCCCAGTCGGGGTGGTTCAACATGACCGTGGTGACCGTCGGGAACGTGGAGAAGCAGATGGTGGCGCCCTCGTCGCGCAGCTGGGCGATGGCTGTCGCCGGGTCGAAGTGGGTGAGCGTCACGTAAGCGGCACCCGCCTCGATACAGCCGATCATCGGCAGGATCGAACTCATGTGGAACAGCGGCAGCGGGTCCCAGAACACGTCACCGGAGGTGATCTCGAAGCGCTCGCAGCCCACCGAGCTGGTGCGCACGAGCTGCTCGTGGGTCATGGGGCAGCCCTTCGGCTCGGCCGTGGTGCCGGACGTGTAGATCATCATGGCGATATCTCGCAGCGCCACCCGGCTGCGCAGCAGATGCACGTCGTCGACGCTGATCCCCTCGGCGGCGGCCTCGAAGCCGGCCCGGTCGATCATCCCCGCCGGCGAGGAGCCGCCGAGCAGCACCACGCCGCGCAGTTCGGGCGCCGCGTCGAGGTGCAGGTCGGACACGTCGGGCGCCTCGGGCAGGGCCGGCAGGCAGCCGTGGAGGATCTCCACGTAGTCGGTGTGCTGATCGATGATGTCGCTGGTCACGAGCAGGCGCAGGTCGGCGTCGCGGGCCACGTACGACAGCTCCCGTTCCTTGAAGCGGGCGTTGATGGGAATCACCGGGGCGCCGATGAGGGCGGCGCCGAACATGACCTCCAGGAAGTCCATGCAGTTGGGCATCAAGATGCCGACGTGGTCGCCGGGCCGCACGCCGAGGCCCAGCAGCGAGCGGGCGGCGCGCTCGGCGGCCTCCAGCAGCGAGCTGAACGTGTGGCGGACCTCGGGGAACACGACCGCGTCGCTGCCGGGATGACGGGCGGCGGCCCGCACGATCAGGTCGCCGAAGGTGGTGACCTCCACCCACTGGCGCTCCGTGAAGGTCATGGCTGTCTCCTCAGTACGGCTTCGGCCCTTTGAGTTCGGCCCTTTGAGATTGTCGTGAACCTGTCCGCCGCGCCAATCCCTCCGCTTGACACTGGATTCCGGCCTCCGCCGGGAGAACGGGAGAGCGGGTCGCGGCGGCGCTCGGTCTACTGCTCCGGCGGCCCCGCAGAACGTAACTGACGTTCCAGGTGGGCGCTGTCCAGCCATTGCGTGAGGCGCACGATGCGGCCGTCGGCGATGTCGAAGACGTCCACGGCCTCGAAGGCGACATCGACGCCGGTGGCGCTGCGGCCCTCGAAGCAGATCTCCGCCACGACGACCTCGCCGTCGCGGATCAGCCTCGTGGGGCGGTCGGAGTGCACCGGGAAGCGCTCGAAGATCTTTCCGAACAGGTCGATGGCGGCCTCTGCTCCCTGGCGGGGCCGCGAGCCGCACGCCGTCACCGCGACGTCGGGGTGAAAGATCTGGCGCAGGGTGTCGAAGTCCTCGGCGTCGACGGCGGCGAAGTAGCGCCGCACCACGCTGCTGGGCGATTGGGCGTTCATGGCATCTCCCGCAGCATGTCCTTGACCTCGTTGAGGGCCTTGAAGGACCAGCCTGCCAGATCGGGATCGCCGAACGGCGTGATGTTCCACATGACTAGGTGGCGCAGCCCGGCCGCGTGGTACTCGGCGACCTGCTCGGCGATCTGCGCCGGCGTGCCGCAGAAGCAGTAGTAGTCCACGACCCGCGGCGGGATCCCGTCGATCATCGCCAGCGCCTCGGGGCGCGACAGCGAGGCCGGCACCAGCTCGTGGAACCCCTCCGGGGGCTCGACACCCAGCGACTCGAACACCTCAGCCGGGAGCATCACCATGAGGGCGCGCACCATGGGGGCCTCCTGCAGGCGCCGCAGCGACGCCATATCGGGCGCCACGAGCACGTAGGCCAGCAGCCCGGGGGTGACCGCCCCGGCGTCGCGGCCCGCGTCCACCGAGGCCTCGCGGATGGCCCCGAGCGCCTCGGCGTAGCGCGGGGGCGAGAGCTTGGTGGGCAGCCAACCGTCGGCGAGGCGGCCGGTGATGCCGAGCATCCGCGGGCCGTGCGCCGCGGTCCACAGCGGTGGCGGCCGGTCGGAACACGGGGCGAGCCCCAGCACCGCGTCCTTGAGGCGGAAGAACTTCCCCTCGTAGTTCACCGGGCCGTCGGCGCCCCACAGCAGGCGGATCACCTCGATGCCCTCGGCCAGGCGGCTCACCGGGCGGGAGAAGTCCACGCCGTAGGGCACCACGTTCATGCGCTCGCCCGAGCCGAGCCCCAGGATGGCCCGGCCCCCCGTGAGGTGGTCGAGCGTGAGGGCCATGTTGGCGACCATGGCCGGGTGGCGGCGCAGCAGGTCGGTGACCACCACGCCGACGCGGATTCGGTTGGTCTGGCTTCCCACGGCCGCCATCATCAGCAGCGGGTCGAAGTAGGTGTGCGGGCTGGGCTGCACGGTAGCGAACGGGGTCATGTCGGGCGTCCAGACCGAGTCGGAGTGCCAGCCCATGAGGTGGCACGGCCACCACACGGCGTCGAACCCGTCGGCCTCGTTGCGCTGCGCCAGCGAGACGGCCCGATCCGCCGGCGGCATCAACTGGCCGGGAACGCCGATCTGTATGTCCACGAGTGCCTTCGCCCCTAGGCGTTCGAGGGCGACTCGGCGCCGGGCGCGGCCAGAACCTGGACCCGCATGGATTCCGGCCTCCGCCGGAATGGCGACACAGGAGGCGGCGACATCGCTGCTCAGTCTGCTAGCGGCGGCGGAATTCGCGGTGGCGCATGCCGTGCGGGTCGATGACCTCGCGGATGAGGCGCACCTGCTCCACCGTCGGCTTCGGGGTCATGGGCACACCGCCGGGCGGCAGCACCGGCTGGAAGCCCGTCGCCTCCAGCACCTGCTCGAGGGTCACCCCCGGGTGCAGCGAGCGCAGCCGCATGTGCTTACTCTCGGGCTCGAAATCCATCACGCAGAGGTTCGTGACCACGAGCTCGGGTCCGCCGGTGAGGCCGAGGCGCCGGCGCTCGTCGCCCCCGCCGAGGTAGCCGGCGCAGGACACGAAGTCCACCTCGGCCACGAGGGAGCGGGGGTTGTGGTTGGGGTTCCAGTAGTAGAGCTGCTTGCCGACCGAGCCCATGTCCGCCAGCCCGGCGGTGCCCGGCAGCCGCACCTTCGGGGCGTGATAGTCGCCGCCGATGATGGAGTTGTTGGCGTTGCCGAAGCGGTCGAGTTGCGCGGCGCCGACGCAGAACTTCTGCAGCCAGCGGCCGTTGAGCGCCAGCGTCCAGAAGTCGCCGTACTGCTCCACGTACATGAGGGCGTCGCGCCACAGCGGGGCCTCCAGGGTGGAAGCCGGGATGGGCCCGGGCCGGGGCTCCAGGCCCACGGCGCCGGCCAGCCACACCAGGTCGGGGGCATGAGTCAGCTTGGCCAGACCGAAGGCGGCCACCGGCAGGAAGCTGGCCATGCCGTTGCAGGCCTGGTCGCCGTCGACGAAGCACGAGGCCAGCACGGCGATCATCAGCTCGTCGACGGTCCAGTCCTCCGCCGGCGGCGAGTCGAGATGGGGGGCCGTGCTCATCAGCCGGTCTCCCAGCGGGCCAACTCGGCCATGCGGTCGGCCCCCCCGACCGCCGCAAGGTACGCCTCGTGGTCGGGGGGGCCGTACACGTAGGTGTCCAGGAAGTCCCCGGTGGCTTCGTCGGATCGGGCCGCCGCCGCCCAGGCCAGGTGGAACGCGGCGTCGTAGCCGTAGAGCGGGTTGAAGGAGGTGGGGTGCGCCCCCCAGGGGACCTCCACGACGGCGTCCACCATGAAGCCCGGCAGCACGGTGCGGTCGGGGTTGGCGCGCAGCACGTCGCTGTCGACGATCTGCTCGGTGGTGACGATGACCCGGCGGGCCGCCTTGGGCATCATGACGATGTCGGGCCACAGCGCCGTCGGCTCGTACCCCACGTTGCCGTAGCGGTCGGCGCGGTGGCTGTGCACCAGCGCCACGTCGGGCACCAGCGCCCGGCAGGCCACCACCGGCGGGCCGCCGAACGGATCCTCCAGCATCGTGAGGTTCTCGTTGATGTCGATGAGGTCGGTGCCGATCATCCCCCGGGTGGGCAGGAAGGGCAGGCTGCGGGCGCCGGCGCCCAGGCGGGCCAGCAGCGCCGTCTCGGACAGCTCCTCCATACCGATCCGGCCGGACTCCACGGCGCGGCGGTAGCGCTGAGCCAGCCCGAACTGCTCCATCGACACGGCGTTGCCGATGAAGCGGTTCATGCAGCCCGCCGCCGCCAGCCAGTCCAGGGCGATTCCCCCCACCAGGCACACGAGCGCCAGCTCGCGGCGCCGCTGGCGGATCAGCTCGCGCACCATGGCCATGGGCGCCGCCTGGGTGGCCATGTTCTGCAGGGCCACCACGTCGCCGTCAGAGACCAGCGCCGCCGCCTCGGGGAGGGACGCCTGCTTCACCTTCACCGGTCCGCTCTCCCGCTCACACCAGCTCGATGATCTCGCGGCCGCCGTGCAGCTCGATGACCTGCCCGCAGCAGTAGTCGCTGGCCTGCGACGCCAGCCACAGGCACGCCTCGGCCACATCGGAAGGGCGGCCGGGGCGGCCGATGGGGATCCGCTCCTCGATCTGCCCGATGAGTTCGGTCGGCATGCCGAGGCCCGTCTCGGGGTCGCGGACGCCGGTCAGGCGGGTGCCGGCGATGTAACCGGGCGCCACGGCGTTGACGCACACGCCGAACCGGGCCCACTCCCGCGACACCGACTTCGTAAGCCCGATGACGCCTGCCTTGGCGGCGGAGTAGTTGGCGTTGCCGGCCGAGCCGTAGATACCGCCTATGGAGGCCACGTTGACGATCTTCTTGCAGCCCTCGGCGGCGATCTGCGCCCGGTCGGTGCGCCGCAGCCAGGGCGCCGCGGCCCGGATCATGTTGAAGGCGCCGCGCAGCACCACGTCGAGGACCGCGTCCCAGTCCTCGTCGCTCATGCGGTGGACCATGACGTCGCGGGTGATCCCGGCGTTGTTCACCAGGATGTCCAGGTCGCCGAGCTGCTCGGCCGCCGCGGCGACGATCCGCTCGGCCCCGTCGACCACCGAACCCGCCGCCGCCGCGGCGCGCCCGCCGTCGCCACTGATCGCCTCGACGACCTCGTCGGCCGTGGCGGCGTCGACGTCGTTGACGGCCACCGCCGCCCCCGCGACCGCGAACCGTCGGGCTATGGCTGCGCCGATGCCCCGACCGGCGCCCGTCACCAGCGCCACGCGCCCCTCGAGGGGGCCGGCGGCTGCGCCCGGCGTCATCTCAGGCCTTCGCCACGCGGCTGGCCTGGATTCCCGCCTTCGCCGGAGTGCGGGACGCCTTCGCCGGAGTGCGGGAAATGGAGCCCGGCGCCATCGGGTCAGGCTCCTAGAACGATCGGGGAAGCCCGAACGACTCGGCGATGCTGTTGCGGGCCATCTCGTTGCTGATGGGGCCGATGCGGTAGAGGCGGGCGTCGCGCCAGTAGCGCTGCATGTTCGTCTCCGCCGCGTAGCCCATGCCGCCGAGCATCTGAATCCCCAGGTCGGCGGCCTGCCCGGCGTACTCCGAGGCCGCCACCTTGGCCATGTTGGCCTCGGTGCCGCAGTCCCGTCCCTGGTCGGCAAGCCAGGCGGCGTAGTAGGTGAGCAGCTCGGCCTGCTGGCGCCACATGGCGATGTCGGCGATGTAGTGCTGCAAGGCCTGGAAGGTGCCGATCTTGCGCCCGAAGGCCTCCCGCTCGTTCAGGTGCTCCACGGCGTCCTCGAGGACCGCGTCCAAGATGCCGGTGCACAGCGCCGCCACCATGGTGCGCTCGTTGTTGAGCGTGGAGAGCATGCGGTAGAAGCCCATGCCGGGCTCGCCCACCACGTAGCGCTCGGGCACGAACACGTCGTCGAGGAACACTTCGCAGGAGCCCACGGCGCGCATGCCCAGCTTGGGGATCTGGCGGGTCTCCAAACCGTCGCTGGGGTTGGGCACCAGGAACAGCGTCACCCCGTGGGCCGGCTTGTCGGGGCTGTCGGAGGTGCGGGCCATGAGGAACAGGTAGTCCGAGACGTGCGCCGCGGTGGACCAGATCTTCTGGCCGCTGATCCGCCAGCCGCCGGGCACTTCGGTCGCCCGGGTCTTCATGGCGCCCATGAGGTCGGTGCCGCCCGACGGCTCGGTCACCGAGATCGCCACGCGGACCTCGCCGGTGGCGAGGCGGGGGATCAGATCCTCGCGCACCTCGTCGCGGGCGAAGGCCGCTATGGACTTGGCGCAGAACGAGGAGATGCCGAAGATCCAGGTGAGCCCGGCGAGGGAGCGGGCCAGCTCGCGGGTCAGGATCATCTGCGTCAACACGTCGCCGCCGGCGCCGCCGAGGTCCTCAGGCAGGCCGATGGCGTGGAAGCCCGCCGCCGACATCTTGTCCCAGAGCTCGAACGGGTACTCGAACTCCTGCATCTCGATGTCTCGTGCGGTGTTCTTGGGGCACTCCCGCTCGACCCAGGAACGCACCGTCTTGGCGAAGAGTTCCTGTTCGGCGCTGAGTGAGAAATCCATGGGTGTTCCGTTCTCTCCGGTGCGGTCGATCAGTAGCGCCAGCCGTCGCCGAAGAAGGCGATGCGGCCGCCCAGGTAGTCCTCCACGCAGGTGAGCGCGGCGCGGGCGGCCCGGTCGGTGCCGATGCCGCGGCTGCGGAAGGTCTCGGAGGCGAAGTAGAGGCCGTCCACGTTGGGGGCCCGCCAGTGCGGCCGGAAGGCGCCCACCAGCATCGGCTTCTGCACAACGCCGAAGGGCGGGTCGAAGACCAGGCCGCGGCGGCGCCACACGTGGTCGCGCAGGCCGGGGTACATCTCGAACAGGCCGGCCTCGAAGCGGTCGTACATCTGATCGACGTAGCGGCGGTCGCGGCCCCGGGCGCCGGGGATGACGCCGCCGGTGCAGTAGAGGTGGACCCCCGGCGGGGTGGAGTCGGGATCCATGGCCGTCTGGTCGTACATGAACCCCGGTGTGGGGCTGTGCGGGGTGGCCAGCCAGGTCGACAGCTCGCGGGGGTCGTACATGGTGACCGGCTCCTCGGTGGCCAGGTACAGGCCCAGCCAACTCACCCGGTAGGCGTCCTGGGCGAGATAGCGGATCTGGTTCACGTACCAGTCCGGCAGCTCCCAGTCGGGGACCACCCGCAGCACGCTCCACACCGGCAGGGTGGAGATGACGCAGCCGGTCTCCAGCACCTCGCCGGGCTCGACGTCGTTGGGCACCATGACGTTCTCGCGGCCGAGCGCCACGCCGACGACCTCGCCGTTCTCGATGAGCACCCGGTCGGCGGCGCAGTTGAGCCGCACCTCGCCGCCGTGGCGGGTCACGGCGCCGGCCAGGTCGCGCCACATGCCGTCCCAGCCCTGGCCCGGCCAGCACGAGTAGGCGGCCATGTGCCGTTCCTCGTAGTGCATCTTGCGGACCCACAGGTTGTCGCTCGCCGAGTGGTCCCACCAGCTGTCGGTGAGGCACTCCAGCACGGCCAGGAACTCGAACAGGTCCACCACGCTCTGGTCGGTGGTGTGCTGGTGGATCCATTCGCGCATGGGCCGGTCGTCCCAGGCCTCCAGTTCGTCCCAGGAGGTCTCGACGAGGGCCTTGATGACTTTCTTCAACTCGGTCTTGTTGCCGCTGTAGCGATCACGGATGGATCCCCACTGGCGTGCCTCGTTGTCCCACACGGGCATGTCGTGGGACACCTCGCCGTGGATGAGCTCCTCGCCCACGTACTCGAAGATCTTGGTGATGCCCGAGCCGCCGTCCTCGATGAGATGCCCGCCGAGGTTGACCTTGAAGCCCTCGTCATCCACCGCTAGGGCGCGTCCGCCGAGGTGAGGTGAGCGTTCCAGCACGCATACGCTGCGACCCTCGCGGGCCAGCAGCGCGCCGGCCGACAACCCGGCGGCTCCTGCGCCGATCACGACCACGTCGTAGCTGGCCATCAAGGATCCTCTCGCTCGGGCACGACGGGGGATCGACTACCGCCGCTCTCACCGGCGCACCCCTCCCAATGCCGAGCGTATCAAACGGTCGTTTGGCACACAAGACGGGTGGCCCGGTTGTCAGTGCTTGCGGCGGCGCGGCCGGCGTTGCTTGGTCGGCTCGACCAACGTATGCCGGGCGCGGAGGCGGTGGTAAACGCTTGCGGTAATACGGCTGGAGTTGCGAATCTGCGCGAGCGGGCCCGTCGGCTACGAGGCGCAGCGGGCGTTCACGGGGCGCAGCGAAGCACCGTCTGCAGAGAACCCTCGCTGTCGCCGGGCGCCGCACCGGTGGGCAGCAGGATGGGGGTGTCGATGCCCACGTCGCGGTACTCGGCGATGCGGCGGCGCACGGCGGCCTCGCCCACCGCGCACACGGCGTCCACCACGGCGTCGTCCACGCAGTCCAGCGCCTCACGCCGATCGCCGCCCGCCCAAGCCTCGGCGGCCTCGGGAAGGCGACCGAAGCAGCCCGCGAAGCACCGCTGGTGCGTCGGCACCATGGCGTAGGCCAGCACCGCCCGGCGCATCCGTTCCCGCGCCTCGTCGGGCCGGTCGCCGGCGTAGCCCCAGAACGAGCACACCAACTCCACCGAGGCGGGATCGCGGCCGGCCGCCCGGGCGGCCTCAGCGACGACGGCTCGTTTCGCCGCCACCTCGCCGGTGGGGCACCACGCCAGGAAGGCGCCGTCGGCCACCCGCCCTGCCAGGCCCAGCATGCGGTCGCCCATGGCACCGAGCCACACCGGCACCGGCACCGGGGGCGTCATCTGCAGACGGAAACCCTCGCAGCGCAGCTCGTCGCCCTCGTAGCTGATCTTGCCGCCGGCCATGGCCCGGGCGAACACCTCCAGGTACTCCCGGGTGGTGGTGTAGGGCTTGCGGAACTCGATCCCGTGCCAGCGGCCCACGATGATGGGGCTGGAGGCCCCGAACCCGGCCACGATGCGCCCCGGCGCGGCGGAGGCCAGCGTGGCGAACCCCATGGCCGCCAACGGTGCGGGACGGGTGTAGGTGGCCAGGATTCCCGACCCCAAGCGGATGCGACGGGTGCGGGTGGCGGCCATCCCCATCAGCGAGAGCACCTCGGCGCCGGCCACCTCGCCGCAGAGCGCCGTGTGGTAGCCGGCCTCCTCGGCGGCCTCGTACAGCGTCAGGAGTTGGGGGGCGCTGAGCCCGTCCTCCACGGGCATGGTCATGCCGTAGCCGCTCGGGGGCGCGCCGGTGGGGGCTGCGGCGGAGGAGCCGGTCATCGGGGCGGCGTCCTCGGAGGTACCGGTGGTGTCGGGCACGGGCGCGGTGCTGCGATCGCGGCGACCGGGGCGTCGGCCCGGCTCAGCCCGCGAACCGGTCGTGCAGTTCGGCGGCCAGCTCGGCGTTCTCGGCGTTGTCGGGGTGCGGCAGCCACTCCTCGCCGACGGCCAGGTAGCGCGTCGCCAGCTCGATCAGCGGGCCGTGCGCCACGCTGGGGGGCAGGAAGTTCCAGCGCAGCCAGGGCTGGGTGTCGGGGTGGCTGGCCTCGTCCATGACCAGCGGCAGGCCGGCCTCGCGCACCCGCTCGATCATGCCGTCGAAGTCGTCGGAGCAGAAGGCCAGGTGATGCACGTACTCGCCGCGGCGTTCCAGCACCTTGTCGGGCCAGTGGCCCGGCTCGGCCGGCGACCAGAGCTGGATCGAGACGCCGCGGGGATCGGGGTTCTGGAAGGTCAGCCAGCGCATCGGCGTGCCGTCGGCCTCATCGAGCCCCTCGCCGCGGGTGATCTGCATGGTGTGACCCGGCGAGAGGGCCTCCAGGATGCGCGTCCAGTCGGCCTCGGCCGCCTCGAGGTCCTTGACCAGCAGCGAGACGTGGTCGAGATGGATGCCCATTCGTGCTCCTTGGTTGGTTGCGGTTGGTGCCTTACTACGGCTATTGGCCGCGTCCGGTCGGGGGCGCCGGTGGCCGTCGGCGGATCGTCTGGCGAAATCGTTCCGCCGGCCAGCCACCGGCGTCCCCTCCCTCGGTTGTTGGTGGCTGTCCGGCCGGCTCGCCGGTGGCAGCTAGGCGGCTTCGAGGATGGTGGCGTTAGAGAGGCCGCCGCCCTCGCACATGGTCTGCAGCCCGAGGCTCGCGCCGCTGCGGCGCATCTCGTGGACCAGCGTGGTCATGATGCGGGCCCCGCTGGCGCCGAGTGGGTGGCCGAGGGCGATGGCGCCGCCGTTGACGTTGACCCGCTCGGGATCCACGCCCACCTCGGCCTGCCAGGCCAGCACCACCGAGGCGAAGGCTTCGTTGCACTCGAACAGGTCGACGTCGTCGACGCCGAGGCCGGCGCGCTTCAGGGCCATCTGGGTGGCGGGGATCGGGCCGGTGAGGATCAGCACCGGGTCGCTGCCGGTCACGGCCATGGTGTGGACCCGGGCCAGCGGCGTGAGGCCGTAGCGCTCGGTGGCCGCCTCGGAGGCCACCAGAAGGGCGGCGGCCCCGTCGGTGATCTGGCTGGACATGGCGGCGGTGAGCGGGCCGAACTCGCTGAACGGCTTCAGCGCGGCCATCTTCTCCATGGAGGTGTTGGGGCGGATGCCCTCGTCGCGGGCGCAGTCGCCCAGCGGCAGCACCTGGGAATCGAAGCGGCCCTCCTCCCAGGCCCGGTGGGCCTTGGTGTGGCTCTGCAGGGCCAGGCCGTTCATGTCGTCGCCGCTGATCCCCCAGCGCTCGGCGATGAGGTTGCCGCCCCGGAACTGGTGGATCAACTCGTCGCCGAAGCGCTCCGCCCAGCCGGGTGAGCCGAACGGGTAGCCCATCTCGAGCTGCGGCCCCACGTCGCCCTGGCTGTTGAGCTTCACGAGGCTCATCACCTCGGTGCCGCCGGCGATGACCAGGTCCATGGTGCCGGACATGACGGCCTGGGCGGCGAAGTGCACGGCCTGCTGCGAGGACCCGCACTGGCGGTCGATGGTGACCGCCGGCACGTGCTCGGGGATGCCGGCAACGAGGGCGCAGTTGCGGCCCAGGTTGAAGGCCTGCGCACCGATCTGGCCGACGCAGCCCCAGACGATGTCGTCCACCTCGCCGGCGTCGATGCCGGTGCGGTCGACTAGGCCCCGCAGCACGTGCGCGCCGAGGTCGACGGGGTGGACGTGGCTGAGCCCCCCGCCGAAGCGGCCCATGGGGGTGCGCACCCCTTCGATGATGAACGCCTCGGTCATGTCCGAAACCTCCCGTCGCGCCCCGCCGGGGCTTCGGGCCACGCTACCGGCCGCCTCCCTCGTGCGGGTGATCCGCTGGACGTGGCCCGGCGCGGCGCCCGCGGCCGACCCCACCGGAGCCATCCCCTCCGAAGCCTGACCGCGCCACCCCACACAGCCCCCCCGCGGTCGGGGCGCACGACTACCCTTGCGGGAACCTCGGCGAACACCGTTGCCGGGACCTCCGCACTCCCCACCGAGGACGACGGATGATCGAGCAGCGCCTGCGGGAACTCTGGGACCAGCTGCGAGGCAGGAAACCGCACGTTCCCCATTTCCTCTCCGAGATCCGCCTCCAGGGACTCCGCGGGATCAAGCACCTAAGGGTCGCGATCGACTTCCCCGTGAGCGTCCTCGCGGGCGGGAATGCGAGCGGCAAATCGACCGTGCTCTTCGCGGCAGCCTGCGCCTACAAGGTCCCCGGAGCAGGCGTCAAGGACTTCGTACCGTCGACTCTCTTCCCCAACTATCGCCCGAAGTCCGGCGGTCGGGCAGATTCGGGCGGTGAGGTGATCATCGAGTTCGACTACGCCACACCGGACGGCTCGCGTTCGATGCGCTGGCGCCGTGTGAAGGGTTGGAATCGCAGCTTCCTGGGCCGCAAGGGCGCCGCTCAGCCCGAGCGCCCGCTCTATCTCCGAACCCTCAGCAATCTCAGCAACCCATCGGAGGTGCGCGGCATCCTCAGCATGTCCCGCTCGACGGTCGCCCCCACCGAGTCACGTCTGACAGCCTCGCAGATCGAGTTCGCCCAGCGGATGCTTCCGTTCAGGTACTCCGAGGTCGTCGATCTCTCCAGCGGGCGCAAGAGCCTGCTCTTCGCCCAACAGGAGGGCGGCGCAACCTACTCGGAGTTGCACATGGCCGCCGGGGAGCGCGCCGTCCTGCGCCTGTCACAGGAGGTCGCGCAACTCCGCGGCGCTCTGGTGCTGATCGACGAGGTGGAGGTGGGGCTTCATCCGCGGGTGCAGCAGTTGTTGATGCTGCAACTCCAACAACTCGCCCTGCGGAACGATCTTCAGATCATCGTGACCACGCACAGTGCGGTCGTGCTCGACTCCGTTCCCCCCGAGGCGCGGATCTTCCTCGACCGCGACGAGGCCACCGGCGACGTCTTGGTGCGCCCCCCGTATCGCGACATCGTGCAGGATGCCCTCTACGGGCGCTCCGGCGACACGCTGAACATCCTCTGCGAGGACGAGACGGCCGAGGAGATCATTTGGGGAGTGCTCGACGTGCTGGGTCCGCGCCGCGGACTCCGCTGGGACTGGATCAGGGTCGGTCGGGACACAGGGGCCGAGGAGTTCCCGACGCACGCGGCGGCGTTCGGCAAGTTCGGCCAACTGGACAACTTCGTCTTCGTCCTCGACGGCGACAAGCGTCTGAGCGACGTCGAGAGGAGGATCCGCGACAAGGCCGCCGGCGCGCTGCCGGTGCTCTTCCTGCCCGGCGGCGACGCACCTGAGATCTGGGTGTGGAATCGGCTCCGCGAGGTTCCCGCCGGCGCGCCGGGTGAACTTTCGATCCTGCGGGACGACCTGCGGGCACAGATGAACGAGTTGGACTCGATCTACGACTCGGCCTCGGACACGCCCGCCCGGATCGCCAAGACAAAGCTCCGCGTTCTCGGCGAACGCCTGAGGCGGAGTGCGCCGCAGATCTGCCGATCCATCGCCCGGAGCGAAGCCGACCGACCCGAGAGCGATATCCAGCCCCTAGTGGAGGAACTGGAGAACGTCCTGCTCCGCTGGCGCTCCGCCTAGATGAGCGACACGGATCGACTGCGTGGCCGTCTGGCGGCCGGTGACTTCGCGGGCCTGTTCATCGGGGAGATGGGTTGGGATAATCCGAGATCCACCGGTCCGGTGCATCTCGCCGAGAACGACTCGACCGCCGTCGCGGTGGCCGACAAGAAGGGCGTGACGGCGTTCAGAGTCGATTGCCCCGGCTGCCCCGGCGGGCTGGGATTCTCAGCATTGGAGGGGCTGGTTGACGGTTCGGTCGGTGTCGTTGGTGGCGGTGGCACCGTTTCGGCGGCCCGGCGGGCCGTGTCTGCCGGCGTTCGACTTGGCGGCTCGAGCCTTGCCGGCTCGGGCCTTGCCGGTTCGGGATATTCTGTTGTGGCTCGCCAGGTTTGGCAGCCAGTTGGGTGGGTGTTCGAGGCGGTAGGTGCCGTCGGGTTGGCGGGTCAGGTCGGCGCCGAGTTCGTGGAT
>LXNI01001296.1_pt1 | contig 22551 bp, 19 predicted proteins | sample 809091 | NCBI WGS metagenome assembly LXNI01 (sample SAMN04870527, study PRJNA318959) | sponge metagenome | biome: 01000161; feature: marine sponge reef; material: water | host: Sarcotragus foetidus | place: Greece: Milos, Mediterranean Sea | collected 2013-05-29 | depth 5-7 m | reverse complement strand
GAGCCGTAGTTGTCGAAGATCGGCGTCCAGGTGGTGCCCGCGTTGGTCGTCTTCCACACGTTGCCGGACGAGGCGGCGACGTACCAGGTGCTGCGGTCGGTGGGGTCGACGGCGATGTCGGCGATGCGCCCCGAAGCGACCGCCGGGCCGATGCTCCGCCAGCGCAACGAGGAGAGGAGGCCGGAGGTGAGTTCGGGGGGGCCGTCGTCGTCGTCCTGGGCGTGGAGGGGGGTGGGGGAGGGGAGGAGAAGCGCGACGAGCGCGAGGGGGACGATTGGGCGAAGGGCGTGCATCGTGGTTCCTGATGGGGTGTTGACGGAATGGGTGACGCTGGAGTTTACAGTTGACGGTACGGCGATGGCGAGTTAGTCATATTTCTGACTAAGCGGTCCGCGGATCACAGGAGGCTCGGATGTCGACAGTCAACGTTCACGAGGCCAAGACCCACCTGTCGCGCCTTCTGGCGAAGGTGGAGGCGGGCGAGGAAATCGTGATTGCCCGGAGCGGCAAGCCGGTGGCGCGCCTCGTCGGGTATCGGAGCAGCCGTCCGGTTCGTCGCTTCGGTGCGCTCAAGGGGCTTCTCACGGTGGACGACAGCTTCTTCGATCCGCTGCCCGAATCCGAACTGGCGGCCTGGGAGTCCGCGGGCTCCAGGGAGGGCTGAGTTCCGGTGCGGATTCTCATCGACACACACGCTTTCCTGTGGTGGCTGGCCGGCAATCAGAGGTTGCCGGCGGCCGCGCGGGAGGTGATCGACAACCCGGACAACAGCGTCCTGGTGAGCGCCGCATCGGCATGGGAGATCACCACCAAACACCGGCTTGGGAAGCTGCCGGGCGCGGACATCGTCGCCGGCGACGTCATGGCGGCCATTGACGATCATGGCTTTGAACCGTTGGCGATCACGGTGGCGCACGCCGAGCGAGCGGGAAGGCTTCCGGGGCCGCATCGAGATCCCTTCGACCGGATGTTGATCGCGCAGTCGCTGGCGCACGACCTGCCGCTGGTATCGAACGAAGCGCTCTTCGATCGATACGGGGTGAGGCGGATCTGGTAGCGGGCTACCGCAGCCTCGGCGGCAGCTGCCTCACCACCACCGTCTGCACGTCCAGTTCGTCCCGCTCCACCAACGCGATCAACCCATCGGGGCCGAACGCCGCCGGCATGGCGATCGCGGCGGGCGGATAGGTGCCCAGGTAACGGCCGTCAGGGGTGAGAATGTCGATGTCTCCAACACCGGCCAGCTCGTTGCTGCGACGCTGGACCCAGATGTTCCCGCTCCAGCTGGTCTTCAGGGTTCGCACCACCGGAATCTCGTGGTAGAACACCATCGATTCAGCCCGCCGGCGGTTTCGGTCGGACATCTCCTTGGCGATATCCGCATAGTCCCCGCCAAGGCGGACGAGGTCACCCTCGAATGCCCGCTCGAGTTCGAACCGCCACTCGATGAAAAGGGCCTTGTCTCTGTCGGTTACCGCGTCGGGCCGGATCGGTCGGGTCAGTATCCGCACCGGGTCCCCGGAGCTCGAGACGATCTTGATCGCATAGGCGGACGAGTCCGAATATGCGACGCCTCCATCCGGCAGCGCGCCGCTGACCAGCTGCGGGGCGAATCCCGCGGGTTCGCCCGGAGGATTCCACGCATCGACCACGGTGTCGACCGTTGCCAGGAAGCCGTGGAGGCCAAAGCGCTCAATCGCGCGAAAGGTCCGGCTGTTTCCGGGACGTCTGCGCACGTCCGGCGGCGTGGTCATCAAGGGCCGGAGGACCGGGCCTGTGGCGAGCACGGCATCGGTGCCCGGGAGCGCTTGCAGTCCCATGAACGAGGTCCTGGACCCACCCTCGATGCGGACCATTCGCTCGTAATCGCCGTTGGCACCGAACACGACAAAAGCACCCCGGTTCCAGGTGTAGATCACGGCGCGCCCGTCCGGCAGGACGGCCATGCGCAGCATCGCTCCGAAATCCGGTGCGAACTCTCCGGGCCCTTCGCCCGGGCCGCCGAACTGCCGTACCAGTCCGCCCGTCGGGTCCACGACCGATATTCTCAGCGCCTGGGTGTCGAAGATGTACAGATTGCCGGCCGCGTCGAAGGCGACATCGCCGATTTCGCCAAAGGTGTCCCAACCGCCACCCGTGCTGGACCCGACGCTGTATCCGGGCAGGAAGGCACCCACCATGAAGCTGTCCTGGGCCGGCAACTCGATCACTTCCTGCGCGGACAGGGGGCCAGCCAGCGCGAGGGCCGACAGGAACCCCGGCAGCCCGCGGGCTTTCACCCTCCACCTCATGCGCGACTCCCTGAGAGTTTGGCTTTTCCCGCCCGTGCCCGGCCATGAAATCACCGGGATCCCGTACCTCCCCATGTTCGACACCTCCCCTGCCGTAAATGGTTGTCGCCGAAGCCGAAACGGACCGTGCTACCTGACGCTATGCGGCAGTCTTCTTACCAACACCGTCTGCACTCCCAACTCGTTCCTCTCGATGAACGCGACCAGACCGTCCGGGCCGAAGGCGGCCGGCATCGCGGTGGCGCCGGCGGCGAGGGTGCCCAGGTAGCGGCCGTCCGGGGTGAGGACGTCGATGGGGCCCCTGGTCCACGGCTCTTCGCTTCGGCGTTGGACCCAGATGTTCCCGTCCCAGGTGGTGCGAAGCTTGTGCACGGCCGGGACAAGGTGGTAGTAGGCCGTGGACCTTCCCTGCTCGGTGTCGGAGTCGCTGATGCTCCTCAGTGCGGCGCCCTCCTCGGGCCCGACCCAGGGCAGCGGCCGCGCGCCGCTGGCCTCCCGTTCCTTCCTCAGAATCTCCTGGTGCCGTTCGATCATCCGGTCTGTCGTGGGCCTGGGCCCGAACGGCCTTTTCAGGACACGCTCCAACTCCCCGTCGCGTGTGACGACCTTGATCGCGTAGGCGGATGAATCGGTGTAGGCGACGCCACCGTTCGACAGCGCGCCAGCCTCCAGGGGAGGGAGGAACCAGGTCGCGTATCCGAGTGGATTCCACGCGTACACGACGGTGTCCTGAACGACTTCATCGCCAGTCAGAGCCATTCGGACGAGGTGGCGAAAATCTGGCACTGGGGGACGGTCTCCGCCGCGAGAACGACTCAGCCAGTCCAGCTCGACCGATTGGACGACTTCGGTCGCCACGACCCCTCCTCCCGCCCGATCGGCATCCAGACGCGGCATGAAGGTCAGCGCCCTTTTGGGCATGGGGACCGCACGCTCAAACTCGCCATGCGTGCTGAACACGATGAAGCCCTGGCGCTGGTCGAAGACCACTGTGCGCCCGTCGCGCAGCACAGCGAGTTCGAGACTGCTCCGGTTGCGACCGTCGAATTCTCCCGGCCCTCCGCCGACCCGGCCGAACTGCCGTACGAATCCGCCTTCCCGATCCACCACCACGACTCGGGCCGCCTGACGGTCCAGAATGGACAGGTCGCCCGACGGGTCGAACGCCACCCCCGTCACGCGGCCGAAGGTCTCCCAGTCCTCCCCGGTGAGCGCCCCCACGCGGTACACCTCCTCGAAGTCCGCGTCGAGAAGACGATCCTCGGCGGGCAACTCGACGACCTCCTGCGCGGCCAGGGGAACGCCGCCCGCCAGGAAGACCCACGGGAACACCACTCCGACAAGACCCTTCGTCCAACCCCTCATGTCACCCTCCAACCTTTCCATCCGGCCTCTAATCCACCCCGAACCACCAGCCGGACCGTCTGCACTTCGAACACCCGCGCCACGATCACGGGCCAGCCCTCTTCACCCCGATCGGCGCCCCCACCAGCTCGTCCGGAATCCCGAAGGCGTCCACCAGCTCCACCGCCCTCGGCGCCAACTCCCGGCACAGACGATTCACCTCCTTCCGAATCGCCTCGCTCTTGGGCGACTCAAAGTAGCCCTTCTCCAGATACCATGCACGGTGGTCCTCCAGCGTGGCCAGGCCGTACAGCGTCACCACGCGCTCCACCAGCGCCTTTGCCTCCCCCACCTGCATTGCGCCGAGGGCGTCGTGGGCGGTCTCCAGCACGATACGATCCACATGCGCCCGCGCGAGCGCAATTAGGTGATCCTGGCAGGTGTTCACCGCATCGAAGCTGTCCATGCCCTGGTCCAGGCGGGCCTTCAGGCGGCGGGCCGCCGAGCGCAGAAGCCGTTCCTCCCGGTACAACGTGGCGGCGTGCTGAAAGTCGCGGCCGGCGAGGTGATCGGGGTCTGTCCTGCGCGTGACGACCGGGTTCATGTCGGCCAGGCGGGTTCCGGCCAGCTCGGCCAGGTAGCGGGCCATGCCCCACATCGACAGGTCGCCCATTTCGCGTCGGTAGCGCGACAGAAGACCCTTGGCGGCCAGTTGCAACAGGACGGGGTTGGCGCCCTCGAATGTGGCGAAGACGTCGGTATCGGCCTTGAGGCGGCCGAACTGATTTTCGGCAAGGTAGCCCTGTCCCCCACAGGCTTCACGACAGGCCTGCAGCGTGTCGAGCGCGTGTCGCGACGCGGCGGCCTTGAGCGCGGCCGCGCGGACTTCGAGTTCGCGGCGATCAGGTTCCGGGTTCGCGTAGCGGCGGATCAGGTCGCGCACGGCGAAGGCCATCGCGTAGGTGCGGGCGACCCGCGGCAGGAGCTCTCTTTGCAAGGCCAGGTAGTCCAGTACGGGGACTTCGGGCCCGGCGGCGGGGCCGAACTGGCGCCGTCCGGAGGTGTATCGCACCGCGATCACGAGGGCCTTCTTCGCCACGGCCTGCGACGCTGCCGCGATGCTGATCCGCCCCGCGATCAGCGTGCCCAGCATGGTGAAGAAGCGGCGGCCGGGGCTGGGGATCGGGCTGTGGTACTCGCCCTCCGGACTGACCTGGGCGAAGCGGTCCAGCAACGCGTCGCGGGGGATGCGCACGCCGTCGAACCGGATGCGCCCGTTGTCGACCCCGTTCAGCCCTTCCTTCGCCCCGCAGTCCTCGATATGCACGCCGGGCAGGACCCTGCCGTGATCGTCCCGGATGGGGACGAGGAAGGCGTGGACGCCGTGGTCGTCGAGGGGGGTGGTGGCGGTGTCGGGGGGATGGCTGTGCGGTTCCAGCGTGGGGTCCTCGCCGCCGCACGGCACGCGCAGCCGGGCGAAGACGGTGGCCAAGCGCCCGTGCAGCGCGGCGTTGCCGATGTAGTCCTTGCGCGCGTCGTCGTCCGGGGTAGCGATCACGAACTCGGCGGCCTCGGGGTCGTAGGTGGCGGTGGTGCGCAGGTCGCGGACGTTGGAGCCATGGCCGGTCTCGGTCATCGCGTAGCACCCGGGAAGTTCCAGCGCGGCGACCCGTGACAGGTAGCGGTGGTGGTGCTTCTCCGTCCCCAGCTGCGCGATGCTGCCGCCGAAAAGCCCGAACTGCACACCGTACTTGACCAGCACGCTCAGGTCGCCCAGCGCGAGCTCCTCGAAGACGGCCACCGCCCCACACGGGTCGCCCTCTCCGCCGAAGTCGCGCGGGAAGGCCACCGCCCCCAGCCCCGCCTCGGCCAGCACCTCCACGGCCACGAGGGTCCGTTCCCGGTACTCGTCACGCGAAATCTCGTCCGGGATGCGCAGTTCGGGGCGGGCGAGCACGGCCCGGGCACGTGCGCGCAAGTCGGGATGGTCGCCGTGGATGAGGGGCGCGACCTCTTCGGCCAGGCCCCGTGCGCGCGGCCCCGCGGCCACCGCCTCGTGCCCCTCCCCGGTAATGTCCCGTAGCGCCTCCGCACCCGCGACACCCAGCTCCAACTCCACCCGGCCCAGCGTCGCGATGGCCTCGTCGCGCCAGGCCACCGCGTCCCCTCCGGCCCGCGCCGGATCGGCCTCGACCACGGCCAATCCGGCCCGGGTCAGGGTCAGTGTTCCGTTCCGGGCGGCCGCGCGGATGGCGGCGGTGGCCGCGCCGAATACGGCCGGAGTCGGGGGATTGCAGGGGTCCAGCCAGTCGCGCACTCGGGCCCGCCCCTCGGGGGTCATCCAGGCCGCGCCGTCGAGCGCGCGGCTGACCGCGTCGAGGACCTCGTCCTCCATGAGGCCGTCGGCCCACACCGCGCAGAGGACGGGCAGGAAGGCGAGGAAGGTGGGCTCTTGGGAGAGGGTGGGGATGGGTGTGGGGGACATGCGGTGATTGTGCTTTCGGTGGTCGCGGGGATCATCCACGGACGGGTGTCATGTCACGACACTAAAAGATACGCCGTTTCGGAGGGCGTAGTTCCAGGCGAAATAATGTCAACTGTGATGTACATTATGTAAACTACACATGACTACTGAGCGTCGGGGACGCCCGCGGCTGCTGCCCGCCCCCCTTGAAATCCCCCGCTCGCCAAGGCAGAATCGTTTCTTCCCCCTCCCACCCCTCACCCGACCCCCGCCGATGAGCCGACCATTAGTAGGCGTGATCATGGGATCCCGCAGCGACTGGACCACGATGCAGCATGCGTGCGACACGCTCAACGCCCTCGGAGTCCCCTACGAAGCCCGCGTCGTTTCCGCGCACCGCACGCCGGACCTGCTCTTCGAGTACGCCTCGGCGGCCGAGGAACGCGGCATCCGCGTGATCATCGCCGGAGCCGGCGGGGCCGCGCATCTGCCCGGGATGGTCGCCTCGAAGACCATTCTTCCGGTCATCGGCGTGCCGGTACAGTCGCGCGCGCTCAAGGGGATGGACTCGCTGTTGTCGATCGTGCAGATGCCCGGGGGCGTTCCCGTGGGGACGATGGCCATCGGCGACGCGGGGGCCACCAACGCCGGACTGCTGGCGGGACGGATCCTGGGTGGGGAACACCCCGCCATCCGGGAGGCGGTCCGAGCCTGGGCCCGCGCCCGCACCGAAGCGGTTCTGGCCGACCCCGACCCGCGCGAACCCCCGCCCGTCACGGGAAGGTGAAGCCGAACCGTCCGCGGGTGGGCTGCGTCCCGCCGACCGGTGCCCCACGCCGGTGAAGGTCGCCGTCCTCGGTGGTGGCCAGCTCGGCCGCATGCTGGCCCTGGAAGGGATTCCGCTGGGCCATCGCTTCACCTTTCTCGAGCCGTCACCCGATCCACCCGCGGCTGCTGCCGGAGCGGTGATCCCCGCCGCCTACGACGACCCGGGAGCGTTGGCGCGGATCGCCAGGGAAGCCGACGTGGTCACCTACGAGTTCGAGAATGTCCCGGCCGCGAGCGCCGCCTACCTCGCCGAGCGTCTCCCGGTTCTGCCTTCACCCCGGGCGTTGGGCGCGACACAGGACCGCCTCGCCGAGAAACAAATGTTCAAGAGCCTCGGCATCCCCACCGCCCCCTTCCACTCCCTCGACACTCCCCGCGACCTGGACACCGCCCTCGCCACCACCCGCCTCCCCGCCGTCATCAAGACCCGCCGTTTCGGCTACGACGGCAAGGGCCAGATCGTGGCGCAATCGCGCGCCGAAGCCGCCGCCGCTCTCGACACCCTCGGCCCGGGCCTGATCGCCGAGCAATTCATCCAATTCGAACGCGAACTGAGCATCCTCGCGGTACGTAGCCGCGACGGACGGCGCGTCTCCTATCCGCTCACCGAGAATCACCACCGCGACGGTATCCTGCGCGCGAGCTACGCGCCCGCCCCCGGAATCACGCCCGCGCTGCAAGCCGCCGCCGAGGACTTCGCCGCACGCATCATGGACCAGCTCGACTACGTGGGGGTGCTCGCCATCGAACTCTTCCAGAAGAACGACCGTCTTCTCGCCAACGAGATGGCCCCCAGGGTACACAACTCGGGGCACTGGACGCTGGACGGCGCGCACCCCAGCCAGTTCGAAAACCACATCCGGGCGGTTACCGATCTTCCCCTGTCGGCTCCCCGGGTGCCCGGCCCCGCCGCCATGCTGAACATCATCGGCGAGCTGCCGGACCCCTCCGCCGTCACCGCCGTCCCGGGCACCCACCTCCACCTCTACGACAAGACGCCGCGGCCCGGGCGCAAACTCGGCCACGTCAACATCACCGGCCCCGACGCGGCAACGGTTCGCGCGAGCGCCGAGCAGGTCTGGGCCCTGCTTCCGGGCGAGTCTCCCGTCCTCCCGGTGGGTCGCCCACCCGGTTAGCTTTCCTTCTCTTCCCCAACCGCCGGCCGCGCGGCTTCCGCGGTTTCCTCACCAGCCGACACCGAGCGGTCAGCTCATCCTGCCCTGTCATTCACCGACGCACCGGCCCATGCTCGACGAAATCAAGACGAAGATCTCGGAAGAGGTCGAAACCCTTACCCACGAGCTCAACGTGATCCTGCCCGAACGCATCAGGAAGGCGGTCGAACTCGGAGACCTGCGCGAGAACTCAGAATACAAGAGCGCACTCGAGCGCCAGCAGTTCGTGCAGGCGCGGATCGGGCACCTGGCCGGGCGCATGGCCGAGATCTCGAAGATCGACGTCACGGACCTGCCCGCCGACCGGGTCGGTTACGGCTCGCGGATCGAGGTGCGGGATCTGGCGCTGGGGGAGGTCGTCACCTTCACGATCGTCGCGGGTGACTTCATCGACTTCGAGAAGGGCCACATCTCCCTGGACTCGCCCCTTGGACGGGGATTCACGGGGGCGCGCGAAGGGGACGAGGTCACGATCCGGCTGCCCGCGGGCGAGCGCCGTTTCGAGGTGGTCAAGGTCACCACGCTGCCGGAGCAGCTGGCGGGGAGCGGGTAGGCGTTTCCGCTCAGCGGCTCGCTAACAACCTGGCACGCCTCCGGCGATCGGCCGGATCCTCGTTAGATGCCCTTCACCCTAACCACCGGCCTGCTGAACAGGTTGGCTTCGGCATGGACTCGCTTCGCCGCGTACCGTACGTATTCCGGGTCGATTTCGATACCCACCACATTGCGCCCCAACCTCGCGCCTGCCACCAGGGTTGTCCCGGTACCTGCGAACGGGTCAAGCACCACATCGCCGACGAAGGAGAACATGGAGACAAGCCGATGCGCGATCTCCAGGGGAAATGGCGCGGGGTGGTCACGAGTTGACTCACCCGGCAAGGTCCAGTTCTGCCGGAACCATGCGTCAAAATCGTCTTTGCCGATCATGCTTAGCGCACGCTGTTCATCTGTAGGTCGGCGGTATCCGCCGGGCTTGCGTTGCATGAGGATGAACTCGATGTCGTTCTTGATCACCGCGTTCGGCTCGTACGGCTTCCCAAGGAATCCTCCTCCCCCGCCCACCTCGAAGCGCGCGTTGGCGATTTTGTGCCAGATGATCGGATTCAGGTTGTCGAAACCCATCTTTCGGCAGCGAACGGAGATGTCGGAGTGCAGCGGCATGACCAGGTGGCGTCCGAACTGCCTTCGCGAAAGGCAGACATCACCAACGACGCAGGCCAGCCGACCACCGGGTACGAGCACTCGATGAGCGTGCTCCCACACCTCGTCGAGCGCATCAAGGAACCGCTCATAGTCTGCCACATGTCCGAGCTGACTGGGGTGCTCGTTGTAGCGCTTGAGGGTCCAATATGGGGGTGAAGTTACGATGAGGTGAACCGACTCATCCGGAATCCACCCCAGGTCGCGCGCGTCCCCCTTTCGCAGCTCCACCGAGACCTGCAACCCTCCCGCTGCCTCAATCCGCTGACGCTCAGCACTGGCGAGTCGTCGCCGGTCGACCAGGTTGAGCCTCTCGATCTTCCCTGCGGTTCTTGACATCTTTTCCTCGCTCGCGCTCTTTGGCGAAGTCCGCTGCCTTGCGTCCAGCGCCATCGGGTCCACCTTGAGGGTAGCGCGATCCATCCCGAGTGCAAGCCCTCTCTTCCTTCCCCAAAAACACCGGGGCCGATCCAAACATGGCAGCGCCCGAAAATCGGAGTATCTATTCCAACCACCAGGAGCAGCGGCAGGCTGCGCTCCCGCCCGAGGAACGCGTCCGAGACTTGACGGAGGCTCTCATTTCCGAGTTCGAGGATCACATCGAGTATCGGGAAATCCCGGTAATCCTTTTCGATGCCGTCTCTGCGGAGGATCTGGCGAACGCGCTGGTTCGGCGACCGGTCCTGCTGAAGGCACTCCTGGCCTGCGTGAACATCGCTCAGCGTGCGATCAAGAGAGACCTGGGGATAACGGTGAACACCTACGGTGAGCAGATTGACCGGGACAAGGCGTTCCTCCTGTCGGGCTATCTGAAGCCGATGTTGCCGAAAGAGCTGGCTGTACCCGCCCTCCTCATGCTCGATCACTTCTGGTGGGTCGACAAGGAAATGAGAGCAAACAAGGGGCGCTGGGAAGTTCGAGTCCGGGCAGCACTAAACCGGCATCTCCACGCTGGCCGATTTCGGAAAAGGATGTTTCAGCACCCAGGCGGGACCTTCGAACTGGATGCGGCATACCCCGAAGAAGGTGATGTCGAGGTTGGGGTCGATGTGAAGCGGTTTGAATCAGACAGAGATTTCCACAAACGCGGAGATGAGATTACACAGAAGGTGAGCCACCTTCGCGACGTCCATCCCTCATCGTCGTTCTTCACGGTCATCTACTACCCCTTTCCCGCGCGCCACGCGGACGTTCGCAAGCGATACCAAGGCCAAGGAATCGACGGAATCGTTTTCGCTGCGGAGACTGACGAGAGCATTGACGAGGCTGCCAAACAGGTGCTCAGCGCGGCCGGTTTGGCAAGCTGAATCGCACGAGACGGTCCGCTAGTTTATAGGCTAGAACCCCTGCGGCCTCGGCACCCGCACAACGATCACCCGGACCCCGAATCCACCCAGCACACGGAAGACTGCCGCGGCCCCCTCGCTCATGGCCTCGAAGTCGTACGCGCGCACGCCGCTGCCGCCGACCTGTCCCACGAAACTCCTGGACGCCGCGAGGTCCGCCGCCGACACCGCGTTGCTGTCGCCACCGCCGGTGATCGTAACCGGCCAGGGATAGCGCCCCGGCGGGTCCGGGTTCGAGAAGATCTCGGTCGCGGTGGGGAAATCGTAGCGGCGGAACCGCCAGACCGCGTCGTCGGTGACAAGGCTCTCCGCGCCGGCAACCGTCATCGCGGTCGCGTGCGCGACGAAAAGGTCGGCGATGTGCTCACCCGTCACCGCGGTGATCCCGTCGATGCCGGGCCCCGTGAGCGAGTCGTTCAGCATCGTCACGAATGCCTCGTCGGCACCCGTTGCATCTCCGGCCGAGACCATCGCACGGTCGCGCAGAAGCCGGTGAAAGTGCCAGCCGCTGCCGTAGACGCTGCCGCCTCCCAGGGGCTCGAAGGTGACCGCGTTGGGGTTGGGCGAGAATGCCCGCACGACGCGGGCCATGATCTGGAAGGTGCCGTACACCTCGTCCCTGGTGTTGCGCAACCCGTCGCGCATCATGTCGCCGGTGACGCGGGTGTTGACCGTCGGTCCGCCCGCGCGTTCCCACGCGAGCCGCGAACTCATCTCCTTGGCGATCTCCGCCCGGCCCTCCTCGACCCATATGGGGTTGAAGGTTCTCTCGCCGGAGGGGCGGCCCCGGATGCTGTAGTTTCGCACGCGCTTGTAGAGTGAACTCACATGCGCCGCTTCGTGGACCATTCCCGCAAAGGCCCACTCGGATTCCTGCAACTGGAAGGCGCCCGCGCTGATGTGGATGAGTTCCATCTCGTTCGAGGACGCACACTCGGTGGTCGTGAAGACCATGTCTCCCGACCATACGAAGGCGCGCACGCCGGTCAGCGTGGGGTCGATCAGCACGGTGATCCTGCCGTCGTTGTTCACGTCGCTCACACCGCCGAAGTACCCCTCGATCACCTCCGCACCGTGATCCGCGTAGAAGTCGAGGATCCTGTTGGCGTTCGCAACGGAGACTGGAGAGGTCGTGCCCACCTCTTCGTATACCACGAGGTAGTCGTTTTCGGCGATGACGTCCGCGACCACCGTCCTGGCCACGTTGCAGCTGTTGTTCCCGCCGCGCTCATAGAGCCGGAAGGTGTGAGGCGAGGCGTTCCGGGCCCGGATGCCGCGCCGCGCCGCCTGCGCCTCGATTCCCCGGTCCAGCATGGACCCCAGTCGGCCTTCGCCGGCAAGTCGGCGGAACAGCTCCGTTTCTTCCTGCCGGATCTGGCCGTGGAGAGCTTCGTTGGCGGCCTGGATCTCCAGGGCCCGGGTCCAGTCCACCTCCTGCGCCGGCACCCGGTCCGCCGGAGCAGGCGCACCGTCCGCGACGATGGGACGCAACCCGGCGGCCTCACCCGGCGAAGTCCCCTCCACGACAAGCTGCACGCTGAAGAAACGCTCCTCCGCGGCGTCCCGCCCGGCGAAGGCGACCCGGTAGTAGGCCGACGCTTCGGGGGCCCGCACGAAGAGTCCGCACGGTCCCAGCTGCGCGGGCTCGAAGGAGCGCGCATCGCCGACCGCCAGTCCCAGGGGGCCGTCGCACACGAACATTCCAAGATCCGCGCCGGCCTCCTCACCGCCCGAGTCGACGACCCGCACGGTGAACTCGAAGTCGCCGGACTCGGCCGGAGTGCCCCGAATGATCCCGTCGGTCGACAGCTCCAGCCCCTGCGGTAGCGCCCCGCCATCGCCCAGACTCCAGACGTAGCCCTCGTTGGTGCCTCCCCGCGCTTCGAGGACGAAGTCGTACGCCAACGTGGCCCGGCCCCAATCCAGGGAATCGACAAGGATCGTCACGGGGAGCCGGACGGCGGTCACCGTGAACTCGATCGTCATTCCGGCGGCGGTGGCGGACAGCGTCTGTACCGAGTCGGTGCCCAGCGTCCACACGGTCGTGGCAATCCCGTCGACCCCGGTGACGTCGGACACCTCCGATACAGCGCCTCCCCCCGAGGTCACTTCAAACGAAACGGTGATGTTCCCCGCCGGATTCCCGTTGGCGTCCAGCACCCGTGCCGCGGGCGACACCGGAAGCGGCTCGTTGAAGAAGCCCTCCTGTCCGTCGCCGCGCGCCGCCTCGATCCCGGTGGGCACCTGCTCGACACTGGCCGACGCCTGACCGGCGGCTCCTCCCGCCCGCGCGGTGATCGTGGTGCTCCCGTTTCCCGCCGACGTGACCAGTCCCGACCCGAGTTCCACCCGGGCAACCGTCGGGTTCAGGCTCGACCACTGCACTCTCACGTTGGACATCGCGCTGCCGTGCTGGTCGAACACACGTGCCGAGAGCTGCTCGGTGTCGCCGACGGATGCGAAAGAGACCTCCGACGGGGTCACCGTGATCGTGGTGGGGACCGGGGGATCGACCGGGGTGTCCCCGCCGCCGCACGCAATCAGCCCGGCGGTCAAGAGAAGGAGGAGTTGTCGTGAAGCAGCCATCGCAAGAATCCTGTCCGAATCAGTTTTCGTCCATGATTGCCCGGGAAATGAAGGGTCTGAGGATGCGGTCCACCGGCGCGGCGCCGAAGGGCTGCAACTGCGTCCACGCGAACGCGACGATCTCCTCCGCCGGGTCGATCCAGAAGTAGGTGTTTGCCACCCCGGACCACCAATATGTTCCGTCCTCCTGACCGGCCGGCACCGCGAATCCCAGCCCAAAGCCCATCCCGGGGAACCCCATCACGGGAAGCAGGTCGTCGGCAAGGTGGTTGCGGGTCATGAGCTGAACCGTCTCGGACTCGAGGACCCGCACGCCGTCCACTTCGCCGCCGCCCAGCAGCATGAGACAGAAGCGCAGGTAGTCGCTGGCCGTCGAGACGAGGCCGCCGCCGCCCGAGAGCCAGGAGGGTGTCCGGGCGTAGGAGCCTTCGGTCGGGGAATCGCCTATTGTCAGCCCTTCTGGGCCGCGCGCGTACATGGCCGTGAAGCGATCCTGCTTGTCGCCGGGGACCTGGAATCCCGTGTCGTACATGCCCAGGGGGTCGAAGATGCGGTCCCGGAAGAACCGGTCGAGGGTCTGGCCCGACACCACCTCGACCACGCGGCCCAGAAGGTCGGTGGACTGGCTGTAGTTCCAGCGGTCGCCGGGGTCGTCGACCATGGGGAGCGAGGCGAGGATCTCCACGCGCCTCTCCAGGTCGAACCCGCCCACCGCGGCCGGCCCGTTCAAGTCGGCGTTGTACATGGAATCGACGGCGCTGGTGCCGAAGTAGCCGTAGGAGAGCCCCGAAGTGTGCGTCAGGAGGTGCCGTATCAGCATGGGGCGGTCGGGGGTGCGGTGGCGGCCGTTGTCCTGGTAGACCCTGACGTCGGCGAAGGCGGGAATCACGCTGCTCACCTCATCATCCAGCGACAGCTTGCCTTCCTCGACGAGCATCATGACGGCGACGCTCGTCACCGGCTTGGTCATCGAGTAGATGCGGAAGATGTCGTCGGGCTCGAGGGGATCCTCGTCCTGCACCCGCCATCCCCGGGCGTCCCAGTACACGATCTCGCCGCGCCGCGCCACCATCGTCATGATTCCGGCCGTCACGCCCCGGTCGATGGCCTGCTGCATGGCCGGTCCGATACTGTCGAGGACATCGCCATCGAGGCCGACCTCCTCGGGGGCGGCGGTAACGAGGACCTCCTGGACCTCCTGGCCGGCTGCCCCGCCCCCCGCATCCAGCGCGAAGGCCGACACCCGCGGCGCGCCCCCGCCGACAGTCAGCCCGGCGGCCACGGAAATGTACTGGCGCCCGTCCACCTCGTATGCGACCGGCGAGCCCGCCCCCCGTCCCACCTCCGCCGACCACAGTTCCTGCCCCGTGCGCGCGTCCAGCGCGGCCATCCGGGTCCCCGTCCCCCAGAAGACCAGGTTGCCCGCGGTGGTCATGGTGCCGCCGTGGCCCCCGGCCCCCGGGACCCGCCACGCCTCCCGGTTCTCCGCCGGATCCCACGCCAGCAGCACGTTGGCCGGCCCCTTCAACTCCGGGCGTTCGGGCCGCTTGGCGTCGCTCCCGCGCGTCGTTCCGGTATTCCACCGTCCGGCCTGGTAGTCGTACTCGCCGGACTTCTCCCAGTAGTAGTTGTTGTTCGTAGCCGGGAGGTAGACGAGGCCGGTCTGCGGGCTGTAGGACATGGGGTGCCAGTTGTGGGCGCCCCGTGGGCCGGGCGACAGATACACGCCCTTTCCGGTCATTCCGTAGCGCGCCTCGGGCGTCTCGACCGGACGGCCCGACTCGAGGTCGACCGAGGTGGCCCAGGTGAGGTCGTCGGCGAACGCCTCCGCCGAGATCAGCTCGCCGGTGATCCGGTCCACCACGTAGAAGAACCCGTTCTTGGGCGCCTGGACGATCACCTGCCGCTCGCGCCCGCCGATCTCCAGGTCGAGCAGCATGAGCGGCTGGGTGGCGGTGAAGTCCCAGTCGTCGCCGGGCGTGGTCTGGTAGTGCCACGCCATCGAGCCGTCCTCGGGGTCGAGCGCCATGATGGACGACAGGTAGAGGTTGTCGCCGCCCTCGGGGCTCCGGTAGTCGCGGTTCCAGGGGGACCCGTTGCCTGTGCCGATGTAGAGCAGCCCGGCCGCCTCGTCGACCGCCATGGCGTCCCACACCGTGCCGCCCCCGCCCGCCGTCCACCACTCGCCGGTCCAGGTCTCGGCGGCCGCGCGCATGGCCTCGGTCTCGAACCCGTCGGCCGGGTTGCCGGGGACCGTGTAGGTGCGCCAGAGCTGCTTGCCGGTCCCCGCGTCGTAGGCAGTCACGTAGCCGCGCACGCCGTACTCCGCGCCGCCGTTGCCGATCACGACCGCGTCGCCGACGATTCGGGGCGCCCCGGTGATCGTGTAGTCGGTGCCCGCGGGGGTTGTCTGCACCGTCCAGCGCACCGAGCCGTCCGCGCGGTCGAGCGCGACCAGGCGGCCGTCCAGAAGGCCCGCGTAGACCAGGTCGCCGTGCATGGCGACGCCCCGGTTGACGTCGCCGCAGCAGGTGCGAGGGCCGCCCAGTTCCTCGTGGGGGATGGCCGGGTCCCAGCGCCAGATCTCCTCGCCGGTGGCCGCGTCGAGCGCGAAGACGAAGGAGAAGGCGGCGGTGCCGTAGAGGACGCCGTCGACGACCAGGGGGGTGGTCTCCAGGCGGGCGCCGGTCTTGGGGATCTCCCAGCTCCACGCGAGGCCGAGCCGGCCGACGTTTTCGGCGTTGATCCCGTCGAGGGGGCTGTGGCGCGTCTCGGCGGCGTCGCGGCCGTGGTGGGGCCAGTGCGCGGGGGGATGATCCGCGTGGAGTGCGGCGGCCGGGGCGGTCTGGGGGGCGGTGGCGGCGGGGAGGGTGGCCAGGGCCGCGAGGGTGAGGAGGGAGGCCGCCGGGGTGAGGATGCGGGCGAGGTTCATGCAGGGTGGTCCCGGTTGAGGTTGCGGGGTGGGGCGGAGTGGTCGCCCCTGCCGACAAGATGGCCGCGCACAGGCTTTTTCGCGACCGTGCCGAGCGTGGACGGGGTCGCTGGCTTAGCTTGTGACCGATTCGGGGGCGCACCGGCCCGGTCCGGCGGACCCCCTGCGATGGTCTGCGGAGTCACTCGAACGAGAGAGATGGGAGCCACGACGGGAATGAGCTGGCGAGCGATGGAAGAATCCCTGCCAGGGGATGGGCGGTTCGCCGCGCGGCCTGGTCCGGCAGCCCATGGGGGATGTGCCGGTCGGGCACGTCGCCGCTCCCGTTGTTCCCTCGGATTTGCCCACGGTCTCCATGCGGTTCCACGCTGGGCGTTCCTGTTGGCCCTGCCCGCCGTCCTCCCCGCCTGCGCCCCCGACGCCTCCGAATCCCTCCCCTTCGACGCCGTGGCCGATGGTCGCCAACTCATGGTCTCGGTGATCGAGCCCGCCGCCGAGGTGTACTGGGACGCGGTGGGCGTGATCATGGACCTGGAGGGCACGCATGAAATCGAGCCGCGGAGCGACGAGGAGTGGGAGGCGGTCGAGAACGCGGCCTGGGTCCTCGCCGAATCGGGCAACCTGCTGTTGATGGAGGACCGGGCCCAGGGAAGGGAGCATTGGATCCAGATGTCGCGGGCGATGATCGAGGTGGGGCGGCGGGCGGTGGACGCGGCCGTGGCGAAGGACCCCCAGGCCGTCTTCGACGTGGGGGCCGAAGTGTACTTCGTGTGCGTGGGATGCCACGCCGCGTACGCCACCGAGACCATCCGCCCGAGCGACGTGTCCGACTCCGCCGCCGAGGCCAGCGCCAACCGGGCCCCGGGCCACCCGTGATCGAACGCTTCCTGGGGTGGCTGGGCGAAACGCCGTGGAGCGTCGCGCTCCTCGAGTCGCTCTACGCGTGGCCGCTCGTGGAATCCACCCACGTCCTCACCCTGGGTCTCTTCGTGGGCGCCACCATCGTGATGGACCTGCGGCTCACCGGCCTCGCCTTCCGCGATGTTCCCGTCCAGGCCTTCACGGGACGACTCCTGCCCTGGACCCACGCGGGCTTCATCGTCATGACCGTCACGGGCCTCCTCCTCTTCTACTCGCAACCGCTCCGCTACTACCACAACATCTTCTTCCGCGTGAAGGTTCTCGTAATGATCGTGGCCGGCATCAACGCATTCGTCTTCCACCGCGGCGCCCACCGCCACGCGGCCGCATGGGGCGCCGATGCCATACCGCCGCGCGCGGTGCGCATCGCGGGGACCGTGTCGCTGGCCGCGTGGGCCCTGGTCGTGGTGACCGGCCGCCTCATCGCCTACAACTGGTTCGACTGCGACATCCAGCCCCAGCCGGGCTGGGTCAACTGGCTGGCCGGTTGCGCGGCCGTCACCGAATAGGAGCGTTCCATGCTCGAACCGTTCTTCCGCTGGTGCGAGTCGACGCTGATCGGCCAGGCCGTCGCCAACTCGGTGTGGGCCTTCCCCATCCTGGAAGCGGTCCACCTGCTCGGCCTCTGCCTCCTGGGCGGCGCGCTGCTCGTCGTCGACCTGCGCATGCTCGGCGTGGGCCTTACCGGCCAGACCGTCTCGCGGCTGGCGCGCCACGCACGTCCCTGGCTCATCGCGGCCCTCGTCGTGATGGTCGCGACCGGCATCCCCCTCTTCCTCTCGGAGTCGATCAAGGCCTACTACAACACCTCGTTCTGGGTGAAGATGTCGACCCTGCCGGTCGCGCTGGGCTTCACATTCGGGGTGCGCGAACGGGTAGCCCGCAACGAGGGAATGGAGCCCGGTCCTCGGTGCAAGGTGATTGGCGCGGTGTCGCTGGCGCTCTGGTTCACCGTGGCGGCGGCGGGGCGGTGGATCGGGTTTTCGTGAGGGCTAGCAAAAACTGCTAGCACCGCCCCTTCTCCTTCCGCGCCTTCAACAACTCCTCCTCATACGGCGCCCCCGTCCCCGACGACCCCAGAAAAATCTTCGACCCGTCCGTAAACGTCACATCACGCCCGTTGGCCCTTTTCAGCGAGTGGTCCTTGGCCTGGTACCCGTCCACGATGATCTCCGTCCCGGGCTCCAAACAGTCCCGCCTCAACCCCCGCCGCAGCAGCACGTTCGGCGTCCCCCCCTCCACCGCCCACACTTCCTTCGCGCCGTCCTCCTTCTCGATCTCCAGGTGGATCCAGGTGTGCGGGTTCACCCACTCCAGCTTCACGACCTTGCCCTGGAGCTTGATCGGCATGTTGCGGTCGAACTCCGCCCCGAAGGCGTGGTGCGCGACCACGGGCACGGCGACCACCGCCAGCAGCGCGATCCCCCCCAGCAGCATTGCGAAGTGCTCTTTGCGCATGATCATTTGTTCCTCCGTTCTTCCGCCCGGGCCCCGCGCAGCACGTTCTCCAGCGCGTAGTTGCCCTCGTGGCAGGCGTATTCGTAGACGAGCCCGTCGAGCCGGTTGAAGGGCACCTCGCCGCTCCATGGCCGCTCCCACCTGAGCGGGTCCTCGACGGTGAATTCGTAGTGGATCCTGTCTTCGCTGGCCCGGGTGAAGCGCTCGATCACGCGCATCTCCTCCGACGGCGGAGTCCCCTGCAGCGACTGGCGTGGGTGAAGATTGGTCGTCTCGACCACCAGCGTGTCCCCCTCCCAGCGCCCCCACGAATCCCCCATCCAGGGGCGGATGTGCTTCGGCAACCGCTTCGGTTCACCCATCCGGATCACCCGCACGTCGTGCACCATCTCGGTCATGATCATGATGTGATCGGGGGTCTGCACGATCGTGTAGTTGTTGTTGTAGAAATAGTTCGGCAGCATCGGCGGCCCCCCGTTCGACCCGAACGACATGATGCAGCGCTCCGCCAGCGGCCGGTTCTCCGGGTTGTCGAAGGCACCCATCTCACCCCGGTTGCGCCGCCTTTCCGCGGACCGCGCGCGGGCCTCGTCGGTCACCCGAGGCAGCCGTCCGTTTTCCGGATCGACGACGAGTGATGTCCGCGGCTCCCAGTTGAAGATCGCAATGCGGTCGCCGGAATCGATGAAGAAGGCGTTGTAGCCGCCGGTGCCCCCCGAAGCGGCATCGAGCAGCGGGTCGCCGGTGAACTCTCCGCCCACCGGAGGCGGTCCGCGGTCGGGATCGCTGTCGGCGTTGGCGGCTTCGCGGGCGCTCATCGCCCCGCTCTCGATCGCTCTGACCTGCTCCCAGGTGAAGACGGGACCCATCTCTTCCGACCAGCGCTGGATGGGCGTAATCGTCGCGTTCGACCAGTTGCCCTGAAGGTCGGGGTGGCCGGCGGGGGTGCGGGGCACGACCCAGTCGGGATCGGCCTTCTCCTGGGCGTTGGCGGAATGGGCCGGCCAGGGGACGAGCACGACGGCCAGCAGAGCCGCCGTGGCCAGGCGAACGCTACCGGATCGGATTCTTGCGCAAATGTCCATACATCAGCTCCTCGACGAATTCGACGCACTTGAACTGTCCCAACCGTGCGTTGGGGTCGATGTTGCGGTAAAGCGGCATCCGGATCGTCCACGGACGGGAGAACGTTGCCGGATCTTCGATCGTGGCCTCGTACATGATGTGGTCGGGGCCGGTCATGGTGTAGCGCTCGGTGACTTGAAGGCCCGCACTGTGGTGATTGCCGGCCCGGTCGAACCAGGTCTGCCCGTTGAAGCCGTTCACCTCCACGACGAAGGTGTCCCCCTCCCAGCGGCCCACCGACTGTCCCATCCACGCATCGACCTGCGGCGGACCCGGATCCTCCAGGTAGATCTCGCGCATGGCGCCCGCGTACTCGTACGCCATGAAGACCTTCGTCTCGCTCTGGAAGATGCGGAAAGGGAAGGGCATGTACGTCGCGCGGGGCACCCCAGGCAGATAGCACTTGATCTCGGGGTCGCGCTCCAGCCAGTGCTCGCGGTTCTCGTCGCGCAGCGCCAGCGCCTCGGGCAGATAGGGGATTTCACCCCCCTCGACGACGCCATAGCCGGGTGGGACGGACCCCACCGCCCCCAGCGCGAGAACCTCGTTGGCGGGCACCGGGACGACCGGGCCCGGCTGCATGGCCAGCGCGGGACGGGCCGCGTGCGGCTCAATGTCCCAGTGGGCGTTGCCGAGCGCCTGCCAGAGTCCGTTCATGTCGGGCTTTCCCGACGCGGTGCGGGGGATGTCTCCGCTCTGGGCGCTCACGCCGAGGGGGAGGGTGATTGCCAGGGCCGCGAGGACCCGGGCGCGCGCCGCTGTTTTGGACGTGGTTGCAGTGCTCATGGGTGACAATGTGCTCAAGCCACGCGCCCGAGGCCAGCTGAACTCCATCAATTCCCCGTCCCCCCCGGATCCCCGGCCCCGAAGGCCAGCAGCAGGTTGCCCGGCATCTGGAAAAACGTCCCGTACCCGCTGTTCACGAAGAGCATGCCCCCGGCGACCACCGGCCCGGGCCCGTCGATGGCGCCCCCCCTGCCCGGCACGCCCCCCACCGTCTCGACCGGCCGGGTCGTGTCGAATTCCCAGATCACCGTCCCGTCCATGGTCGCATGGGCGCGGATCACCCCGTCCAGTCCCCCAGCGAACACCACACCGTCGATCGCCGTCGCACCGGCCGAGATGGAGGAGTAGCAACCCTTCTTCCCCTCACAGGCCTCCGCGGGCGGAACCGCTTTCCAAACCTCCCCCCCGGTCATGAGGTCGAGCGCGTAGAGCCCCGGCGACAGCGCCTTCTCGGGATGAACGTCGACGAACACGGCGTCCCGGTCGGCGACGGGCGCATACGCGTAGCGGCCGTCGGTGGCCATCCCCCAGTGGATTCCCCCCAGCGCGCTCCCCTTGCCCACCAGCGCGGACCACAGGAGGGCCCCGTCGTCGTCCGGATCGAGGGCCCACACCATGCCGGACTTCTGTCCCGCGACCAGGATCTCCTTGCCGTCCGGGCGAGTAACCAGCATCGGCGCCATTCCGAAGTCCAGGTCGGGTCCCGCGGGTTCCGGGCAGTTCTCGCGGTATGCCGCCTGCGTGCACGCCATGTTGAAGGCGTCGTCCGCCGTCCCCTGGAAGGACCACGCCAGTTCCCCCGTCTCCAGGTCCAGCGCGAGGATCGCATCGCTGGTTTCGGTGGTTGGGTGGGTGAGGTTCTCCCCGGTCCCCGCGTAGACCAGCCCGCGCGCGGGGTCCACCGTGGGGCTGGACCAGACCGCCGCGCCGGACGGGCCCCACATCGTCGTCCCGATGCCGTTCTTACCCGTCTCTTCCGGGTAACCGGGGATCACGCGGTGGTACCACAGCACCTCGCCCGTGACCGCGTCCAGCGCCGCGACCGCACCCGAAGAGGTGCAGCACTCGTAGCGGGGATCCCCCGACACGGCGACTTCGAGCGAGGACACGGGGACAAAGAGCCGGCCGTCGTGCAGCGCCGGACTGCCCGTTCCGTACGCCGCAGCGTGCCAGCCGACCCGGTGCTTCCAAACCAGCGACCCGCTCGCCAGGTCCACCGCGTAGGCGTTCGTCCGCGAATCCACGAACCAGGCGGTGGAACGGCCCTCGGGCCCTTCGCCCACCACGATGGCGCCTCGGATCATCGCGTCGGCGTCGAAGCTCCAGCGCACGCACCCGGTCGCCATATCCAGCGCGACCACCTCGCCGAAGGGACCGGCCACCAGGGCGGCGTCTCCGGCCACGGCGGGCGAGGTGCGCATGTTGCTGCCGTCCGGAAAGGCGAAGGCCCACTTGAGCTGAAGGTTCGGCACGTCGGCGGCGTCGAGCCCGGCGCGTTCGGGGGGCTGGTAGCCGGTGCCCGCGAGGTTCCCCGCGAAGCCCATCCAGGAAACGGCCGCGGGGTCCATGCCCGTCCAGGCGGGATCGGCACAGAGGGCGGCCTCCGGAATCGCCTCGGCCACGTAGCTCCGCTTGGTAAGATACTCGGCCACTTGGATCCGCTGTTCCGCGGTCAAGTCCGCGCCCTCCACGCGCATGACCCCGTCTTCCAGAACCCCGACGATGGCCCGTGGGGAAAGCTGGGCGAGGAGGGAAAGCCCGGCGGCCCGCCCGGTCCCCGCGGGCGTGTGACAGCTGGCGCACCTCTCCGCAAACAGCGTTTCCCCTTCCTGGGCGGGGGAAGGTGCACATGCGACGAGAGATGCGACGGCCACGGCGGCTGTCGCAACAACGAGAAGGCGAGGACTCATGAGGTGGATTCCCGCGGGATGTGGGGTGTCGGGACTGAGATCCCGGCAAACGATAAGCCCCCGGAGGCTCTGGACGCTACACAGAACCTCCGGGGGCTTTTTTGAAACCGGCCGCAACCCGGCGCGAAGACCGCTTACGGCGCGAACGATTCGATCGTGTTTCGGCTTAGTGGCCGAAGCGGCGA
>LXNI01001295.1_pt1 | contig 22553 bp, 15 predicted proteins | sample 809091 | NCBI WGS metagenome assembly LXNI01 (sample SAMN04870527, study PRJNA318959) | sponge metagenome | biome: 01000161; feature: marine sponge reef; material: water | host: Sarcotragus foetidus | place: Greece: Milos, Mediterranean Sea | collected 2013-05-29 | depth 5-7 m | reverse complement strand
GGATCTTTCACGTTCCGAATCGAATTCTCCAAGTGTCAACGACTACAAGCACATTTATATACTGGCTGGTCTGAAACGGCCTAAGAAAGGACAGGCGTCCTGATCGAAACGATTTGGAGGCACAGGTGTTTTCAGGAGTGACGGCATCTGTGCCTCTTTTGCTTCGCGAGATGGAAAGGCGGGGGAGGATGAACTATCGTGCAGGGGAGAGAAAAGTTTTAGCTCAGGCTGCGGTGAGAATCGCGGCACTCATCGTGTTGATACTCTTTATTGAATTTGGAATCGTTTCGAACAAATTCATATGGTTGGCTGTGCTTTACCTGATACCAATTGAAGTTATCTATGTAATCTCTGTTCTGACGTCGTCCAAGGTTCTCGATTCACTGAGGACGGCTTTGGCAAGATGGTTCGTCGTCCCTCTGATGAGATGGACTGGTAGAGGGGCTTGATTGCGCCTTTGTGCAAAGCAGGTCAACGGTGAAGTTATCATGTTGAGAGAGCGGTGGCTCGAGGGAAAGTTCATTTACGGTTACCTTTATGCTGAACTGTCATATTGGTCAGCGGCCATAAGGTAGGATGCATAGAAAAGAACTGCATGGCCCCTGCGACACATTCCAGAGCACGTCAGAGATAAAGCTGCGTCGAACGATGACGCAGCTTTTTTGTGCAGTGGATGGACTGTGGACCTAGCAGTTGAAGTTGTGTTCTGGTGTGTCAAGACGGGCATAGTTCAAGACCTCGCTCAATTAGCGGACCCAAGTCTAGCTTGCGTGATGGATCTTCTGGATCTGTTCGCCGAATTGGTTCAATGTCTGTTGAATTAACGACTTGCGGTACATACACATTATTCACAGAGTATGTTACGCCTTCCAGAGGGTCATGAATGATTACAGCCCCTTTGACACATTGAAAAAAGGGGGAACCGCGTTCAACGCAATTGCAATGCAGGTAGCCCTTTTCGATTGTCAGTGGCCACTCCTCGCCCATATTCGAGCGGTACATGGTCGTGGTTGCTCCAGTGTTTGGCTCGCACCCTGAAATCATCAAGAGAAGCAGCAGTAAGAATGGAATATGTTTCATATGTTGCCCCCTCATCTGCAACCGGTATGACCCGGTGTGACAGCTGCACACCGGGTCATACCGCCCACTTCGATTTCTATAACTAAGACAGGATGGATGATAGTCTCAAATAGCGCACGCCGGCGGGAGAGCGTTTCGTGCGCTGGTGGCGGCAGATCGCCAGTTGCCGATCAGAGGCGACTGCATTCAGACGGATGCCCCATGTTGTTCCAGGTTCGTGGTCCAATCATTGGGGCCGTCATACTGATTACTCACACGCCCATCCGTCATCATCCCGATCTCTGTTTCTATTGTAATTCACATGACCTCTGGGCCAACCTCCTTCCGGAACTAACCCGGCCTCTTTCAAAGACCTACATGAGCCGCCCAGTTTCGTTTCACCTGGTACGGGTACTGTTGAAGGTGTAACTGTATGAGTGGGGATCTGCGGGATTGGTGTGGCAGTCGAGGGGGAGGGCTTGGCAGTTGCGGGAGGCCGCGTGGCAGTCGGGGGAGGCGGTGTCGGGATATCTGCGATTATTCTGACTTTATCTGCTCCTGTCGATGATACGAGCGGTGCATATATCCATCCACTTTTTGTTCTTCCTTGACCGGTATCAAGCGCGATTTTCCACCAGTCCCCGGTTACATTTGTGCCGACGATCCTATGTTCGCTCCCGATTGGGGCGGTTCCAATAATAGAATAGTTTGTCCCCGGTCCCGATCTGACATTCATATTTGAGTTATTGACAGTGATTTTTGGAACGGGCGCTCTCGTCGCTGTGGCCGCCCCTGTCGGTGCGGCTTCCCTTATGGCTGCGGCCGCTCTTTCTAAGCCGGCCGCCATTCCGTAAGGCGTTCTTGATGGTCTGGGCGTCCTTGATGGCACGGGCGTCCTTGTTGGCACAGGTGTCCTAGTAGACGAAGTCAAACGGGACAATGTTGATCTGACGTCTGACAGTTCTGAGCTGACATTTGACATTATCGCGGAGGCTGAAGACGGGCCTTCGGCAAGAATGTACCCCGTCAAAATCAGTATGGCCAGTACAATCGTCCAAATGAACAGATTGCGACAACCTCCAGCTTTTCTTCCACTCCTGACGTTCCTACTCACGCGCTGTCTCCCACGAAATCATGGCCACTTTCTGCATCTGTCGGCAAGTACAGGGCGCAATGTCTCTGCCCATTTCCAGTGGCGCCGGCGGTATGCGTCTTGATTCTGCGCGGTTAACCGTCCCTGTTTCTCTTCTTCGATCCATAGGATTGGGTTCCCGCCCTCATCGGTTTAGAGACGGATACACCGCTCCTCAGTATTGACAGAGAAGCCACTTGAGATTGTAGGGTGGGTACCAATGTGTGGACCCAGAATTGGGTAAGAAGGCGCAATGTCCCAGCTTAGGTGCGGGATTCTGCGGGGACGCGGGGGCTAGACACTGTTGGGTTGCCACGAAGGTGGGGAAGAATCAGCACGGTGGGTAGACAGAGGGGGGCGTTGCGGGGGCGCAGCCCCTGCACAAGGGAGGGCCGAAGGCCCGACCGCCCGGAACTGCAGTGGTCAGTGGTTAGTGGTTAGTGGCGAGGATGGGGGAGGCGGGAAGGGGCTAGCCTTTGAGGCCGGTGAGGGCGATGCCGCGGACGAAGTTTTTCTGGAAGATGAGGAATACGATGAGGGGCGGGATGGAGACGAGGACTGAGCCGGCCATGACGGCCTGGTAGTCGGTGCCGCCGAAGCGGTTGGCCATGCGGGCGATGATGAGGGGGAGGGTGAGCTTTTTTTCTTCGTTGAGGATGACGAGGGGCCAGAGGTAGGCGTTGAAGGCGCCGAGGAAGACGAAGATGGCGAGGGCGGAGAGGATGGGCTTGGTGAGGGGCAGGATGATGTTGCGATAGATGCCGAAGTCGCCGCTGCCGTCGATCTTGGCGGCGTCATATAGTTCGCGAGGAATGCCGTAGACGAACTGGCGGCAGAGAAAAATGCCGAAAGAGGAGAACATACTGGGCAGCCATACGCCCCAGAGGCTGTTGAGCAGGTTGAGCTCGCGCATGACAATGTAGAGCGGGATGAGGAGGGTAAGGAAGGGAACCATGGTGGTGGAGAGTACGAAATAGAAGAGGTAGTCGCGGCCGGGGAACTCGAGGCGGGCGAAGATGAAGCCGCCCATCGATGCTGTGATGAGGACGCTGATGACGGTGCCGGAGGTGACGATGATGCTGTTGACGTAGGCGATGGGCAGGTTGGCGCGGGTGGGGTCCATCACCATGAGATAGGCGTCCAGGGTCCACCGTTTGGGCAGGAGGGTGACGGGCAGGCTCAAGATGTCGGCGCCAGTCTTGAAGGAGGAGAAGAGGAGCCAGATGAAGGGGTAGAACATGGCGAAGCTGAAGAAAGCCAGGATGAGGAAGACGACAGTCTTGGTCCACTTGCCCGAAACTATCCAGCGCTGGAAGGGGGATAAGGGTGTGTGCAGTCGGGTGGTGTCAGTGGTTCCAGCCATCAGTTCTTAGTGTTCCCATTGGATTTGCCAGCGGCGGAGTTGGAAGACGGTCGCGCCCAATAGCATTACGAATATAATCAGTGAGACGGCGGCGCCGTAGCCCAGATTGAGGGCGCGGAAGCCAAGTTCGTAGGTGTAGAGCGCCAGTGTGCGGGTGCTGAAACCGGGGCCCGGTATGAGGAAGAACGCCTCGAACATCTGCACGGTCCCGATCACGCTGACCACCATCTGATAGACGAGTACGGGGCGAATCAGAGGCATGGTTATTTTGAAGAAGGACTGCCAGAAACCGGCGCCGTCAAGACGGGCGGCTTCGAACAGGCTTTCGGGCACGTCGTTTATGCCGGCCAGAAAGAGGACGATGCCGGTGCCCAGATGCGCCCAGATGATCACGGCGGTGATGGCCCACAGCGCCTGCTGCGGGCTGGCCAGGAATGGTTGCTCGGGCAGGCCGACGCTGCTCAGCAGCGTGTTGAAGGCGCCTCCGGTGGGCCGGTACAGCCAGCGCCACAGATAGAGCGAGACTACCAGCGGTGTGATCACGGGCAAGTAGTATAGCGAGAGATAAATGTTCTGCCATTTGCCGAGGATCTGGCTCAAGGCGAGCGCGAACAGGAGCGCGAGCGACAAGCCGAGGGCGATCTCAACCACCGAAAACAGCAAAGTCTTCTGCAGGGCCCACCAGAAGTATTGATCAGTAAAGGCTCTGCCAAAGTTGCGCAGGCCAACGAATTTGGGCGTGGTGATGAAATCCCAGTTCTGGAAGGCGAGCCAGATGCCGGTGCCGAAGGGGATGATGAAGATAATCGTATAGAAAACCAGGATGGCGGCGGAGTAGATAAGCGCGAAGGGGCTGGCGCGACGGAAGCGCCGCCAGAGGCTGTCGCGGCGGGTGACGGGAAGTTGCGGCAACGTTTGACCACCGGAGGTGGGGTGATCTTGCACCGTAGTCATACTTTTGTTTCCGCTGGTTGGCGGGCGCCGCGTACATGGGTACGCGGCGCCCGTTCAGACTGTCTTTTCTGAGGTCAGGCTGCCAGACGTTCTCGGGCCTGATCTTCCTGTTCCTGCAGGTAGGCGTCCATGTTGGACAGCGCTTCCTGGATGCTGATTTCCTGGCGCATGGCGCGGTCGAATTCGGCAGCGGCCGGGCCCTGCTGTGCCACGTGGTCCTGGGGATAGCGTGCGTAGGGCCACATGCCCTCGGCAACGCGCTTGGAGACGAGGCCGTATTTGACATCGCCGATGCCGGGATCGTTGTAAACGCCCTTGGAGGGAACGACGCCGGAGTAGAAGTCGAGCGCCTGCAGGAGCGCGCCGTTGCTGACGATCAGCAGGGCAAAGTCGACGGCGGCAGCCAGCTTGGGGGCGTCGTCGGCCAGTCGCTTCGAAAGCCCATAACCGGCGACATGCTGCGGGTAGAGCACCTTTTCGACAGCGTTTGCGAGGGGCGGCGTAACGATGTTGTCGGCCGGCACGTCGGCCACGTCGGTCAGGACGCTCATGGTCCAGGCGCCGTTGCCCCAGATCGAGACGAGCTGCTGGCCGCAGGCCTCGTATTCGTTGGTAAACAGCTCGAAGTCGACGGTCTTGTGGACATGGTAGACGTCGTGCAGGATCTGTGCGGCGGCTTCGCCCACGTCGCTGTCGTGGGACCAGACGCCGCTCTCCCTGTCGAAGAAGTCCCCGCCCAGCTGCCAGATGAGAGACCACAACAGCTGATATTGGGAGCTGGAAATCGAGTAACCTGAGCGGGTGACCTTGCCCTCATCGTTCGTCTGCGTCATGGCGATGCCGGCATCAATCACTTCTTCGTAGGTCCCGAAGTTGAGGTAATCGACGCCTGCTTCGTCGCAGTGGACCGTGTTGACGGTCATGGCGGCGCCGCGGATACCGGCGAGCCAGGGCAGGTAGTATACCTTGTTGCCGGGCACTTCGACTGCCTGGAAGGCGGCCGGCCACATTTTTTCTTCGAGCTCTGCAGCGCCGCCGGCGTGGTCGGTGATGTCGAGGAAGACGCGGGTGATGTCGGTGGCGACGACCCAGTCGGTGTACATCATCATGACGTCGCCTTCGGTGCCGGAGGCGATGGATGGCAGCATCTTGTTGAGCAGGTCGCCGTAGCCGATGGCCTGGAGGTCGACGGTGACATTTTCGTGGTCCTTCTCAAACTCCGGCTGGACCCAGCCCATGATGCGGTTGGCGCCGTCCCAGTCCTGGTACCAGACGACGAGATCGAGGGGTTCTTCCATGGCGTCAGCGCTGCCCGCGTCCATTTCGGATGCGACCGGCGCGCAGGCTGCCAACATTGTGAGCGCGCCGAGGCCTGCGCCCACTTTGAGAAACTGACGACGACTTGTCTTGTGCATGTTCTCCTCCTGAAAGGCTGACTTGGATGTCTGCTATAAGAGTGGGTTTCTGGTGAGATCAGGCTGTTTGGCGTGGACGGTCTGGACTGCAGTTCCCCTGTTTTTAGACTGCCAAGTTGCTGCCCGGCAAATAAATCGGTTGATTAGGCAACTGGCGGACTATGTATCTGGGGACAGGGTTGCAAATGGCAAGCACGCGTTTCATCGTTTCTTGCACTGTGCAAGAAGCGGATCTGCATTGGGAAAACTCATTTGCGGCGATCGGACAGTGATCGGTTGGTTCAACAAGACGCTTGTAGCTTTCCAGACTGAACCAGGGGAACGGGGTGCAGTATAACACTGAGTCGGTAACTGTCAAACTCCCTTGGGCAAGTAGCTCCTGACCTCGATTGTCTCGTTGGATAGGCAAGTAACCCCTCCACGAGTCATTTTTTCCTTCTGATTCAATTTTTCAGAGAAGCCGGGTATTGCTGCGGCATATATACAGGCGTACATCTTTGGCGGGCTGCGAGCCAGATGTTTTCGCGGCGATCGGTCCGGTAGCCAGGCACTTGCCATGGCCGAATCAGTAGATTTTTGCCCAGGGTCACCTAAGTTGGTCGCCGGAGGGCCCCGATACTGGAACATTTGAGCGAGACAAGCCCTGTCACCAACCGCTAGACTTAATGAGGGAATAATATTTCTTATTTTGAAAAATATTGTTGAAACAAGGATATATTGCTACATGACTACAGGTAGTATCACAAGATGTTTCGTAATCGCCAATATCTTTTGTGCCATCCGTTTCTATACCTGGACTGCTTGCAAACACGGCTTCTATGCGACTGATGCCATCTGGAAGGTTTTCACTGTCGGACTTCTTAACTCTGCCTTTTCTCAACTCTAGTCGTTTCGATCCCCGATGCTGGTCAGACGATCCCCAGCGGACAGCAGGTCGCAACTGTCGTTTACATGCGGCTGCGGTCCGCGAACAGAGGTCGTCGTTGACTATTTCACGGAGGTGCCACCATGGAATACAGCAAGGGTAGACAGTTCACGTGGTCGCGGCGCGTAATTCTGCTGGCTCTCCTTCTGGCCGTTTTCGCCTTTCCCACCGTTCTCACCCTTCTTGCAAATGGGAAGTTCAAATCCCTGAGCGCGGGGCCATCGCTGCCGGGGAAGGAGGAATACCCGTGGGGGCCCAGGTCCTTTCTGCCTGGGCACACGTCGGTGCTGACGGCGCAGGAGGGCGAGAGGTTGACGCTGTCGGCGACTGCAGCAGCGTCCGCGCTGTATGCGCCGAGACTTACGGCGCGGGCGACGGAGTGGGGGGTGGAGTTGAGCTGGAATGCCGTGGCGGGCGCGGAGCGCTATGAACTCATGACTTGGTGGGACGAGGAGACAGGCTGGCTGTCAATCGACAGTGATGACCTGACCGGTGCAACGTACATGCACACGAGCGTTCGAACCTGGACGACTTACTTCTATACGATTCGTGCGGTGAATGCGGCGGGGGAGACGAGCGGTTGGTGGGCGAAGTTTCCCTCTGCGAGGGTTCGGCCGGTCGTCACCGTGACGACCTTGGATAAGCCGATGTCGGCGACCGCCGGAAGATGTGCGCTCACTGAACTCAAGAGGAGACCGACTGCGCAGACGGGGGCGCAATTATTACTACTAACTGGGCGATAAGCCGCTCGATACCTGGAATGGCGTCGCCACCGACTTTGACCACGGTCCGGATTGACACGCGCTAGTCGTTGAACTGCCGGGTAAGTCCAGGACGTGGGGGCGCTTCCAAACCTGCCGTTCAAACTACACGCAGCACAAAGGGATTCGAAGCTGCCGATCACTCGAGGCGCATACCATAAACAGAGGTCGTTGTAGGTTCATTCACGGAGGTGCCATGATGAGATTCAGTACGAGGAACCTGTTCAATGGGACGCGGGGCGTTCTTCTTTTGGCTGCCCTTATTGCGATAGTTGCTGCACTCACTTTTCTGACAGATGGCGAAATAATAGCCCAGACCCCTCCGTCAAAGCCTGGGGTTGATGACTCGGGGGGCTCGACGGCACCGCCTGGGAGTGATCAGGTGCCGACCACGCCGAGGATAACCGCGACCGCGATAGTGGGGAACGTGATCGAGTTGCGTTGGACGTCTATTCTAGGCGCTGCGCGGTACGAGTTGTTGGCGCGGGTCGGAAGCAATTGGGAGCAGTTGGACGAGGGGGCGCTGACCGGCACGACCTTCACTCATACCGGTCTCTCTGACGGCACGACTTACTATTATTCCGTGCGAGCGATGGCCGCCGACGGTCCCCTAGGCGAATGGTCGGAGACCGTCAGTGCAACCGCGTCCACGGCTCCTCCGCCGACCCCGACGGCAACGCCGACAGAGCGCGTGCCACCATCGTCGAGAATTCACGTGCCGCCAAGAGTACCGAATGGCTGGTCTTCTGACCCGGATGACCGGCCGTCAACATACCCGGACGGCCAGCCCATTAACCCGGATGACCGGCCGTTTACATACCCGGATGGCCAGCCCATTAACCCGGATGACCGGCCGTTAACATACCCGGACGGCCGGCCCATTAACCAGGATGACCAGCCGTCAACATACCCGGACGGCCAGCCCATTAACCAGGATGCAAGGGTACAGTCGCCTCGTTCTAATTCGCGGGGTGGAAGGTCCGAATTGACGGCGACGCCTACGCCTACGTCCACGCCCACATCCACGCCTACGCTGACGACGACGCCCACACTGACTCCTACGCCAGAGCCAACGGCGACGCCGACCGCAACTGCGTCCGCGCTGAATGCGCCTGGGTTGACAGTCGAGGCGAAGGTACGGGGGGTGGTGTTGAGCTGGGAGGCCGCGGCGGGCGCGGTGCGTTACGAGCTCATGACGTGGTGGGACGGGGCGGGCAGCTGGCAGCCGCTCGGCGGCGACGATCTGACCGGCACTATGTACACGCATACCGAGGTAACGGCCGGGACGAAGTACTACTATTCGATCCGTGCGGTGAACGCGGCGGGCAAGACAAGCCGCTGGCTTTCGGATTATCCCTCTGCAGTCGCGATTGGGGCGAAGGCGGCCCGAAAGGCAGAGCCGACTCCGACGGCGACAGCGACCGCGCCGGCGTTGTCTGCTCCTGGAATGACGGCCAAGGCAACGGTTCGGGGCGTGGCGTTGAGCTGGGAGGCAGCTGCGGAGGCGGTGCGCTACGAGCTTATGACCTGGTGGGACGGGGCGGGCGGTTGGCAGTCGATTGGCGGCGACGATCTGACCGGCACAACGTATACGCACACGGACGTTGCGGCAGGGACGAAGTACTACTATACGATCCGCGCGGTGAACGCGGCAATGGAGACGAGCGGCTGGCTGCAAGACTTTCCCACTGCAATTGCGATAGCGGTGACGGAGGCAGAAACGTCAACGCCTACACCGACACCGACACCGACGCCGACCGCGACCGCGCCGGCGCTGTCTGCTCCTGGCATGACGGCCAGGGCGACGGAAGGGGGCGTGGAGCTGAGCTGGGAGGCCATCCCGGGGGCGGGGCGCTACGAGCTTATGACCTGGTGGGACGGGGAGGGCAGCTGGCAGCTGTTCGGCGGCGACGAACTGACCGGCACAATGTACATGCATACGGACGTTGAGGCCGGTACGAAGTACTACTATACGATCCGTGCGGTGAACGCGGCGGGTAAGAAGGGCGGCTGGCTGCAGGACTTTGCTACTGCAACTGCGCTCGCGGCGACGGGGAATTAGCCGTCAAAGCCGACCGGTCGGCTCATCCAGACGGGCACGTCGAAGCCGGCAACCACCGGACGAGCCGTGCTCATCGCGCGCTAGGGGCAACCGACAGCGCCAACTGAGGGCCCAAGGGCTAGGGATAGGTCGACAGTCCGCTCGATAACAGTTAAGGCGCTTCATCCCACCAGCATCAAGGGGCGGGACTGACCCACACCAATAATGGACTGACCGGGTCGGTCCCGGACTTGGGGGCGTTCCCGATACTGCGTGGCCTGAAATGGTGTCGTCCTGAATGGGGGTACACCAGGGCAGGCACAAGGCCTGCCCCTACGGTTGAGTTGTGGGTGGAGGAGAGGAGGGCGTGTACGACGGCAGGTACAAGGCCTGCCCCTACGGTTGAAATGTGGGATGGGGCGCGTGTGGGAAGCACAAGGTCTGCTGCTTCCGTTGGCAGTTGGGGGATGGGGAAGGGAGCAAGCCGGTCCGGCTTGGCTTGGAAGACGGGCACAGATTCTGATAGAATTGTACTACGCACCCAGGAAGATCCACAGCGGAGTAAACCGGTTTACTTCCCCTGTCTGGAAAGAGCAGATGAATCTCCGACGGCTCAGCGCGGTCTCGTTCGGCCACATGGCGATCGACATTCTGAACGCCTCGATCGCCATGATCCTTGCCGTTCTGGCAGTGCCTTTCGATATCTCCAACGCTCAGATCGGTCTGGGGGGCATGGCCTATGCGTTGATGGGGTCGCTGAGTCAGCCTTTTTTCGGTGTGCTAGCCGACCGGTTTGGGGGGCGCTGGCTTGGGGCGCTGGGGTTGCTGTGGACTGCCGTGTTCTACTACGCGGCCACTTTCTCGCAAGACTACTTCACGCTGATCACGTTGATGACGGTCGCCTCGCTGGGCAGCGGCGCGTTCCATCCCCAGGGTGCGATGAATGCCGGCGCGGCTGGCGGGCACAAGGCGACGACGGGCACCTCTGTCTTCTTCCTGTTGGGGCAGCTGGGGCTGGCCATGGGGCCGATGATCGCGGGCGTGCTGTTGGAAGAGATCTGGATGCTGGGCCCGCGCATCATGGCGATCGCGACGCTTCCGTTTGTGGTGTGGATGGCCTTTGGACTGCGCAAGCCGCTGGTGCGAGTCGAGCCAGAACCGCCGCGGCCGGCAACGGTCGAGGAGCGGCGGCGTCTGCAACAACGCATTGCCCGCGCGCGCGCAGTGTCAAACCGTGTTTCCCAGCCCAACAGGCGCTGGGTGGCGCTGGTGGCGTTCGCGATACTGGTGGCGTTGCGAGCTTCGGTTCACCAGATATTTTATGGGATGTTGCCCAAGTACTTTGCGGATCTGGGCTTTTCACCGACACAGTTCGGCTTCATGGTCGGGGTTCCCAGCGTGGCGATCGCGCTTGGCTCGATGTCCGGGGGCATTTTGGGTGATCGCTATGACCAGCCCAAGATTCTGCTGTGGTCGCTCCTGGCGGCCACGCCATTCTCGTGGCTGATGCTCGACATTGTTGACGGATGGGTATTTTTTCCGCTGGCCTTTGCGGCCGGTTTCCTGGTGGGTATCCCTCACAGTATTCTGGTGGTGATGGCGCAAAGGTTTCTGCCGAACAGACAGGGGCTGGCTAGCGGCGCTATCCTCGGATTCACTTTTGCCTCGGGCGCGTTGGGGATGGGTTTGGCCGGTCCGATTGCGGACATCTATACCCTTTCAGGCGTCATGCATGTTGTGGCGGTTATGCCACTGTTCGCGGCGTTGTGCGCTGTGTTTTTGCGGACTCGCATTGCGACGGCGTTGCCGATGGCGCCGGCAGCAGGGTCGGCGGATTGAGGTCTGGGGCGCGCTAACAATTCGAATAGTCTGGAGCACTCTTAGTCTCATCTGACACCTCAAGCAATTTTGACGCACGCACCGATATCGAGCGGTTTTACATGGTAACTCTGTGCCCGTAGGGTATGCTACAAGTAGCGTTCTTATCCAAGCGCTCAGAAGACAGCCGCTGTCAAGACACTGGGAGAGCTGCTCGACGATCGGACTGACACATCAGGAATCCTTGATCGTCTCGACTGGTCAGGTCCTCTTTGGGGCCACTATTACCGCCTCGCTAAGCGGCAGTTCCTGGTCATGCAATGTTGGGTCAAACGCCGTGAACGGGAGATGACGCCATGAAATACTGGGAATCGTGTAAGGCTGTTGAACGACACCCCGAGAAACTTGGCGGGACCTGGGTATTTCGCGGCACGCGCGTGCCCGTCTCCGCCTTATTTGAGAATCTCCGCGATGGTGCAACCGTAGAGCAGTTTCTGGCGTGGTTCCCGGGCGTGGAGAGATGGAAGGTCGAAGCTGCCTTGGATCACGAGGTGAAAGCTCTGACAGAATCTGTTCGTCCCTGAAGATTCTGTTTGGTCTGGGAATGCCTGCACCCCTGCGCCAGTATCTTGCCGGGCATTCGGTCGATACCGCCTATGAGCGAGGGTGGTCTGAACTACGCAACGGCGATCTGCTCACAGAAGCGGGGAATAATGGTTACGATCTACTGATTACCACAGATCAAAACATACGTTGTCAGCAGAATCTTACCGGAAAACGTTTGGGGATTCTCGTTCTACGTTCAACTTCCTGGCCGCGTATCCAGCAGAGAATCGGCGATGTTCAGGAGGTTGTCGATGGGATGCGGCCCGGGGACTATAGGGAAGTTCCTATCTAGATTATTTCCCAACTGACGCCAAGATTTATTGCGCGGGTTACAAATTAGAAACGTTGTTGTCTTGACTGCCTCCACGCGATTCGCGTAGCTCCCTAGCCATCTCCAGGCCAAGCCTCCTCCGTTATCTCCGGCTCCACTGTCGCACCGCGCGGGCCGGGGCGCAGGCGGCCGGTCACAACCTGGCCGTCGTGCTGGAAGACCAGCAGGGCGTTTTTCTCCTCGGCCTGACGGCGCAGGTTGCGTTTGCCTTCGATGCTTTGCATTGGGTCGAGGTCGAAGGAGGGCACCCAGGCCAGCCGGTCCAGATGCGCGGCCCAGCTGCAGGCGTCGCCCAGGAAGAGGAGTGATTCGCCGGCGTCTTCGACCCACACGGCCTGGATACTTTCGGTATGGCCGGGCACTGTCACCGATTGCACGCCGATCGCCAGGCTCTGATCGCCGTCTACAATTTCCAGCTGACCTGTGCGGCGCAGCGGCTCCCAGTTGTTGGGGAAGTAGGTGCCGCGGGTGCGTTCATTGGGGAAGGCGGCGTCGGCCATCTCAAGGCGCTGGATCAGATAGCGGGCGTTGGGGAAGGAGGGGACGGCCTCGCTTTCGGGATCGTTGACGTCTCTCCAATGCGTACAGCCGCCGGCGTGGTCGGCGTGCAGATGGGTCATGAGGACGATGTCGACGTCGTCGGGGCTGAAGCCCACACGTTGCAGGTCGGCCGCCAAGCGCTGGTTGCTGTCTTCCATGCCAAAGATGTTTCGCTCCTTGGCGGTGATTTTGTCGCCCTGGCCGACGTCCACGAGTATCAGTCCGGCGGACGATTGGATCAGCAAGGAGCGCATCTGTACCGGGATCCGGTTTTTCTCGTCGGGCCGGATGACCCGCTCCCAGAGGACGCGCGGCACGAGGCCAAAGAAGCCGCCACCGTCAACAAGCTGGCGGCCGTCGCTGACGATATGACAGGGTATGGAACCGATATTGAATGAATATGGCATGGTAGTAGTGTGAGTAAGTTAAAGGCGGATACTTGTTGATGCAGATGAAACTCTGTTCAAACAGAGTCTGTGCCGAGTATAGCACGGCCCGCCACTGTAACCTACCTTTACCAGGTTTTGGAAGCCAGTTATGTCACCTGTTTCAAGGGTGCCGCGACCTTTGCTCTCCTGTTCTGCGACCCTGACCTGCGGCGACCACAGAGTGTGGCAACCGCGTCGCTTCGCGGACCCCAAGAGGGTGTTCTTGGCGGTCACTGGTGGATGGGCCGCACTGCGCTCTCCTGGACCACAGCTTAGAAAATTCGCCGGCGCATCAGATACCACTGTGTCCCGATTTGACAGGCAGGGGCGCGCCTCCGCATACTTAAGCTGTTACATCACGGCGCGGCCACTGCCAATCCACCACCTTTCGCGCCGGTAGTCTGTCGTCATCCGCCGTACGAAAAACGCAGTACGCAATGCCAATGCAAAGCAAACAGTTCTTTAGCGGCGAACCCGCGCAGATGCGCCCGCGCAAGCTTGTGCAAGGGTTGGTCTTCGATTTTGACAATACACTTGCCCGGCTCAACCGGCCTCACGAAGAGTTGATGAACACGGGCGCGCAGACAGCTTTCGACTACATGCGCTCGACGGGTATGACTGACCTGCCCGACGAATTTCCGGAGCATCTTGTTGAGGCGCGCATCTTCGCCGAAACGAAATCGGACGATGAGCAGGAGGAGCACACTGCGGACGACACGTTGAGTTTCCTGTTGCAGTTCGTCGGTTATCCGGCTTCACGTATGAATGAGGAGGTTCTGCGGCGGGCGGTGGACCTTTTCTACGCGCCGGAGATGACGGCGTGGGAGCCGATGCCCGGCGCGATCGAACTGCTGGAGAAATTGCGGGCCGAGGGCTTTCCGCTGGCGTTGATCGCCAACTACTCCAGTGACCGTATCTTTCAGCGCATAATTGACTATACCGGCCTGCGCACTTACCTGGATGTCTGTCTGAGCAGCGCGGCGGTGGAGTGGCGCAAGCCTGAGAAGGAAATCTATGGCGCCGTGCTGGAGCGCTGGGACGCGGAGCCGTATGAAATCGTGTGTATCGGCGACAGCTTGAAACATGATGTCGCCGGTGGGCAGGAGATTGGCGCGCTTACCGTTCACTGCCGGATGATTCCGCTGGCAGAGGATCAACGACTGGTGGAACAGATTGCGCCCGACGCGGTGGTCGAGACGCTGTCGGATCTGCCGGCGATCATTGAAGAGTGGTGCTGAAGGTGAGAAGCGACGAAGGCATGGCAAACGCAACGTTCCCGGTGACGGTCAGTCGGGAGTATCCGGCGGCGCCGCTGGTAGCGGTGGCTGCGGTGGTGCTCGACGAGGCCGGCCTCATTCTGATGGTCGAGCGTGGGCGTCCGCCTTCTAAAGGGATGTGGGCGTTGCCGGGCGGCTTGTTGGATCTGGGCGAGCCGGTGCGCGATGGGGTTGCGCGTGAGGTGCAGGAGGAGACCGGCGCGGAAATCGAAATCGTTGAGCTGGTGGATCTTTTTGAGCCGATTCACCGCGACGACGCCGGACGAATTCGCTATCATTTTGTGGTGATCGATTTCTGGGCGCGCTACCTTGGCGGCGATGTTGCGGCGGCGGACGATGTTGACGATGTGGCGTGGGTGTCGGTCGAGAGGCTGGGGGACTTTCCGATGGAGGAGGCGACGCGTCGGGTGGTATGTAAGGCGCATGTTCTTTGGGAGGAGAGTAACGGGCGGTAGAGGGGTATTGTTGGTAGCTGTTTAGTTGTCTGCGGAGGGCCGCGAAGGACTAAGAAGAACACCTTTTGTCCACGAAGGGCCGCGAAGGACCACGAAGAACACCTTTTTGTCCACGAAGGGCCACGAAGGACCACGAAGGACCACGAAGAACACCTTTTTATCCACGAAGGGCCGCGAAGGACCGCGAAGAACACCTTTTTATCCACAAAGGGCCGCGAAGGGCCGCGAAGAACACCTTTTTTATCCACGAAGGGCCGCGAAGAACACCTCTTTTTTTCACTAAAGGCCGCGAGGAATATCTTTCTGTGCGGCCAGAGATCTTGGGCTCAGAATAGCAGATTCTGGTGAGAAGCGGTCTGAAGGTCGGTGTGCGGCTAATGCTGCATTTTGAATTGTATTCTTCGAATAGCAACGAGCTCTAAACCGGATGCGGTGGCTGTCTTGGTCTGCTCATCCTCTTCGTTGCGATTCGGGCTTACTGGTTGCTTGTGAGGCTGGCTGGCGCCAGGTTGGTTGGGGCGGACTGGTGGGATGAAGGCGTACGGTCGGTGAGGCCTGGTTTTGGAGGGGGGCGTTGCGGGGGCGCAGCCCCTGCACAAGGGAGGGCCGAAGGCCCGACCGCCAAAATGACAGAGGAGCGTATGGAGGCGTGTGGAGAGAGTGAAACACGTGCTCTGGCTGCCTTACGGGTTACTAGCGAGGCGGTGGTTACATTCTACGGAAACAGGACTCAGTGGAATAAGGCCCGGGACTCGTCCAGGTGGTCGATGGTGCCGACGAGGGTGAGGTGATCGCCGTATTCAAGCTGGGTATTGCCGCGGGGAACGATAAACTCGCCGGCGCGGCGGATGGACAGGATCAGGACGTCACCCGGCAGGACGATGTCGCGTAGGGCCATTTCGTCGTAAAGGGGATTGTGGAGCCAGACTTCGGAGACCTCTTTGTTGTCATCGGTGCGAGTCAGCAGCTCGTAGATGTCCGGATTTCGGGCCAGCAGGCTAAGGAGCGCGGCCTGGTCTAACGAGGGATTGAAGACAGTCACGTTCAGCGTTTCGAATTCCACCAGCCGGTTGGTTTCCCTTACAAGGGTCACGATGTGGTCGATTCCGTAGCGGGTGCGGGCCACGTGGCAAATGTGCCGGTTGCGGTCGGTGTCGCTGAGCGTGACGACTACGGTTTCGGCGAGATCCAGGTGCCCTGCAAGTACCTCTTCTTCATCATCGATATTGGCGTGCAATACCTCGATACCTTCGGAGGCGCGTAGCCGGGCCCGCGCGGCCAGATTGGCATCCTCGGCTACGATAACGACATGTTCGTGGTGGCCCAGGAGCTGTTCAGCCACCTGGAGGCCCAGCCTTTCTGCGCCGAAGACAACGAAAGGATGGGGAATTGAGGCGGGAGTAAGCGGCACTATGCGGTTGAAGATCAGGGGCGCGATGCTGACGGAGACAATCGCGACCAGGATGATCATCGTGTTGACCGATTCGCTGATGATGCCCAGCGAGAGGCCGATAGCAGAGGCGGCGATGATGAGAGAGAGGCGAGAGGAGAGCAGGAATCCGGCCGAAAACGTTTCGCGCCATGTGAACTGCAGACGGAACAAGAGCGCCGGTAGGATCTTGACCAGAAATGCGGCCAACACCAGGAACGGCAGCAGCAACAGTACATCGGTTGAAGCGAGCAGGACGCCCAGATTGAAGTCCACCCCGACCATTATGAAAAAGATGGGGATGAAGAAACCGAATCCGACCGCCTCCAGTTGGTGCATCGCCTCCATGTCTTCGCGGGTTGAAAGCAGTGAAAGCATCGCACCGGCGATGAAGGCCCCGAGAATGATCTCCGCGCCAAGCACTTCGGCAAGAACGACGAACAGCAGCATGACTGTGAACGCGCCCCGGATCTTGATGCGCGCGGTGGTGTGGCTCAGCTCCTCCAAGGTGCGGCGCAAGGACTCCACCCGGTTCAGCGAAACGATGCCCAGGCGGTAGAGGAGGAAGAAGACCACGAACAGCACGCTGATCAGCAGGATGTCGAGCGTCAGTCCGTGTGAAATCGTCGCCACAACCACGGTGATCAGCAGCATGGTGGCGAAGTCAGCGATCAGGGCGGCGATAAGAATTGTCTGGCCGAAGCGGCCGCGAATCAACTCCTGTTCCTTGAGGACGGGCATGACGACGCCGAGCGACGTTGTCGACATGATGAGCGCCATCATCCACGGGCTGCTGACCAGGCCCATGCGCAGGAGAACAAAGCCGATGATGGTGGAGAGCGCCACGGTGAGGATAAAGCTCAGGAGGCTGACCGAGAGCGGCCCGAAAGTGCGGCGGCCGCGGGATTCAGTTGAGGTAGGGGCGGTCTGCGTGCCGCCGGCGCGGGCAGCGCCAGGCAACTCCACTTTCAAATTGGCGAAGTCGATCTCCATACCTGCGAGAAACATGAGGAAGACAAAGCCAAACTCCGCCAGAAGGGTGAGCAGCTCATCTTCGTGGGTCACCCAGCCGAAACCGCTGCGGCCCACGACGATGCCCGCCAGGATTTCGCCGACCACGATCGGGAGCCTGAGGCGCCGAAAGCGCGTAAGCAGCAGTGGCACGAGGAATGCCAAGGTAATAACTATTAGTAGTGGAGCAAATGATCCTGCGATCGCTTCCATACGGAATCCGAGTTAGTTCTGCGTGCTGTTTTGGCTGGTAAAGGGGCCGGTGCAGTGCGTTTCTGCTACCAAGTGGTGCTGTCCCGCGGGGCTGGCAGATTGAATGGGCGCGGTTTGATCGGGCTATCCCATTCTGTTACCCTAACATTCATGAGCTACGAAACGCAAGATTTTCTGCGCGGCGTAATCGAACGCATCACCTTTCATAACGAAGAGAACGGCTATACCGTCGCCAAGCTGGCGCTGGAACAGCCCACGCGTCAGCTGCCTCACTGGCAGAAGGAAGCGGCAATCGTTGGTGACATGGTCGGCGTCAATGTGGGGGAGGCGGTGGAGCTGCGCGGGCGCTGGGAGGTACATCCGCAGTATGGCAAGCAGTTTACGGTTGACGGGATGCGGTCGGTGCTGCCGGCTACGGTTGCGGGCATCGAGAAGTATCTTGGAAGCGGCCTGATCAAAGGCGTAGGCCCGGTGACTGCCAAGCGCGTGGTTGCCCATTTTGGCAGAGAGACGCTTGAAATAATCGACAACCATCCGGAGCGGCTGTCCGAGGTGAGCGGGGTGGGCCGCAAGAGGATCTCGATGATCAACGCGGCCTGGATCGAGCAGAAAGCGATCAAGGAGGTGATGATCTTTCTGCAGGGCCACGGAGTCAGCGCCGGCCTGGCGGCCAAGATCTATAAGCGTTACGGCGACAGCGCGATCGAGACCGTGCAGCGCAATCCATACCGGCTCTCTGAGGACATCTATGGCATTGGCTTCCTGACTGCGGACAGGATCGCGCAAGCGCTGGGGATGGCTCGAGACGCGCCGCAGCGCATTGCCGCAGGTGTCGAGTTTACGCTCAACCGGGCCGCGGAAGAGGGCCATGTTTATCTGCCAAGCGCGGAACTGATCGAGAAGGCGGACGAGCTCCTGCAAGTTGGGGCGGAGAAGACGGCGGCTGGGCTGCTGCACCTGAAGGCGTCAGACCGGGTCAAGTTGGCGGCGGGACCGGGCGAGGAGGCGGAATCGCTGCACTGGGCGGTGGCGGAGATAATTGAGCCGTCGAGCGCGCAGCCTTTGCCGCTGCTGCGGGAAGGCGGCGGCGCCGATGAAGAGCCGAAAGGAGAGCAGGTCGAGAGCGTGCTGCAAGCTGGAAGGGCGGCATATCTGACGCCGATGTACTACGCCGAGGTGGGCGTCAGTAACCGGCTGGCGCGGTTGATGCAGGGTTACACGGGCGCGCCGATTTCGGTCCGGTCCGGCGCCGGCCCGCTTGGAACTTTCTACGGACAGGACTGGAAAGGAAGATTCGCCGAACTCGAAGCGCGGGCAAATGAAGAGGATAGCCCCTTGCGTCTGGTCGCGCGGCAGCGGGATGCGGTGCGAGCGGCACTGACCAACCGGCTGACCGTGCTGACCGGGGGACCCGGCACCGGCAAGACGACCGTTGTCCGCACCATAATCGAACTGTGCGAGGAGGCGGGGGCCGCGGCAATTCTGGCGGCGCCGACCGGCCGCGCGGCCAAGCGCCTCGCGGAGACGACAGGCCGGCCGGCGAAGACGGTGCACAGGCTGCTGCAGTTTCAGCCGGGGGCGGGCATGTCGTTCAAGCGCGACGAGGAGCATCCGCTGGCCGGCGACCTGCTGATCGTGGACGAGTCCTCCATGCTGGACTTAGTTCTGACGAACCATCTGCTCAAGGCAGTCCCGGCGGGGATGTCTCTGCTGCTGGTGGGAGACATCGATCAGCTGCCAAGTGTGGGCGCTGGCAATGTGCTGGGGGATGTGATTGCGGCGATTGAAGAAGAGGATGCGCGGTCGCGGCAGGTTTCCGGAGCAGAGTCCGGGCGCGGGGCGGCGGTGGTGCGGCTGGAGACGATCTTCCGGCAGGCCGCGGGGAGCTATATTGTTGAGAATGCGCATCGTATCAACCGCGGCCAGTTGCCGGTGGTGACGCGGACAGCCGGGGAGGAGAGGGCCGAGGCCGAGGATTTCTTTCTGTTCCGCACTGAAGAGCCTGAACGGGCCGCCGAGTTGTGCGTTGAACTGGTCCAGGAGCGCATCCCGCGCCGTTTTGGCATTCCGTCTGCGGACATTCAGGTGCTCAGCCCGATGCACCGCGGCGCCGCGGGCGTGACGTCGCTCAATGAAACAATCCAGCAGGCGCTCAATCCGCCTCAAACTGACAGCGCAGAGCGCGCTTTCGGTAGCCGGGTCTACCGCAGAGGTGACCGGGTGATGCAGGTGCGTAACAACTATGACAAAGATGTGTTCAATGGCGATATGGGCTATATTAAAGAGGTCGAACTGACTGAACAGCACGTTACGGTCGAGATCGATGGGCGCGTGGTTGGCTATGATTTCCAGGAGCTGGACGAGCTGGTCCATGCCTACGCTGTCAGCGTACATAAGAGCCAGGGCAGTGAATTCCCTGCAGTCGTGATTCCCGTGCTCACGAGCCATTACATCTTACTTCAGCGCAATCTCCTATACACGGCTGTTACGCGCGCCAAGCGACTGATCGTGTTGGTGGGACAACCGAGAGCAATAGGCATAGCCGTTGGCAATGACGAGGTGGCCCAGCGTTACAGCGGGCTTACGGAGCGGCTGCGGCGTGCGACAGCAACGGAGATCTATCTATGAGCAATAATGGAAAGCCAGCAATCGCGGTACAGCTTTACAGTCTGCGTCACCTTTCAGACAGTTTTGCGGACATCGCGGCCGCGGCGGCCGCGGCCGGCTATGAAGGTGTCGAGCTTATCCATTTGCCGGACTGGTCGGGTGCGGAAGCGAAAGCGGTTTTGGATGAGCACGGATTGCAGGCGGTGTCGGCGCACGTGCCTTACCAGGCGCTGGCGGAAGATTTTTCCGCTACGGTCGACTTTCATCGGGCGGTTGGGAACGACCTTCTGATTTTACCGATGCCTGATCCCGATGTGCGCAACGCCGCCAATGCCGAAACGTGGCGCGTCTTCGGGCAGACGCTTAATGAACTGGGGCGGCGCTGCCGGGACGAGGGTATGCGGCTGGGCTATCATAATCATGCCTTTGAGATGGCAGAGTACGACGGTGCGCGTGCGATCGACTGGCTGCTGGCGAACGCCGAAGAAGAAAACCTTTTCTGGGAGCCCGATCTGGCGTGGATAACCGATGGCGGCGCTCCCCCCTTGGATCTGGTGCAGAAATACGCTGGGCGCTGTCCTCACGTCCACGCTAAGGACCTGGCGCCAGCGGGAGAAAACGAGGATCAGATGGGTTTGGCTGATGTTGGATACGGGAAGTTGGACTGGGACGCGCTGTTGCCAGCCTGCAAGGCGGCGGGCGCCGAGTGTTATATTGTCGAACACGACCTGCCTAAGGACCCGGTCGCCAGTGTCCGCCGGAGTCGGGAGTTTCTGGTAAGCCGGGCAGAGCTGATGTGAGGTTGGGGGCAGTTTCCACTTTGCCCGTCATTGTGCAGTATCAGAATGTACTGCAGAGGGCGGCACACCTTGGTTTCCGTTGGCAAAGGCCGTGGAGCGCTTCGTTGCCCGTCGGAAACCAGTTCAGTGTTTACTATATGAAGAAATGTTTCGGAGAGAATCTTGGCTAATTCGGCGATGTTTGAAGGGCTTGTGTTCGATGAACGCCGAAATGCGGCGCAGGTGAGACATGTGGGCGAGCGTGCCTGCTATGTCGTCGACGAGGATGGCTTTCTGCGCCACATCGACGCCGCGCAAGTGGATATGCAGGTGATCGAGTTCTTAAAGGGTCAAGTGGACCAGCATCGAGACCTGGCCGTGAGCGGCATGTTGGACCTGATGGGCAAAGACGACATCTTTTCCAAGGCGGCGGTAGAGTCATCTATCGACAATATCGATCAAGCGGTTGGACAGGCGATCCCTGAGCAGTCGCGTCAATGGCTTGGGATGATGGGTTTTCGGGTCGTCATCAACGACCAGGGCGAGGTAGTGGACATCGAAATGCCTGCGGGGGAAATCGAAGAGGGCGACGAATACTGATTGAGGGCCGGCGAGAGAGAGGGTAAACTGGCCTCTCTGCTCGCCGGCATTCGGTCATTTGGCAAGATGCCAGTCGGGATCGGTCAGCGCCTCGTAGACGACCCCGCCTTCGACATTGCGGGGCATCGGAATCCCCAGCATGTAGCATAGGGTTGGCGCGACATCGACTGCGCGCACCTGTCCCTGCAGTGCCACGCCTTGCTTGACGCCGGGACCGGCCAGGACGAATGTGCAGTGCTGCCCGGCAATACCGAAACTGACCGAGGGCAGCTGTTTACCGTGGGCGCCATCGAATTCGGGCCGCAGGGCGTAAACCACGTCTCCAGTGGTGTCGCCCCAGAGGTTGACCATCTCTGCGTCCTCTCGCGTTAAAGCCAACGCAAAGGGGTGGCGGCCGGTGGCGGGGTCGGTGTAGGCGTGAAGCGCGGCGATAATCTCCAGTCGGGTCTTCTGATAGTCCTCCGGAGACACGATGCCGGTGGGCTCGCGTCCTTCCAGATTGATGAATACATGTACTAGGCCCACTGCGGCTGCGCGCGTGCGTGACCAGTCTACGTTACGTTCCCCGTTCTCTTCTTTATAGACCAGGAAGCCGGCCTGTTCCAGCACGTCGTCGATCTCCACGGCCTGGAACTGGTTGGGTGTGCCGCCGTGGTCGGAAACGAGGCAGATCAAGGTCTCTTCATCGGCAAGGTGGGCAACACGGCCGATCATATCGTCGATCGAGCTATAGGTGCGGATCACGCCGTCGAGGCATCGCTTCTGCGTTTCTTCATCGGCGCCGCTGAATTTTTCGGCCTGGCCAAGGA
>LXNI01001294.1_pt1 | contig 22622 bp, 21 predicted proteins | sample 809091 | NCBI WGS metagenome assembly LXNI01 (sample SAMN04870527, study PRJNA318959) | sponge metagenome | biome: 01000161; feature: marine sponge reef; material: water | host: Sarcotragus foetidus | place: Greece: Milos, Mediterranean Sea | collected 2013-05-29 | depth 5-7 m | reverse complement strand
TAAGGCAGGACCATGGTCTTCACCCGGCTGGTGACGCCCCAAGGGGCGGGTTAGAGGGACTAACTCATTGTAACCAATGGCCCAGCCGGGCACTCAACACTTTTCTGCTCGCCGATCGGGGACGAGTGCCCCCCTTTGAGAATTTCCCGGCCGCCGATTATGCTATGGAATCATGACTTGATCCTATGTCAATTGGCAATCCAGGGGGGAGAACTGATATGGCGGACAAGACGGTTGTTTCGATCGACGGCGCGGATGTTCCGGCGTTGATTGGCGTGCCGGCTGGCGAGGGGCTCTTTCCGGGAATGGTCGTAACCCACCACGGTCCCGGCCTCGATGCGTTCACCGAGGACTTCATCGACAAACTGGCGGCGGCCGGTTTTGCCGCCGTCGGCGTGAATTATTATCACCGGGGGCCGGATGAAGGTCCGATCCCCGAACGGGTAGCCGGTCTCAAGGACGAGCAGATCCTTGTCGACATATCGGCGTCGGCCGCATATTTGCAGGGCCGCGGCGATGTGGACGGCGGACGGCTGGGCATTGCCGGCCACTGCCTGGGTGGACGGAATTCCCTGCTCGGGGCCGCCGCCACCGACCATTTCTCGGCCTGCGCGGTGTTCTACGGCGGCAATATCATGGCCGGCCGCGGCCGGGAGGCGCCGACACCGTTCGATCTGATCGGCGACATCAGATGCCCGGTCATCGGCTTTTTCGGCAATGACGACGACAACCCGTCTCCTCAAGATGTCGACAAAATCGACGAGGAAATGGACCGGCTCGAAATCGAGCACACCTTTTACCGCTACGACGGCGCCGGGCACGCGTTTCAGAACTTTGTCGCCGAGGAGCGCTACCGCCCGGAGGCGTCGGACGACGCCCAGGCCAAGCTGATCGGGTTCATGACCGGCGCGTTGAAGTAGCCGGCCTACCGCGCGGCAACCTCGGCGCGGATGTCGGCGGCCAGTTCACGGCAGACGGGCGGCAGGATGCCGCCGATGCGGGTCACCAGCCCAATGGTCCACCGCGACGGCTTTTCCTTGAGCCGCAGGGGGGTGAGGGCCTGACTGATCCGCTCGGTGGATAGTATCTGGCTCGGCAGCAGGGCGATCCGGTTGCTCGCTTCGACCATCGAGACCGTGCAGCCGATGGAATTGCTCTCGATGGCGCTGTCGGGCGGCGACAGCTTGGCGCGCGCGAAGGTCTCCTCGAAGACGAGGCGGCGGCCTTCGCCCCGGCCGAACACCACCCAGTCCTCCGACAGCAGGTCCCGGAGCCCGAGCCGGCGGCGTTTGACGAGCGGATGACCGCTCCGGACCGCGGGAATGAAAGATTCCTCTATCAGGGTCTCGGTCCGAAGTTCGGGATCGTCGATGGCGCCGGGCAAAAAACACACGGCGAAATCGAACGTGCCCGAACCGACCGCGGCGAGCACTTCACTCAGATTGTCCTCCTCGATGTAGATTCGGACCTTGGGCCGCCGTTGGGCGAACCGGAGCACCGCCCGCGGCAGAAGATTGGTGGTGACGGTCTGGGTGACACCGACTGAAATTTCGCCGCCTGTCGCCCCCTCCATGAATTCGACCTCCCGGCGCGCCCGGTCGATTTCAGAGGCAATTATGCGCGCCCGCCGGATCAGCGCTTCGCCGGTTGGTGTCGCTACAACGCCGCGGGGACCTCGCTGCAGCAGCCGGGCGCCGACGCTCTCCTCAAGTTGTTTGATGCTCTTGCTGACCGCCGGTTGAGAGAGGTTGAGCCGGTGAGAGGCTTGCCGCACGCTGCCTGTCTCGGCGACGACCATCAAATTCTGAAGCTGATTGAACTTCATCCCGTATCACCTTTCCCTATAACCCTTTCCTATTACTTTTTTTTATCACATAGATGAAACTTCTATAATCAGGTTCTATCATGCCCCGCTATAGTTTTTTCAGTGAACGTCCGGGGGGACTAGGAATGGCGACGAACGCCAACCCGCAACAACCGCTTGATCGCGCCATCTGGGCGACCTGGTACGACCTCCCGGAGGCCGATCGGGCGGCACACCTGCCGTGGCTGCACGGCGAATACATTCCCGGATTGCTGGAGCGCCCCGGCCACCTTTGGGCCGCGCACTATGAGGTTATCGGCAGCGCCCGCGACCGGGCGTTGTTCCAACCCGAACACGCCGACGATCCGGACATCGGCAAGGGCAGGGATTTCCTTCTGCTGATCGGCGCCGCATCACCGCACGACTTTTTCCGCGACGCGGTGCTGACGGTTGACGGCGAGACCGGCGGACCGCTTGTCCAACGCCGCGAGGTGCGCACCTCGGTGTTCGTCGAGGAGGTCCGGGTCGACGGACCGGCAGCGGACCGGCGGCCGGCGGACGGTTCCCCGGGACCGGCGATCCAGATGGGCACGCTCAATCTGCAGAACTTGGATGCCGAGTTTGATTTGAGCGCCTGGTACGTTCACGACCGATTGCCCGCCACCACGCGGATGCCGGGCTGCATCGGCACCCGGAAATTGGTATCGACCGCCGGTTGGGCCAAGCACTCCGTGCTGTATGAGTTTGTCTCTCATGAGGCGCGGGAGACCCAATTCCACGGCCACGAAAAAGGCGAAAGCGAAGCGGAGAGCTGGAGTAAACGGGTGATCAACGCGACCATTCATGCCCCGGGGTCGCCGACCCTGGGCACGCGAATCCGGCCGGAAGCGTGAAACGATTTCAGATCAGGGATACAGGGCAATGAAATTTGGCGTTTTCGATCACGTGGATCTTGGCGAGGAGCCCATCTCGGACATCTATCAGGGACGCCTGGGGCTCGCCGAACTGGCGGATCAAGCCGGATTTTACGGCTACCACGTCGCCGAACACCACGGCACCCTGCACGGTCTCCTTCACTCACCGAATCTCTATCTCGCCGCCATTTCGCAGCGGACGAAAAACATCAGGATCGGCTCGCTGGTCAACCTGCTTCCTCTTTATCAGCCGCTCCGGTTGGTCGAGGAGTATGCCATGCTCGACCAGATGAGCGGCGGCCGCTTGCAGATCGGCGTGGGGCGAGGCATCTCGCCCTACGAGGTAGGCTATTTCGGCGTTGCCCCCGGTGAATCCCGGGCCCTTTTCCATGAGGTCCTCGATTTCGTAGTCGACGGGCTCCAGGCCGAGACCATCACCTATGAGAGCCCGCGCTTTCAGTACTACGAAGTTCCGATGGTTCAGCCGCCGCTTCAAAAACCGTATCCGCCCCTGTGGATTGGCGCACACAGTGAGCGCAGCCTGGACTTCGCGGCCGAATACGGCTGCAACGTGGTCATCGGCGGGCCCAACGCCGTCGCCAGACGCGCGGTCGAATATTATCCGGAGGCCTGGGAAGCGAAAGCCGAACTCCGGGCCGCCAAGAATTCGCCTGTCGCCTCGCCCTTCGTCAGTGCATGGCGCTTTCTCTACGTCACCGATACGGATGATGAAGCGCTGGCGCGGGCCGAACCCGCGTTCGATATGCACCAGACGCGCCTGGCCGCACCGTCACGCGCCTGGGGATACACGCCGAACGTCTATATGGACAAGTATCGGACGGCGCTTGATCTCGGCATTCATTTCGCCGGTTCCCCCGAGACCATTGTGGAGAAGATCAGCCGGGATATCGAGGAGACAGGGGTAAATTACTACATGCTCAGTTTCACCTGGGGCAACCTGAAGACCGCTGAATCCATACGGTCCTTCGAGTTGTTCCGCGATGAGGTGCTGCCTCATCTTGCGGACGCGGGTGCAAAACAGGCTGCGGAATAACTCCGTGGCGATTTGGTCGCAAAACGCTTCGGCATTACAGTGAAGTCAAGGACGGAACACAAAAAATAACTCTCCGTCCGCATTTTGGGAGGAAGACATGAACAGATTTCTACGATTTTTCTCGATCTCTATTGGTGGAGGCGCCTTGGCGCTGGCCGGCGTCGCGTCGACGGGCGGCGCGGTCCTCGGCGGCAGCGTCCTGTTTGCCGGATCGGCGCAGGCGCAGACCGAACTGATCTACAACGTCTGGCTGCCCCGCCGGCATCCGTTTTATGTCGGTATCGTCGAACCGTGGGGCAAGCGGGTCGAAGCCGCCTCGAACGGCCGGATCAAAGTGAAATTCCCGGCCAAGTCACTGGCGCCGCCTCCAAGGCAATGGTCGGCAACCACCAAGGGCATCACCGATGTCGCCCTGCTCGGCAACAATTTCGAGCGCAAGCGCGTGACGCTTTCCATGATCGGCCAACTGCCGTTCTCCTCGACCACCGCGGTGAAGGCCTCGGGCGCGTTGTGGCAATCCCACAACAAGTATTTTGCCAAGGCCAACCAGTACAAGGGCGTGAAGTTGCTCGGTCTGTTCGGGATCACCGGTCATGATTTGATGACCAAGGATTCCGAGCCGATCACCAAGGTGGCCGACCTCAAGGGCCGCAAGATGTGGGCCTCGGCAGTACCGCAGATGGAAAAGCTGGGCGCGGTGGTCCTCGCCACCCCGGCACCGAAGATTTATGAACTGGTGTCCGGCGGCGTGGTGAACGGCGCGGCGGTCATCGCCTATGGCTACAACTCCTTCCGCATCCAGAAGTTCATCAAGTCGTTCACCCACGTCCCGGGCGGCATCGGCTCGTCCACCTTCTCGGTGTTTATGAACCAGGCCAAGTTCGATGGCCTGTCGGCGGACGACAAGCAAATCCTGCTGAAGGCGTCGGGCGAGCAGATCACCAAGGATGCGGTGGTCGTCGACCGGTTGACCGACAAGGCCCTGGGGGACATGAAGGCGGCCGGCGTGAAAATGATCACCGCGGATGCGGCGTTCATGGCCGACCTCAAACGGGAACTGGCCTTCATGGAGACCAACTGGCTGGCCGATGCGGCAAAAGCGGGGGTCGACGGCAAGGCGGCGCTGGCGTTTTACCGTTCGAAACTCTAGCCCGCAAGGTTGGCGATGGCCGAACCTGAAGATCAGTCACGCATAACCGAAGGCTTTGTGCCGGGTGACGCCGAAAATGGCGGCACCCGGCAGTTTTATCTGCTGACCCGGGCGCTCAAGTGGGTCGCGGGAAGCCTGATGCTGTTGCTTCTCGGACTTACCTTCGTCGATGTGGTCGGGCGCTACGCGTTCGGTCGACCCATCCCCGGCGGCTTCGAGATCATCGAGTTCAACATGGGCTTGCTGATTTTTGCCGCGCTTCCCCTGGTGACGCGCAAGCGGGGGCACATCACGGTAAGCCTGTTCGACGCGCTGATGGGGGAGGGAATCCGGCGCTTGCGCGACTCGGTCGTTCTCCTGGGCAGTGCCGGGGTCGTCGGCTTTATCTCCTTTCTCATGTTCCGCTCCGGCCTCGAGATGCTGGAGGCCAACACGGTCTCCCGGGTTTATGACTTTCCCCTGGCCCCGGTGGTCTTCATCATCGCCGCACTCGGCGTGATAACCCTGCTGCTGTTGCTCGCCATGATCTGGCACCATCTGCGGGGCCACGGCCTCGAAACGGCCTGAGCGGGCGCGGAGCGGCGATGACAATCTCACTCATCGGTTTCGGCGCCCTGCTGCTGATCGCGTTTATAGGCTTTCCGCTCGGGTTCACCATGATGCTGATCGGTTTCGTCGGTTTCGGCTTCGTCCGGGGCTGGGTGCCGTCGGTGGAGATGGTCATCCAGCAGATCATCGACATGGCGCTCAACTATAATTTCTCGGTGCTGCCCCTGTTCTTGCTGATGGGGGTATTCGTCTACAAGGCGGCGCTCGCAGAGGACCTGTACGAGGCGACCAATGCTTGGCTCGGCCATTGCCGGGGTGGGCTGGCCATGGCGACGGTGGCCGCCTGCGGCGGGTTCGCCGCGGTTTCGGGAAGCTCGGTCGCCACCGCCGCGACCATGGCCAAGGTGGCAATCCCTTCCATGCGCAAGTACCAATATTCGGACAGCCTGGCGGCGGGCACTGTCGCCGCGGGCGGCACGGTGGGCATTCTGATTCCGCCCAGCGCCGCGCTGATCGTCTACGGTATCCTCACCGAAGAAAGCATCGGCGAGCTGTTCGTTGCGGGAATTATTCCGGGAATCATCACGATTGCGCTTTATATTGCGGTCATTTCCATCGTCACCCGCATCTGGCCGACCCTCGGCCCGGCCGGCGAACGCTCGAGTTGGCGGGTGCGCTTCATAACCCTCGGCAAGATCTGGGGCGTCGTCGTGCTGTTCGTGCTGATCCTCGGCGGCATCCTGTTCGGGGTGTTCACTGCGACCGAGGCGGGCGGGATCGGGGCGGCGGGTGCGCTCGCATTCGCGCTGCTGCGCCGGAAAATGAGCTGGAAAATATTCGCTGAATCACTGGTCGAGGCGGCGGAGACCACCGCAACCGTCTTCACCGTGGCGTTTGGCGCGCTGATCCTCAACAACTTCGTCACCATCGCCGGGCTGCCCGACGCCATCGTCGAATTCATCCGCTCCCTCGACTTGGCCCCCATTGTGGTGATCCTGATCGTACTCGGTATCTACATCATCCTCGGCACCATCATCGAAGGCCTGGCGATGATCTTCCTGACCGTCCCGATTTTCGTGCCGGTGGTCGAGAGTTTGGGCTTCAATCTGATCTGGTTCGGCATCGTCATGGTAATGGTGGTGGAAATTTCCCTCATCACCCCGCCCATCGGGCTCAATGTATTCGTGATGAAGTCCATGCTGCCCGACGTGGAGCTTGTTGCCATCTTTAAGGGCATCGCGCCGTTCTTCGCCGCCGATATCGTGCGGCTGCTGCTGGTCGTGTTCCTGCCCTGGCTGGCCCTTTATCTGCCCCGCTTACTCAACTGAGACGGAGTTCCGGCGCGTTCCGGCGACCCGGCGGCACACTATTCGCGGCAGGATTTGCCTTCGTTGATCGCGCACCAGATCCTTCCCGGCGTCGCCGGCATCTGGAAGTTGGTCACGCCGACGGGTTCAAGCGCATGATTGACGGCGTTCATCATCGCCGCCAACGAGCCCACGGTCCCGCATTCCCCGGCACCTTTCACGCCCAGGGGATTTGTGTCCGTCGGGACGGGATGGCGGTCAATCTCGAATCCGCAGAAGTCATCCGCCCGCGGCATGGCATAGTCGAGAAAAGAACCGGACAGGATCTGCCCGCTTTCGTCATAGACCATGTTTTCCATAAGCGCTTGCCCGGCGCCTTGGACGATTCCGCCGTGGACCTGGCCGTCGACCAGCAGCGGATTAAGTTCGACACCGACATCGTGGACCGCGGTGTAGCGGACCACCTCGGCCACTCCGGTTTCCGGATCGATCTCCACTTCGCAGACATGGCAGCTGTTGGGAAGGTTGCCGGCCTCCGGCGACCAGGTTGCGGTCTCGAAGAGTCCGATCTCAATTTCCTTTGGAAGATTTGCCGGCTGGAAGGCCGTCCTGGCCACCTCATCGAATTCAATCCGCCGGTCGGTTCCGGCCACCGTATAACGCCCATCACCGAATTCGATGTCGGCCTCCGGCGCTTCGAGGAGATGGGCGGCGATCTTTTTCCCTTTCTCGATGATTTTCCCGGCCGCCGTGAAAACGGCGCCGCCGCCGATGGTCGCCGTCCGGGCGGCTCCGGTCCCGGTGCCCCAGGACAGCTTGTCCGTATCCCCCTCGATCACCCGGATTTTTTCGGCATCGATGTGCAGGGTATCGGAGAGGATCTGGGTGTAGATGGTCGCGTGGCTTTGGCCGCCGGCCGTCGATCCCACCAAAATGGTGACATTGCCGCCGGGGTCGAACCGCACCTCGGCGGTTTCCGGCGACGGTCCGGCGGACGGATCAACCGTGGTTGAGATGCCGACGCCCCGCAGCATTCCACGGGCCCTTGCCTCTTCGATCCGGGCGGCGGCGCCGTTGTAATCCGATTTGACGAGACACTTGTCCATTACGGCTTCGAAATCACCGCAGTCATAGGCACCCCGGGTGGGAGGCCGGTAGGGCATGGCGTCGGCCGGGATGAAATTCCGCCGGCGGATTTCCGCCGGGTCGATCTCCAACGCCCGGGCGGCCATATCGACAATGCGCTCATGCACATAAACCCCGGGCGTGCCGCCGGGAGCCCGGTAGTTGGAAACCGGTACCGTGTTGGTGAGCACCCCGGCAGCCTCGCCGTATACCGCCGGCGTGGCGTAGACGCCGCAAATCTGGCGGGTAATCCCGGCGGTCGATCCGAAGCCGATCATGGTGACGAATGCGCCGAGGTTGTTGCGCGAGGACAGCCGGAACGCGGTGAACCGGCCTGCGCCGTCCAGTGCCAATTCGGCGTCGACGACCATGTCCCGTCCCTGATCGTCGGCCATGTGGCCTTCGATCCGTTCCGAAATCCATTTGACCGGCCGTCCGGTCTTCCGCGCCGCCCAGGCGGCGAGCGGCACCTCCGCGTACAGCCCGCCTTTCATCCCGAACGAGCCACCCACGTCGCCGGCGATCAGATGCATGGAATGCTCGGGAAGGCCGAAGATGTCCCGGGTCATCAGCGTCCGCCAGATATATGGCCGCTGCAGGCAGGCATGAATGGTGTACTTGCCGGCGCCCGCGTCGTAGTCGGCGACGACGCCCCGGGGTTCCATGGCATTTGCGGTCACCCGGTTGACGACGAAGCGGTCCCGGACGACGTGGGCCGCCTCGGCGATGGCTTTGCCGACGGCTTCGGCATCACCCAACCCGACGAAGAGGGCTTCGTTATCGGCGCAATCCGGCCAGAGACGGTGCCCGTCCGGATCGTTCGCGGTCGCCGTATCCAGGATGAACGGCAGGGCCGAGTAATCCACTTCTATCCGCTCGGCGGCGTCCTTGGCGATGTCGACTGTCTCGGCGATCACCACGGCGACAATCTGCCCGACATGAAGGACGCGGTCCTTGTGGAGCGCCGGCCGGGGCGGGCGGAACATGGCCGATCCATCCCGCCGCTTGTGCGGCGATACTCCCTTGATCTCACCCAGGCCGTCCGCCGCGTAATCTTCACCGGTGAGCACCGCCAGGACACCGGGCATGTCCCGGGCCGCCGAAATATCCACCCGGTTGATTTCCGCATGGGGATGGGGTGAGCGGAGACAGACCATGCGGGCCTGGCGCGGCAGGACAACGTCGTCCACATACCGCCCTTGGCCCGTCAACAGGCGCGGTGCTTCCACCTGGGTGACCGGCTGGGAAATGGCGTATCGGGTCATCGTCCGCCCCGCACCGATGCGGCGTTAGTCGAAATTGTAGAGCGCCGCAGGATTGTCAACGAGAATCTTCTTGATCATGGCATCATCGAGGTCGAGCTCAAGGAGCCAATCCAGAATTTTGTCATCATCGGGCATGGGGAAATCCCAGGTGCGGACGTGGGGCCAGTCCGAGCCCCAGATGATACGGTTGGGACATTCGCCGATGATGGCCCGGGCATAAGGAACCAGGTCGCGCCACGGCGCCTCCTCGCGGGAATATCTGTACATACCTCCGATTTTCATCCACGCCCGGCCCGTGGCCGCCAATTCCATCAGCGCCTTGAAGCCGGGCTGGTCGAGACCGTCCTCGACCTTCCATCCCCGCCAGGCCAGGTGATCGACCACCACATCGACGGGGAGCCGGCCAAGGAGCGGCGCCAACCGCAGCCACTGCTCCGGGTCCGAGGGCATGAACAGCATGTGCCAGCCGAGATCGGCAATCTTCGCGGCTAGCGTCGTGACGGTGCCGGCATCCACCTGATCGCCGAACAACGGCGTGAGCCGGACGCCGCGGATGCCCCCTTTATCCATCCGTTCCATGTCGGCCTTCGTCGCGCCGGCATCTAGAATGACGATGCCCCGGCCTTGCCCGTTCATCTCCGCAATCGCATCGAGGGTTACCGCCGGGTCCGTCCCGCTGACCGTGATATGGACAATGACCGCCCGATCGAGCCCCATGACATCAAGGAAGCCCCTCATCATTTCGTAGGGCGCTTCCGGCGACGTGAACGTCCGTTCCGGAACCATGGGATACCTGCTGTAGGGGCCGACCACATGGATATGGGTATCACAGGCGCCAGCCGGCGCAACGAGCCTGGGCCGGGTGACCGGATTGGGTCCGGGACATTCACGGGTCATGAAATTCTCCTAGTCTTCCAGGTTGGACGGCATCCAAATCCTAGACGCCGTGGACCGGTTCGCCGATGCCGGGAATACTCATCGGTCCGGATTTTCCGTATCAAGCCCGGGCGGCAATGGCGCGCCGTCCGGAAACCAGGCGGGCGTCCGGTAGCCGGCGGTTTTCCGATTGCCCATATATTCCTTGTAGAGCGTCTTGAGGGACGAATCCCGGTTCTCCAAATGGACGTAGGGGCAGACATCGACACAGATGTGACAATACTCGGTCCGCAATCGGGAGTACGGGTAGCAGCTTTCCACATCCGTGATCCAGCGCCGGACGCCCTCGGTCACGACGGCTTCGTCCGGTATCGCCTCGCCCGGGCAATTCAGAGAGCAGATGTCGCAGTTCAGGCAGCGGTCCTGAACGCCGAAGATCAGAGGTCCGTTTTCCGCCAGCGGCAGATCGGTGGTTACGAACCCCGGCCGGTGGCTCGCGCCGAATTTCGGATGAATAAGGCTGCCATGCTTGCCCAGCTCGCCGAGGCCCGACCAGTACATGGCGGGGATCGCCTGAATCTCGCCGCCGCCGTTGTGATGGGCCAGCGCCGGCCAGCCCATGCCGCGAATGGCGCGCGCCAGCTGATCGGCGATCTCGCAGCACTTGGTGTAGACGGAGAGGGCCTCATACTCGATGGCGTAGGGGCCCCGCCGGGTGACGCCGTAATCCTCGGCGACAAAGAACGAGATCACGTACTCATGGGCTATCTCCACCCCTTCATCGACCATGAACGGACGCAGCTCGGCCGCCCCCGCCGCGTCGGCGCCAAGCTCAAGGCAGAGCGCCTCGATTTCTTTCGACATGGCTTCGGCATCGGGGACCGGGCGCCGCCGGCCGGCAACCGGCTCCTCCCGGCAGTCCGCCAACTCCTTCCAGCGCCGCCGAAGCTTCCTGGTCTCCTCGCCCCGGTTCTCATAGAAGGCGATGGTATTAACGCCCATCCTTTCCATCACCTGGACGAGGAGCGGGTCCTTGAAACCGTGGTTCCGGCGCTTTGTGGTGCCGACGACGGACATGGTGCTTCTTTCCTCGGGGCCTTTGGCCGTGCGGCGGCCGCAACCTGGCTTCCGCTAGCCTTGCTGTTCCGCGTGCTCCGCCAGCATCAGCTTGGCGATTTCCGTCCGCGTGGTGACCCATGCGAACGGTGTGCGGGCGACAATTTCCATCACTTTCAGGAACTGGATCGACCCGGCGATCCTTCCCGAGACGTGGGCATGGAAACCCAAATCCAGGACCGTGGGCGGCGAGCCGATCTTCGGGTAACCGTCCATGATATCGCCGACGATTTCGGGCAACAGCATCAGCCGGTTGCCGTGGCGGAGGTGAAAGGCGAGGTCGTTGACTTCCATGTCATAGGGTATGCAAACCACGGGACCGGAGCTGGTCGGTTTGATTTTGGGCATGTCGCCGCTCATGTCGTCGGCATAAAATTGATAGCCGTTGGCCGCCATCAGTTCCTCGGTGTCGGCCGACAACATGCCGCGCGGTACCGCAAAGCCGAGCGGCCGCTCGCCCAGGAGTTTCTCCTGCGCCTCGGCGCAGCGTTTCATCTCCCGGTCCTCTTCTTCCCGGTCCATGTAACAAAGCAGCCGGTGCTGGGTCCAACAGTGGGCCATGATTTCGTGGCCGCCGTCGTGTACCCGCCGCATCAGTTCGGGGCGCTCCTCGAACAGGATACCGCTGGCATGGCAGGAGAATTTGAAACCGAAGGATTCAGCGATTTCCGCCAGCCGGTGGATGCCGACGTTCAGCCCGTATTCCGCCCACTGCCGGGCCGCCGTATCGACGAATTCCTTGCGGAGCGGATTGCCGAACGGGGAAACACCGGGCGCGACACCCTCGGGCCACCATTCCAGCGGGATGTTGATACAGACGGCCATGGGACGGTCTTCGGGCCATCCTTTGGGTAGCTTGGTGGTCATTTGATGTTCCTCACTGGTCGAAGCCGGTTCCGCTCAGAGACCCAGCCAATCCATGATCAGAGGCCGCGGCATGAGGACCTCCATCACGTTGATCAGCAGTCCCCAAATGAATGCAAACAGGAGAACCGCGCCGAATATGGCGATCCACAGTTTCTCGCCCCGCAGCAGGATGTAGCCGAAGGCGAAAGCCGGTACCGCGATGAGATGGCCGAAGATGAACACCCCGCCGACGAGAACCAAGATGGAGACCGCCAGCGGAATGAGCGTATGGATCTGTTCCCGGGTAAATGGCGGCTTAGTGGCGTTGGCGCCGGATTCCTGCTCGATCTCGAGAGGGCCGGTGAAGAACTGACGCGCGCCGTAAATGAGGACGCAGATCAGGATCAGTCCCGCCGCCGAGAACGGAAACAGTTGGTCCTGAAACGGAAATTCCCGGACGTCGGTGATGGCGAAAATGCCGACCACCAGGAAGAAGACCGTCAGCGCGATATCGACGATGCGGGCGCCGCTCATTCGTCATACCCCGATATTTTGACCGGCGGGCCCGCTTTCCCCTGCCGCTTGGCGCGATAGTGGCGAAGCATGGGCGGGAAAAACACGCTGAGGAAAATTACCAGCGCGATTACCCACACCAGGGGACGACTCCATAGCCAGGTAGCGCCGTGGAGGTCGAAGGACAGGAATAGATATTTCTCGGCCAGCCCGCCCATGATCAGACCCATGATCAGGGGAACCCGGGGCCAATCCGTATGCTTGAAGAGGTAGCCCAGGAAGCCGAAGCACAGGAAAAGCGCGACGTCGCCAAACGACTGGTTGGCCATGGTCGCGCCGGTCAGCATGGTGCCGAGCACGATGGGAACCAGAATGGAGGCCCGCAAATAGCAGATCAGGATCAGCCAGCGCTGCAACACCAACGCGAGGATGGCGGCAATGATGTTGGCGACGACGATCACCCAGATCATGCCGAAGGTGACGTCGAGCTTGGTGGTGATCATGTCGGGGCCGGGGGTCAGGCCGAATACCAGGAATACCGAGAGGGTCAGCGCCATGCCGGCGTTTCCGGGAATACCGAAGACCACCGTAGGGACGAGCGCGCCCGGCTTTTGGGCGGCGGTTCCGGCCTCGGGCGCGATGACGCCCCGTACATTGCCCTTGCCGTAGGAACCGGGGTCCTTGTCCGAGGCTACGGCGGTGCCGTAGGCCATCCATTCGGCGACCTGTCCGCCGAGTCCGGGGATGAAACCGGCGAGCGCCCCCAACGTGGCCGCCCTGATGATCAGCCACCAGTTCTTCAGGTTGTCGACCAGACCCTCCCAGAGACCGGAGACCCGGGTATCGACGTTGGTCGCCGAGATGGTCGTTCCGCGGCGGGCCAAATCCAGCACCTCGGGGATGGCGAACAAGCCAAGGACCACGGGTATCAGCGGGATGCCTTCCCACAGATAGATAATCTCACCGGCGTAACGCGGGGCGCCAATGGAGGTTTCCAGGGTGACCATGGCCAGCAGCAGGCCGAAGCCCGCCATGATCAGGCCGCGCGCCAGGGAATTCCCCGCCAGCGAACCGGCGAGCATCAGACCCAGCAGGATGAGCATGAAGAACTCAGGCTGGCCGAAGGCGAATATCACCGCCCGCAGGATGGGAAGCAGCAGTATGAACAGCCCTGCGGCGACGAAGGTGCCGAAGATACTGGCGTAATAGGACGCGCAAAGCGCCCGGCCCGCTTCGCCGCGCTTGGCCATGGGGTAGCCATCCAGGGAAGTCGCCATGGCGGCGGACGTGCCGGGCACGCCCAAAATGACCGCCGGGATCGTATCGGTCTGGGTCACCACCGCGCTCATCCCCAAGAGGAACGCCACGCCGGTAATCGGCTCCATGGTGAGGGCGAAAGGGATCAGCAGGGCAAAGCCGATCAGCCCGCCCAGGCCCGGCACGAGCCCCAAGAACATGCCGACGAAAATCCCGATCATCATCATCGGGAAGACCGGCCAGGAGAAGACATGGAACATGCCGGCGACGGCCGCGTTCAAAATGATTAGGGCTTCTTCCATGTCTCCTACCGCCCCGCCGGGTTCGCACGCGCGCCCGAACCGGGGCCGTTTAAGGTGCCGGCAAGAAGGAAGAGGGGCCGAGCGATACCGACGCCGGGCCCCTCCCGCTGCCTATCGGATCCAGCTACTTCTTCTTCCGGCTTCCGATGATGAGTTGGTAACCCTCTCCGCCCGGCTGGAAGTACGGGTCCTTGAGGGTGACAAGGCCGTCTTTCAAGTTCTTGCTGGCTTGGGCCGCGGGGACGTAGGCCAAGGGGAACCCGAACAATTTCGTGTGTTCGGCGATGAACGCCGGGTCCTTGGCCGCTTTGTCGACCGCCGTACGCCATGCGTTGACAATTGCCTCATCCGTACCCGCGGGCAGGAAAAACCCCTTGGCGATCTGATACATGCTCATCGCCGTCCGGAGCGCCGTGTATTCCTTGCTGCCCTTCGCATTCGGCTTCAACTTGAGATACAGCTCATCCGCTGTCGGTACATCCTTGATCAGCGGGTCGCGCATGATGTTCCCGGCGGCATCGAGAGTTCCCATCTGGTAGAGGGGCTTGATGTTGAGGTCGGCATAGTTCTTCAAGTTCCGCATCCAGGCCTGCATGAAGATGTAGCCGAGATTCAGTTCCCCGCTGGCCAGCGCCTGGATGACGGTATCCGTGCCCCGGAAACCGGTGACGACACGCACCGGGCTGCCGGCCGCCCGCCAAAGAATTTGAGCGGTCATGACGTTGAAGTTGCGGGACCGGGTGCCGAAACTCTGCTCGCCGGCCGAGGCATTGACGCCGGAGGCATCCTGCGCTTTGGCCGATTTGCCGGCGATATGGAGGTACACCGCCGATTCGCCCGCGATTACCTTCATTGTGGAAATGTCATATTTCACGCCCTTACGGCCGACCGAATACGAAATGAAGGCCGGCAGATTGAGCATTGAAGCCGTCAAGCCGTCGGGCTTGGCCGTCGCCGCGAAGAAATTGGCCGCGGTCACGCCGCCGCCGCCGAACTTGGACTGCACCGTGATTTGCGGATTACCTTTCAGGTTTTTGGACGCGTAATTCATCCACGTCTTCAGTGAGAGGACGGAATCGGCGCCCCGGTGCGGGGTCAGGAAGGTGATTTTCTTGCCCGTAAAATCGGGCTCCGCGGCAAGGGCCGTACCCGTTACCGACATGGAACCGGCGGCAACGCCCGCCATCAATACCGAGGCCGCCAACGGCGCGGCGAACCCCTTGGATGTTAAATTGTCGAAAAAACGTGCCATCTGAATTGTCTCCCCAATAGGAACGCTGAATTGCTATGAAGCCGGGTCGTGTTCTTGTTGTTCGACCTCAAATTGTTTCACGAAGCATCGGCAAGGTCGTCCAGTGTCAATGCTAGGGATGGACAAGGAAATATTCAAATGCTAATGCCGTCTCTTGCCATACCTAGCGCTTATGGGAAATCAATGGCGTATCGGGGCCTGGACCGGCTTCTTAATCATTTTCTCGCCGTTGCCGAGAAAGGCAGCATTACCGCGGCTGCCAGGTCGCTGAATATTTCCCAGCCGGCCTTGACCCGCAACATCCGGCTTTTGGAGCAATCCCTGGAAGTCCGCCTCCTGGACCGGCTTCCGAATGGCGTATCCCTGACGAATTTCGGCGATTTCCTGGCGCGCCGGGCGCGGTTCATGCAGCTCGAATTCGACCACGCCTTGACCGAGATCGAGGCGCTCAAGGGCGGGCACAGGGGCGAACTCAACATCGGCGTGATCTGGGCCTGGGGCCTGATCTACATTCCTGAAATTATCGCCCTGTTTCGCGAGGAGGTCCGAGGCGTAAAAATAAATATTTTCAGTGATTTATCCGGAAATTTGATTTCCCGCCTGTTGAATGGGGAACTGGATCTGGTGTGCTCCGGCCTGAGCTTCCCGAACCATCCCCAACTGGTCAAAGAGCCGTTGATCCAAATGGAGCGGGTGGTGGTTGCCAATGCGGGTCACCCGCTGACAAACCGGGATACGCTTACCGCTGCCGACCTTCTCCAATATGGGTGGGGTTTTTTGAGAGGCGATGAGATCGCAACCTCGCGTCTCGGCGCGTACTTTCTCTCCTTCGGGCTTGCACCGCCGAAAGTGGAGCTCGAATGCGATTCCATCAATGAATTGCTATCCATTCTCCGCAGTACGGAACTGCTGGGAACGGCCCCGAAACCCGTCGCCGAGGATACCGCCGCCCACGGCCTGTCGGCGTTGCCGATTGAAGGATCATTGTGGCACTACGAGTCGGGCATGGTCTACCGCCGGGAGCCGAACCCGCCGAGGGCATTGGTTTCGTTCCTCGCCTATGCACGCTCATATTTCGCCAATAAGGACCGCGCGGCAGGTTCCCCGGCATCAGCAAATCTTATGGCCCAAACGCCGAATGGTATTGGACGAGACGATGATTTCGGCGCCTTAATCGGGTGAAATCGAGCTCAGCCGATGACCGGACCCAGTTCCCTTTCCCAATCCCGAACGACTCCCGGGCAGGCCAACGCCCGCGGCCAAGCGGCGGCACGTTCCGGCGGGCGGGAGCAGGTGGATATCGTGTCCGCGATCGGGTTTTACGGCCCAAACCGCCTAACGATCATCGGGTTCCATATCGGCCCCCCGCCGGAAACCCGGATCCATTCCCCGAAGATCGCCGAAACACCAGGAGGACAGACATGACCCGGATGCCGCAGTTGAAACGCGAGGATATGAATGACGAGCAGGGCGCCGTATACGACGAAATCATCAACCGCGGCGGCCGGATCGGCGGCCCCTACGGGGCCTATATCCGCATTCCGCGCTTCATGAGGCTCAACCAGGAGATGGGGGATTTCCTGCGCTCCAACGGCTTGCCGCCGAAACTTCGGCAACTTGCCGCCATTCTCGCCATTCGGTTCTGGGGAGGACGCTACGCGTGGGCGACGAATGCCCGAAATGCCGTCAACGAGGGCCTCGATCAATCCGTCGTCGACGCAATCAATGAGCGCCGCCCGCCCGGGTTTGACGACGATGATGAAAAGGCGGTCTACCAGGTGGTGACCGAACTGCTGGAGAACAAGGGTATCTCGGACGAGACCTACGATGCCGCCGAGCGGCGGTTCGGACAGGAACATCTGGTCAACATAATCGTCACGGCGGGGTTCTTCTCCATGGTCTGTATGACCACCAATAGCGTCCAGGTTTCTCCCCCGGACGACGCGGAGCAGGTGCTGATCGTCTGAAGGGACTTAGGCCACCGGGTTCCGAAGGGTGCCGATCCCGTCGACCGACATTTCAATGACGTCCCCCGGCCGGACCCATTTGTCGGCTTGGCGGCGGGACCTAATTCCCCCCGGCGAGCCAGTCGAAATGACGTCGCCCGGCCGGAGCGTGGTGAAGGTCGATACGTAATTGATCAGCTGGTCGATGCCGTAACACATGTCACTGACCGGGCCTGATTGAATCTCCTCACCGTTCAGAACGTGCCGGATCGTGAGGGATGGCACGTCCCGCAATTCGCTGGCCGTAACCATCCATGGACCGAATGCGCCGCTGCCGTCAAAGTTCTTGCCGGGTGTCACGTTTTGCTTGGTGTGGGCCATCCAATCCACCGCCGAGGCGTCATTGAAGATCGAATAGCCGGCAATATGATCCGCGGCGCGCGCCACGGGGATTTCCGATCCGCCGACCCCGATGATTACCGCCAACTCGGCCTCGCAGTCGAATTTTTCCGATGACGCCGGCTTCTTGATGGGCTGATTGTGACCCACCTGCGCGGACGTTCGGCGCATGAAGAGGCTGGGGTATCCGGGAAACGCCTGTCCCACTTCTTCGAATGCGCTGCCGTAGTTCATTCCGACACAGATGATCATGTCGGGATCGGGGATGGGCTGCAGATAGACAATTTCGTCCAAGCCGAAGTCCGCGGATTTTCCGCCCGTGAAGGCTTCCAACTCCGACAGCCTTCCCGATTCCAATACCTCCCGGACGGACGTCGCGCCGAATTCGGTTTTTGGGCCGGCCTTGACGACGCCGTCGCCCCGCACCACGCCAAACGACTTCGTTCCTCCGGCTTCAAAACTGACTATTTTCATTTTGTCCTCGAATGTTCTCTCGCCGGACTCCCGGAGCATTGCCCCAGGCTACGGCGATCCTTCCCAATACCATCCCGGCCCGCTGGTATAGCCCCGGCTTATGTTGGGCCGGTTCCCGGACGCCATACGCCCGGCCCCCGCGAGGGCAGGGGACGGGCACGATCCCGCTTTCATCCCGTTATATACAAGAAAATTATGGCTTGGGGCGGATATGGCATTGGACGTCCAAATTGCCCATTCCTGAAATTTCCTTCACAATCGGCGATGGCCGGACGCAATTGGTCCGGCGAAACAGAAAAAACATCCGTCGCCGACGACTAACCGCACAACGGGCTATTGGGAGGTTCTCCATGAAGAGCAGGTTCAAATTGGCTTTGGCCGCCTTGGTTGCCGGTTCGGCGACACTCGGCGCCGCATTCGCCTCAGGTGATGCGACCGCGCAGGGCGTTTCGTTCAAGGGCAAGACGGTTTCCATCGTCGTTTTCTCACCGCCCGGCGCGCCGCCGGATCTGTGGTTCCGTCAGATCGGGCCATACCTCTCCAAGCATCTGCCCGGCAATCCGGACGTCCGCTATATCAATAAGGGCGGCGGCGGTTCCGTGGTCGCCGCCAATTACACCTACAATGCGCTAAAGCCCGACGGCACCAATATCGGCTCGTTCAACGCACCGGGCGCCGCGGTATCGGTTCGCGGAAAGCGCAAGGTGCAGTTCGACACCTCGAAAATGTCGTTCATCGGCGCACAGACCATCACCCGCATCGTTGGTTTCCGGGGGGATTCGGGTACCACGGACCTAAACAGCTTCGTCAACGCCACCAAGAAGCACCTGGTCGGTCTTCAGGCTGCCGACACGCCCTATTACGAGGCGTTCTACCGGATCATGGGGATCGATTTTCAGGTGTTCTCCGCCTATCCCCGCTTCGCGCAGCGGTTGCAGGCCCTGCGGACCGGTGAGATTAACACCACACCCTTTGCCCACCTGACCTGGGTGCAGAATCTCAGCACTTACAAGAAGTCGGATTTCCATGCGGTCTATCAGATGGGTTACATGGACGGCTCGGGTGAGATCATCCCGGTTGCGGTCGGCGGCATGGACAAGGTCCCGACGGGTCATTCCATCGTCAAGAAGTACAAGCCCGATGCGGTCGGCAGCCGTGATTGGAAGATCATGACCTCGGTCGCCGCCGGTCAGGGCGTTGCCCGCGAAGTGTGGGCCCCGCCCGGCACCGACGCGACATACGTCGAGGCTTGGCGGAAGGCGTTCGTCGCCACGGCCAATGATGCCCGGTACAAGGCCGACCATCAGAAGGCCTGGGGCGTTCCGATGAGCTGGATTCCCGGAGACGTGGGCGGGCCCATCGTCAAGAAGTATCTCGACATGAACCGTCCCGGCGCCTTCTAGGCCGGATCACCGCCCACGGGCGCTTGGCGCCGCGGCGCACACCGGCAGGCGGTGTGCGCCGTCGCGCGCCGGGATGAGCATAACCGTTCATGGATGAAATACTCTTTATCGCCGGTGCCTTCGTAAACGGCTTCTACAAGGTCTTCACCTGGCCGGTGTTCCCGATGATGATGATCGGCATCGTCGCCGGCATGATCGTCGGGCTGATCCCGGGCTTGGGCGGACTGATCGCCCATATCCTGCTGATTCCCTTCGCGCTGCAGATGGACCCGCTGAACGCCTATGTGATGCTGCTCGGCGTGTACGCGGTGACGACCCAGACCGATTCCATCCCCGCCGTGCTCCTGGGCGTGCCCGGAACGGCGGCGGCGCTCGCGACATCGCTGGACGGATACCCGATGGCAAAGCGGGGCGAGGCCGGCCGGGCGTTATGCGCCTCCTATTACGCCAGCATCCTCGGCACCTTCGTCGCCACCGGCATCTTCATCCTCTTCCTGCCGGGGCTCCGCGCGCTGGTGAACAACTTCTCGTCGCCGGAGTTCTTCATGCTGGTGATGCTCGGGCTGGTAATGGCGAGCTCGTTGTCCGGGAAGTCGGCGGCCCGCGGCCTGCTGATGGGCGGCCTCGGCCTGATGATCTCCATGATCGGCCAGGCGCCCGGCACCGGCGACACCCGCTTCGCCGGCCCGTTCCTCTATTTATGGGAGGGGATGCCGCTCATCCCGATCGTGTTGGGTCTGTTCGCCGTGCCCGAGGTCATCGATCTGGCGATACGAAATACCACCATTGCTTCGTCGCAGGTGGGCCGCAGGGTCTCCGGCTTGTGGGTCGGCTTCGTCGACTGCGCCAGGAACTGGTGGCTGGTGGTCAAGTGCAGCGTCGTCGGCGTGGTCACCGGCTTCATCCCCGGCCTCGGCGGCGCCGTGGCGGAATGGATGTCGTACGCCATCGCCGTCGCATCGGACAAGGACCCCGACAGCTTCGGCAAGGGTAACGTGCGCGGCGTCATCGCGCCCGAAACCGGCACCGCGTCCCACAAGCCGGGCGCCATCATTCCGACCGTCGCCTTCGGCATTCCCGGCAACAACGCGATGGCGGTGCTGCTCGTCGTGTTCGTCATCATCGGTCTCCGGCCCGGGCCGGAGATGCTGGACACCCAACTCGACCTTACCTTCACCATGGTGTCGGTGGTGATCGTCGGCAACATCGTCGCCGCCCTGTTGGCGCTCATTCTCCAGCGTTGGCTGGTGATGCTGTGCTTCATCCGCGCCAACCTCCTGGTGCCTTTCATTCTCGCCGCCATGATCGTCGGCGCCACATTCGCCCGGCTGTCCTTCGGCGACATCATGGTGTTCCTCGCCGCCGGCACGCTGGGTTACGTGTTCAAGCACGCCGACTGGCCGCGCGTGCCGTTGGTCATGGGGTTGATAATGGGCCGCATCGCCGAGCCGTACCTGTTCTCGACCGTCGACCGCTATAACTACGAGTGGCTCTATACCCGGCCCATCGTGGTGGTGCTGATCATCTTCATCTGCATGGCGTTGGCGGCGCCCTATTACCGGCGCTGGCGGAATAAAGGGGCGCCGCGCACCCACATCCGGGGGAGCTGACATTGGCCGATCCCGAGACCATCCGCGTTACCCGCACCGTCGACTGGATTTTGGTCGCCCTGTTCGTTGGGATCTCGGTCCTGTTCATCTCGCTGCTTGTCGATCTGCCGCCCCGCGCGACGATTTTCCCCTGGTTCGTGACGGTGACCATGGTCCTCGTCGCACTGGTCTACTCGGCCGGCAATCTACGCAACCCGGCCCGGTGGGACGACAAGCCGGCCGAGAGCGGCGACGACGAGGAGACCTCCGCCGCGACCATCGGTATCGCGGCGCTGAAGGGACGCGGGCGGGAAATATTCCGCATGTTCGCCGCTGTCTACATCCTTGGCGGCGCCATCATGCTGGTCGGCCATCTCGTCGCCGTTCCCCTGTTCATTCTCGCCTACGTGCTCTACCGGCGGGAAAGCTGGGTACTCGCGGCCGGCGGCGCGGCGGTGTTCTTCCTGCTCATTCGGTTCGTGTTCATCGAGGGCATGGACATCGTCTTTCCCGAACCCATACTGCTTCGGTGGTTCGGCGGCTAGGAGTAGCAAATAGATACCAATGTTTCCGCCCAGGCAGGCGCCAACCTGCCGGCGATCGAGGTCAATGTGTGCAAGCCCGAGCGCCGGGAGCCGGGCCTTGTCATTTTTCCGGTCAACAAGGCGACCGCCGAGAGACCGATGCCCCATGACGGCGTTCTGATCGGGATCGACCGGTCGGGCGAGGTGGCGTGGAGTGTGGAGACGGCGGCCGGCGTCGGCGGGATTTGGCATACGCGCCGGAATACGATCCTGCTCACTTCCCGCGGTCGGATTCTCGAATTGGATATGAGCGGCAATACGGTCGGCGCCTGGACCAGCCTCTCGCTGGACGGCACACCCAGCGAGGCCGAGGGGATCCCGCTGGATGTGGGCGTATTCCACCATTCGACCATCGAACTGCCGTCGGGCAACCTGCTGTCGCTGGGCACCGGCCTTACCCATGTGGACGCCTATCCGGCCAGCGAAACGGATCCCGATGCGCCGCGGGTGCCCGCCGACGTCAAGGAAGACATCATCGTCGAGTTCACCCGCGCCGGCGACATCATCCGGCGCCACAATCTCGGCGGCATTCTGGATACCGGCCGCATCGGCTACTACTCGGTGGCCAGCGGCGAGTTGGGTCCGACGCCCGGGGGCGATCTGGACTGGAGCCACTCCAACGGCCTTTTCCACGACCCGTCGGACGACAGCTACCTGATCTCCGTCCGCCATCAGGATGCCATTGCGAAGATCGGCCTGTCGGACGGCGAACTGAAATGGATATTGGGGGATCCGGCGGGCTGGTCGGCGCCCTGGTCCGGCAAGCTGCTCAAACCCGCCTCGGAGATCGAGTGGCAGTATCACCAGCATGACCCGTCCCTTACCTCGGATGGCTGCGTCCTCTGTTTCGACAACGGGAACTGCCGGGCGGTGCCTTACGCGCCCCGCCGCGAGGCC
>LXNI01001293.1_pt1 | contig 22626 bp, 18 predicted proteins | sample 809091 | NCBI WGS metagenome assembly LXNI01 (sample SAMN04870527, study PRJNA318959) | sponge metagenome | biome: 01000161; feature: marine sponge reef; material: water | host: Sarcotragus foetidus | place: Greece: Milos, Mediterranean Sea | collected 2013-05-29 | depth 5-7 m | reverse complement strand
AGTCGGGGCACCTGGTGATCTTCGACCGGGACGGGTCGAAGCCCTGGGAGGAGAAGCTCTACCGGCGCGAAGAGTCGCTGGAAGGACGGCCGGTGACCGTCTGGGGGGCCTGAGGCGCGGCAGCGGGGACGTTGCTCGCCTGACCGTGCCAACCCCGTGCGGGCGCACGGACCTGCCGCCGCGTGTTCAGTGAGCGCATTGACTCGGCGTCGGGTGGCAGGTCAGGCGCCTCGGAGATCCCGTGCAACGTGACGTTGGCGATCGTCCCGGACCCCAAGGACGCAACGGTCACGCGGTTCAAGTCGGTCGAGCTCGAGGCGGCGGAACACAGAGTCAAGATCGAGTTCGACCATCCGGACAGGCTGAGTGCCGTCTCCGTCAATGGCAGCGAACTGCTCAGAGTGGTCAAGGACCAGTTGCGGTTCAGCCGGGCGAGACTGTTGCCGAGGCTCCATCGGAACCGTGGGCGTGGGACGGCCGGCGCGAGCGCCGTCTTCGGCTCGCCGCCGGGCTTGGGGAGCGATGACCTGGCCTTTGGCGAACTCATGGACGCTCTCAGGCCGCTATGCCACGGCAACACGTCCGAGGAGACAATCGCAGGAGCGGCGGCGGCGATTGCCTTTGGGTCCGTCGCTGGAACGGGCCGGCACCCGCGAGACGGCGCTCGTGCCCCTCCGTCACTTTGCTTGCCATGACGCGGCCAACCGCGCCGTCGTGCTCGGAGAGGGCGAGCCGGACGCGAAGATGGCGGTGCGGATGGCGCGCTACTTCGCTCACACTCGGGGTCTTGAACGGCTTCTCCTCCACCATCGTGTCGACGCGGGCGGTGGACAAGGGACGAGCGGCGCTTTGCGCCGCTACCGTGAGGATCCCCGGTTCTGCATATGCGTCGTCGATAGCGACCGCACGGCGCCCGGCAGCAATGAAGGAAGAACCGCGGCTGCAGCCAAGAGAGAGATCGACGATGCCAAGCCCTGGGTCGCCCGGCACGTCATCGCTTGTCGAGAAATGGAGAACACCTTGCCGCGAGGGCTGATGGAAGCGGCGTGCGGAGGCGACCATCAGAAACGCCGCGCGCTCGACGACATGGAGCGTTTCGACGAGGGCGGCGCCCTGGCGAGGTACCGGGAATACTGCGACTTCAAGCACGGCACCCGGCTGGAGTGGGTGTTGAGACTCGCGAACGAGGACGCCCGGCGCTTCTGGTTGGGGCCGGAAGCTCCGCTGACGGCGGCACTCGCCGACCCTCGCGGCAAGCTGTACCCGGAAAGCAAGGGTGCCGAATGCCGTCGCAGGCTTCTTGCGGCAGCAGCGACTCTGTGCGAGCTGAGCCGCGCCCGACGATCCTGCCGCGGACAACGACTGACACTGGCGGCTTCCGCGGCACCGGTTCCGCGGCGCCGTGAACATCCTCCGTTCCCCGAGAGCTGCGAGGCGATCCTGCTTCGGCGCTGGAGCCCGCGGTCCCCGGCGCGCCGGAGAGCGATCCGTTCCCCGCCGGACGCCGATGCGCGAGTGGTCCCATAAACCCAATCCCCTCAACAATTTGACTCCCGCGCAACTCCCGCACACACGACCCTTGACGGATCCCGCCGGAGGCCCTATAGTGTCGTGCTTCGGAGGAGCTGATTCGGCAGGAACGTCGCTTCTCGATCCGCCGTGCCCTTGGGCTGCCTGCCCTTGCGTCACTGGATCTTGACCATCGTTTCCGCTACAGTTCCCTCACGTCTTGGACAGACGGCCTTGAAGTCTTTTAGCGGGAGGTGATGCGCAGCATCAGCGAAGGTGGCGCTTGGCGGCTCGGTTGAGCCCGCACCAGCCATCTTGAGAGAACGTCAGCGGTCGTGGCAGCGCGGGTTGTCCGCATCGTCGCGGCCTGATCTTCGGATCGAATGAACTGCTGGGTCGGCATCTGGCCGGTCCGGTCAACGAACGGCGGCGAAGAGCCGCTCAAGGAGAAAACAAACTGATGAAGCTGATGAAGCACATCACGATCGCGCTGGTTCTTTGCGCGATTCCGGCGATGGCGTTCGGTCAGACCGTCTTTTGCGACGACTGCACGCACGCCGTGTCCGTCTACATGGGCGGTGGCGGACTCATCGCCACGGCCGACGATGCCGAGATGGTGACCTACGTCGCCAGTTGCGGCGGCGTCACCCGGAGCGGCGAGCTCGCGGCCAATGCGGATGGCGTCGTGTCCATGTTGTTCGAGGGCGACCTCGCCTGCCACACGGCCGGCGACAACAACGGCTTGGAGCTCGGCCCCGTCATGGATGGCGGTTGGTACTGGATCACGGACGAGACGAACTCGGCCGTTGGCAACCTGGTGTCCAAGGACATCCTCGACAACGACATGGTCGACATCACGGACGCTGGCGACAGCGTGACGACGATGATGGGCAAGGGTGCCGTGTACCTGAAGCACGATGCCAGCGGCCGTGTCGGCATTCTGCCGAACATCCTGCCGGAGCCGCCGATGGAGGCGCTCAGGCTGTGCGGTGCCGACGACAGGGGCGCGACGGGTACGTCTGCGGTCGCGGTTGCGAACGCGGCCAACGCGCGGTTCGTCCGCCGGATGAGCAAGTGCGCGCTGGGCGACGGTGGCACGATCACCTTGGCGACGACCACTAACACGTTCAGTGGAGCGACAACGCAGGTGCCCGACAAGGGCACCGTTGTCCGGCCGAGCGGTACCGGGAGTGTCGTCGTCACCGTTGATCTGTGGGGCAACCACAGCGGCCACTTCACCACGGCTGCGGACGCCCATGCACTGCTTGGAAACCCGGCGATTGCGACGGGCACGCTGAGGGGTGTCGGCCGTCTGACTGGCGTCACCTACACGGCGAGGCTGGGCTCCGGTCCGACAGGGGCTGCCTTCACGGCTGGCACGGCGGCTGGCGGCATCACGATGGACAACACCACGACCACAAACGTCGTCACGTTTACCATCGCGGCGGATACGGCCTACTGCAGCAGCACCAACAACAACGCTGCCCCGGTGTCCGTCACGGCACTCATGACCGACGCGACGAGCGCGACTCAGGTGACGCCTGCCCGCGCGCGTGTCTCTAGCGGTGCCGCCGAGGGCACGGTCGGGAGCACGAGCTTCACCGTCGTGTGCGGTTCGAGTTCGTCCTCGGCCAACCAGGGCCAGGAGTTGGTGCCGGAGAACCCGTTCCCGACCGAGTAGGGAACAGCCGATTCTTCCCCCGACGTTGAAGGGGCTCGCATGAGTTCCAGCAGCCCGGAGGAAGAACGACTTCGAAAGCAACGCCTCCGCGTCGGACCTGCACCCCGGCGCGGAGGCTTTGCCTTTCAGGGACATCAGCCTTCAGGGACATCAGGGAGCGAAACGAGAACCGATGAGGCCCTTCACGCTCGCGCTGGCGCTCAGCGCGATTCCGGCGGCGGCGCTCGGCCAGGCCGTCAGTTGCCCTGACTGCCGCCATGTCGCCTCCTGGTTCAGGGGCGAGGGCGGATTCATTGGAACCGTCGCCGACGGAGCGGACGAGGTCGTCTTCGTCGCATCCTGCGGCAGCGTGAGCACCACGGGAAAAGCCCGGGTCGGCGGCGGCACGGCCGCGCAGTTGTTCAACCACGGCAACGGCCTCGCCTGCGACCGGGAAGGGGGTTCCCTCGAGATTGCCGGCCTGAAGGACGGCGGCTGGTACTGGATCACGGACGAATCGAACTCGGCCGTGGGCAATCTGGTGTCCAGGGACATTCTCGGGAACGACCCGGTCGAGCTGACCACCGCCGGCGCCGGCGTCACGATGTCGATGGGCACGGGCGCCGTCTTCCTCAGGGAAACCGCTACCGGCCGTGTCGGCATCCTGCCGAACATCCTGCCGGAGCCGCGGATGGACGCACTGAGGAAGTGCGGCTACAACGACAGGGGAACGACGGGTACCTCGGCGACCGCCACCGCGGACCAGGACAACGCGCGATTCACTCGCCGGGACAGCGAGTGCGCGCTGGGCAACGGCGGGGCCGTCGCCTTGGCGACGACCCCGCACTCGATCACCGGAGCGACGAGGACGGTGGCGAACAAGGGCACCGTTGTCCGGCCGAGCGGTTCGGGCACGGTCGTGGTCACCATCGACCTGTGGGGCAACGGGAGCGGCCACTTCGCCACGGCCGCGGACGGTCATGCGCTGCTTGGACATGCGGCAGCCGCGACGACCGCCCTGAGGTCTGCCGCCCGTCTCAGGAACGTGAGTTACAGTGCGAGGCTGGGTTCCGGCCCGACAGCGGCTGCCTTGACGAGCGACGCGGCCGCGGTTGGCGGCATCACGATGAACGCAGGCCCCGCGGACGGCACGACGGATGCGAACTCGAACCGCGCCACGCTCACCATTGCGGCGGATGAAGACTACTGCAGCAAGGACAACAACGAACCCGCGGCGGTGACCGTCACCGCACTGATGGCGGACGCGGCGAGCGCGGCTCAGGTGACGCCCTCCATCCAGCGGAACAGCGCCACGAATGCGGTAGGAGGCACGAGCTTCACCGTCGTTTGCGGGTCGGCCTCGTCCTCGGCCTCCGTGGAAGCGGCGGGCGGAGCGCGGCAGGAGAATTCGTGAAGAACCTCATCCCCGTCGTCGTCCTCTCGATTGCCGCGGTTCCCGCAACGCTTCTCGCACAGGGCGTCACGGTCGACTGCCCCGAGGAGCGCTGCCAGGTCGCGCCCTACTTTGCCGGCACCGGCGGCTTCGTCGGCACGTCGGCCGGCGTCGACGGCCAGACGGACATCCGGTTCTTCCTCATCTGCGGCACAGTCACGATCTCGGCGACCGCGGTGCCGGACGGCGACGGCGTCGTGCGCCAGGCCCTGTCCGAGGACAACGGCCTGTACTGCCGGCCTGAGACCCGGGGGCGGATCGAGATCGACAATCTGAAACCGGGCGGGTGGTACTGGACCAACGACGACCGGAACTCGGCCGTCGCGGCCTTCATCCCGAAGGAAGCCATGGGCAACGAACAGGTCGAGCCGACCGATCCCGGCGGCATCGTCCTGGACAGCGAACGGGGCGGACTCGCCACCTACGTCAAGCACGAACCGACCGGCCGGGTCGGAATCATCCCCCACGTCGTGGCGGCCAGGGCGATCCGTGGCTGCCAGGGCGCCGTGGGAGAGGCGTCCGCGACGAACTGCCATCTCGGGTCGCCCGAGGGTTGGAGCGTTTCCGCGGGCGGTTCATCGGTCACCCGGCCGAGCGGAACTCAGGCGAACCGGAGCCTCGTCGTCACGCTCTACGGGGAGAACTTCATCACCACGCGAACGCTCTCCGCGCGGGCGGCGGTCGAGCACGGCGTCGACGCGCAGGGAGTCGAGCTGAGGCAAGACGGCGGCGAACCGACCGCCCAGGGCGAACCGGGCGTTCTCAAGTGGCTCGTGACCGTCGGCGCCGACGACGGCCGGTGTCTTCCCGCAAACAATCACCCCGACCGCCGGAAGTCGCAGGAGATCACCTTCAAGGTCGAAACGATGGACGGGGCCATTCCGGCGCTCGGCGACGACGGCCTCGAGACGACCTTCAAGGTCAACTGCCCGGACGCTTCGGCGGCAAACGTCGGCGCGGAACTCGTGCCGGAGAATCCGTTCCCGGTCGAGGTCGACTAGGATCCCCGGGTTCCCTTGCTCGCGTCGCCGGCCTCCTGCCGGTGACGCATCGTGGTTGCCGCCCTGCACCGCAGGCGCCTCCGGCCCGGCGGCAGGCACGAGGAACCGGGGCGGGTTTTCGTCTTGGTCTGTAGAGGCGCGTCACGCGCTTTGCCCGCTTCTGGCGGGTCACAGTGCCAAGTAGACAGTAGCATGTATAGGTGCTATACAAAGTCGCGTTGTCGGCAACAGGAAGGAGGATGCCTGTGACAACTGCCAAAGCCGAGTGGGGGTCTGCCCAGCCCCCAAAGGCTCCGAAGCTATCTGCCGGAGAGAGATACCTGCACACGGAGTTGGGAGACCTCCGCGAGGCGGTGGAGCGGAACCACTCCCAGTTCAAGGTCGAGTTCGCCAAGCTGGCCACCAAGAAGCAGGTGGATCAACGTTTTGAGGCCGTGGATCAGCGTTTTGACGCCGTGGATCAGCGTTTTGACGAGTTGACCAAGCTGGTCGAGTCCCTGAGAGGAGACTGACATGCCCACCGGCCCAAACGGCGGTCTCCAGGGTGCTTCGGGCCGCCGGTAAGGCTGCGGTCGCCGCTTGCCACGACGAGAACGTCAGGGGGCATCAAGGGCCAGCGCACCATTCAGCGCGACGAGATTGGTCCTTCGTCTACGACGATACTCGTGAACAAAGAGATCATCAGCCGGAATGAGTTCCAGCGCATGGTCGCCGCAACCTGAACTTGCGCGCGCCCGAGCGAACTCGCTAGATGCCGCCTGGCCACCGCGCCGGCGGCTACGCGAGCCCCGCGCCCTTTCCTGACCCCTTGGCCGCGGCGGCGCTCTGGAGGCTCTGGTGAGAGCGGGGAACCTGGGCGGGTTTCCGTCCGAGTCCGTAGAAGCGCGCAGCGCGCTGTCGCCCGCTTTCGGGCGGGTCACAGACTTGTCTCGCCTTGCGGAGATTCCTGTACGATGAACCAGATGAGCGTAGCGACCTTCGACACCCTCGCGGCCGTCCGCAATCTGGAGAAGGCCGGCATGGGCACTTCCCAGGCGGAAGCCGTCACCGAGACGATCCGCGTCGCGGTCTTCCAGGGGGTCGCCACCAAGGAGGACCTCGCCGAGCAAAGTGCGGCGCAGAAGGCGGACATCGCCGAGCTGCGTGCCGAGACCAAGGAGGACATCGACGGTCTGCGGGCCCAACTTACGGAAGAAGCCGCAGAACTGCGGACGGGACTTGAGGCGCTTCGGGCCGACGTAGAGAAGGTCCGCGCCGATCTGACATGGCGCATGGTGCTGGTCATGGGCGGGCTGCTCGCGGTCTTCAAGGCCCTCGACCGTCTCTTCCCGAACTTGACGGCGGGTGGTTGAGAACGAGAACGAACATGGACGCCCATCGTCGCCCCCGTTTCGAGCGGCGGCCGGTTGGCCTCGGAAGGAGAAAGTCGTGAAGCAAGTCATAGGAACCGCAATCCTGGTTGGCGGGTTCCCGGCCCTGCTGCTGGGTCAGGACACCGTCGCCTGTCCGGAGGCGACCTGCCAGGTCGCGCCCTACTTCGAGGGCACCGGCGGGTTCGTCGGCGAAGCGGCCGCGATGGACGATCCCGAGACAGCCGATGTGGACGAGAGCGAGGTTAGCTTCCTCGTCGTCTGCGGCAACAGGACGATGCGCGGCTCCGTCACGCCGGATGACGGGGGCATCGTGCGCCAGGCGCTGTCGGTGGCGAACGGTTTCGCCTGTCAGGCCGAAAGCGGCGGCACGATCGAGATCGATGGCCTCAAGGATGGCGGCTGGTACTGGATCAACGACGACACGAACTCGGCCGTCACCGCGTTGATCCGGAAGGACTCGCTGGGGCATCCGCAGACGATGCCCACGGACCCGGGCGGAGTCGTCCTGAAGTCGGTGGAAGGCGGCGCGGCGACCTTCGCCAAGGACGAGCCGAGCGGCCGGGTCGGGATCATCCCGCACATCGTGCCGCGCAAGCCGGTGCCCGACTGCAGCGGCGCCGCGGGCGCCAGCACGACCGACTGCATCCTCGGTACCGCGGCTGCCTGGTCCCTGGCGGCGAGCCCCACCTCGGTGACGCGGCCGACAGGCGACGCCGACGCCGTGGAGGTCACCGTGACCTTGATGGGTACGAAGTTCATCACCACGGGCACGGTCGCCGCGACGGCCAACCTCGACGATCTTCATGAGAGCGTCGAGGGAGTGGCACTCAGTAGTGCGAGCGGCGCGGCGCCCGGAGAGGACGAACCGGGTGTCCTTCGTTGGACCGTGACCGTCGCCGCGGACGCCGACCGCTGCGCGAGCACCAACCCGGATCGCCGGAACGCCCAGACCGTGCCCGTCGACGTGCCGGCGGTGACGGACGTCATCCCCGGTCTCCCAACCGACGGCCTGGAGGCGAGCTTCACGGTGAACTGCCCGGCCGATTCGGCCGCGAGTCGAGGCGTCGAGCTGGCGCCGGGCAACCCGTTCCCGGTCGATTGACCGGCTTCCACTGGGTGCGCCGGCCTCTACTGGGTGCGCCGGCCGTGGCGCGGGCCTTCTGGCCCGCGTTTACGGCATCCGGCGCGTAGCGCCGGCTTCCGCGGACTCCGCCGCCCCAGTTCCACGCCATGACCAATCGCGCCAGACCCGACGCTCGGCATTTTCGGCAGTCGCTGTTCCTGCTGCGCGAGCTCGTCGTCCGCAACCTGCGCGCGCGCTACGCGGGCTCGGCGCTGGGGCTGCTGTGGTCGCTGCTCAACCCGTTGTGGCAGTTGCTGCTGTTCACGTTCGTCTTTTCGTACATCGTTCGCCTGGGGCTCCCGGGGGAGGCGACGGACAACTTCGCCGTCTTCCTGTTCTGTGGCCTGCTGCCCTGGTTTGCGATCCACGAGGGGTTGAGCCGGTCGGCATCGGCGATCACGGACAACGCGGACCTGGTCAAGAAGATGCTGCTGCCGGGAGAGCTCCTGGTGGCGTCCCTGGTGCTCGGCGCCCTGCTCCACGCCGGCGTGGGCGCCGCGGCCTTCATCGTCGTTCTCGCCGTGATGGGGGAGCTTTCCGTGGCCAGCCTGCCTCTGTTGCTGGTCGCGGTACCCGTCCAGGTCGCGCTGACCTTCGGCCTGGGACTGGCTCTCGCGGGGGCGAACGTCTACTTCCGCGACGTGGCCCAGGCCGCGGGCCTGGGCCTGAACACCTGGTTCTACGTCACGCCGATCATCTACTCGGTGAACCTGCTCGATGACGAGAGGATTCGGCTCGTGTTGGAGCTCAACCCGCTGACCGGCCTGGTGTACCTCTACCGGGCCGCGTTCCTCGGCGGAGGGCTGCAGGTCAGCCTGGTTCCACTGCTCGCCTGCACCGCTGGAGCCGTGGTCCTGGGCGGGGGGTTGTTCGCCCGGTTGAAGGATGGCATCGCCGACGAGATCTAGCGCGGCAGAGGGTCCGGAGGCCGGCGCTTCGCGCGGGAAGCCGGCCGGAAGGCCGGTGCACTCTGTCCCGGAGCCGGCCAGAAGGCCGGCGCACCCGGTAGGGCTCGGTGTCGCCGAACCCGTGATTTCGGCGGTCATCGTCCACTGCCGCACGCCGGCGCTGCTCGAGGCGGCAGTCGATGCACTCCACCGGGACGCGCGGGCTTCCGGCCTCGAGATGGACGTGGTCGTGGTGGACAACGGCGCGAGTTCGGCGACGGGTGAGCGGCTCGACGGGGCGCGTCTCGAGGCCGAGGTTCTCGAGCCGCCCTCGAACCTGGGCTACGCGGCCGGGCTCAATCTCGGCGCGCGCGCGGCGCGAGGCGAGGTGTTGCTGCTGATGAACGCGGATGTCGTCGTGGAACCGGGATGCCTGCGGGCGCTCGTCGATGCGCTGGCCGATGCTGACATCGCCGGGCCGCGGCTGTTCTGGGATCGCGGCTGCCGGCTGATGCTGCCGCCCCAGCAGGTCCGTACGCGGGCCGCCGAACTGGACGCGGCCTGGGCCGAGCGATCGGTCGCCTGGGGCCGCTTCTACCGTCGGCGGTGGCGCCGGCGCGCCCGGGCGTTCTGGTCGGCCCGGGAACCGGTGGCCTGCTTCGAGCTGAGCGGCGCCTTTCTGGCGGTCCGGAGGGACTACTGGGAGCGGACCGTGCCGTTCGACGAGGGCTACCGGCTCTACTTCGAAGAGACGGACTGGCTGGTCCGTGCGCGGGGGCTGGGAGCGCGGGCGGTCCTGGCGCCGGCCGCGCGGGCGGTTCATGCCTACGACCAGAGCGCGAAGCGGGAGCCTCGTTCGCAGATGTGGTTCGAACAGTCGATGGCGCGTTTTCGGCGGCACTGGTACGGCGCCGGGTTCGCGGCGCTGCTCCGGCTGATCGAACGTGCGCCGCGGCGCTTTGCCGACCCGGTGCCGTTGCCGGCCGGGCCGGTGGAGAAGCGTGCCGCAGGGGAGACGTGGGTGGAGGTCACGCCGCTGCCCCTGGGCGTCCCCGCCGCGGGTTGCCGCCTGGAGGGCGGTGCCCTGCCGGCGGACTTCGAGCTCCCGGAGGATGTGGCGGCTGGCGCGAGGTCCGAGCTGCACGTGCGGGCAAGTGACGGCGCCTGCCGCGATCTCGGGTAGCCACTGGGCGCACCCGGTCTCGGAGCCGACGGGGACGTCGGCGCACCCGGTCTCGGAGCCCGCGCAAGGGCCGGCGCACCCGGTGGGCCACCCGTCGGGCAGAGGTCAGATTCTCCTCTGGTAGGGTGGCTCCGTCGCCGTGAACCGAGCTAGAATGGACTGCTTGACACGCTGCACCGGCAAGCTCGGGCAGCGGAACTGCATCAGTCTCGGAGGATGATCACATGCCGAAACGCATCGTTCAGACCGTCCAGATCAACAGCGACCTCCAGTGGGCCGTCGCTCAGCTTGACGAGGATCAGGAGTACCGCTGGATCGGCATTTGCGAAGCCCTCAGGCTTACCGTCGAGGCCCCTTCGTTCCCCGAGTTGATGGAGGAAATCGGGGAGGTGCTGAATGCCGTGTTCGTCGACCTCTACGAAGAGGGCCGGTTCCATCGTTTCTTGACCCGCCACGGATGGACCGTCACTGGCGGGGTCGTGCCAGAGCCAGAACGGGATATCCAGTTCGAGGTTCCGTTCTACACGACCCGAGGCACGGCCAGTGATCTCAACGCGGTCACTAACTAACAAGCTTCGCAGTCTCGGTTACGGGTTCAAGAAGGAGACTGAACGGAGCCGCATCTGGAAGCGGTCAGGTGACGACCACTACATCGTTGTGCCCAAGAAACGATACGTGACAGAAGCGCTGACCCGCTCTTGCCTCCGTCATGCCGGCGTTGATCAGGACGAGATTTCAAGGTTCATCGCAGCCGCTCGCTGAGCGAGTCAGTTCGCTGGGAAACACTGCGGCGGTCGAGGCCTGGGATCGTTGTCTCGAACGCTGTCGTGCGGGGGCGGAGCCGGAGGGCGGTCTCGACCAGGCGATGGTGAAGGTGCTGCCCCGGGGCGGCGTGGCGGCGATACAGCCGGAGGGGCTTCGCCTGGTGCGCGGCTCGGAGGCGATCCCGGAGGTGGAGGACCTGCCCGACGAGGTGGTCATCGGCTGGAGCTACGAGACCGCCCCGGAATCCGGGCCGACCGGCTACGACCGGCTGATCCTCGATCTGCTTGAGGCGGGGTTCCGGCCGGTGGCGGAGCGGGCCGGCCTGCCGGCGCCGGTCGCCGGCAGCGAGGCGGCGCCGCCGTTCCGGGTGGTGCGCGCCCGGCGCGACGGGTACCGGGTGCGGAACTACCGTCCGGGTGACGAGCACGCGATCTTCGGGTTGTTCCGCGAGACGTTCGGCGTCGACCAGGATCCGGAGCACTGGGCCTGGAGGTTCCTTCGCAATCCGCGCGGCGGTCCCCGGATCTCGCTCGCTTTCTCGCCGGAGGGCGAACTCGTCGGCCAGTACTGCGCGTACCCGGTGCGCTGGCGCGGCCTGCCGCCGTCGAGCCCGGCCGACGGCCACCAGGTCGGCGACACGATGACCCGCCCCGGCGCCCGCACCGTGGGCCGCGGGCCCACGAGCCTGCTCGCGCGGACGGGGAGACACTTCTATCTCACCCATTGCCGGGGTCGGGTCGCGTTCAACTACGGTTTCAATACCGGCAACATCACGAAGTTCTCATGCCGTTTTCTCGAAGCCGCGGTGGTCGAGGACGTTCCCTACCGCGAACTGCCGCCTAAAAGGCAGCTCAAGGGCGGCGCCCGCCTGGATGCCCGCTACGACGTGCGGCGGATCAAGGAGGGTTCCGAAGTCGATGCCCGGTTCGATGCCCTGTTCGAGGCCGTGGGCGACCGTTACGGCCTGCTCGTGGAGCGCTCCGCCGAGTACGTGCGCTGGCGCTATCTCGACTGCCCGGCGAAGGGTCCCGAGCTGGTCGCGGCCTACCGGCGGGGCCGGCTTGCAGGGTGGGTCGTGGCGACGCGTCATGCCGACCGGGTGGAGTGGGGCGATGCGTTGGTCGACCCGGCCGAACTCCCTGCGCTGCGCGTGTTGCTCGGCGAGATCAGGGCGCCCGGTCTCCCGATCGTCGGCTGGTTCAGCGAGCGGCCGCGCTGGTGGTCAAGGCAACTGGACCGCCTCGGTTTCGTCCGGCGGCCGGAGCCGGACTCGCTGGTTGCGATTCAGGTGCCCTTCGTGTGCGGCGATGCCCTCTTGCAGTTGCGCGGGGCCTTCTACACGAAGGGCGACAGCGATCTGTTCTAGAGAGCGGCGGCGGGCGGGACGGTCGTCCAGTGCCCGGCGATGACACCCGATCTTCATCAGTACGCTAGAATCGGCGCGCTACGCAACAACGCTAGCGGGCTGCCGGAACGAAGGGGCCGGTGCGGCCCTTTGGCGGGCAGCTTTGGGAGTACGTTGTGGCCGTCAGGATGAACGATACGTTGCTCGAGTTGATCGAGGGCGACATCACGGAACTCAAGGTCGACGCGATCGTCAATCCGGCGAACGAGGAACTGAAGCTTGGCGGGGGAGTCGCCGGCGCGGTCCGCGAGAAGGGCGGCGCCTCGATCCAGGACGAGTGCAACCGCATCGGCGGCACGCCGGTCGGCACGGCGGTGATGACGGGCGCCGGCACGCTGAAGGCGAAGCAGGTGATCCACGCCGTCGGTCCCCGCATGGGAGAGGGCGACGAGGACCGCAAGCTGGCCGCCGCGGTGCGCGCGTCGCTGGCCCTCGCCGACCGCAACGGCCAGCGCACGATCGCGATCCCGGCGATCTCCACCGGCGTCTTCGGCTACCCGGTCGACCGCTGCGCCCGCATCCTGCTGACGGAGGTTCACCGCTACCTCCAGGGCGGCACGAAGCTGGAACGCGTCGTCGTCTGCCTGCACGGCGACCAGAACTTCCAGACGTTCCGCAACGAACTCCGCCGCGGCTTCCGGTAGCTGGGCGCCCCCACCGGGTGCGCCACTGGGTGCCCCACTGGGTGCGCCGGCCTTCCGGCCGGCCTCCGTTCCGCCACTGGGTGCGCCGGCCCTCTTGCCGGCATCCGCTCCGCTACTGGGTGCGCCGCCGCTCCGCGTGGTACTCGGTGAACACCCGGGCCTGCTCCTCCCTGCTCAGCGACTCCCAATCGACGCCGAAGCGCTCGTTGAGGAGGTGGTAGAACTCCTCGAGGATCGTGTCGGACCCGTCGTAGCCGGGCTCCGCGTCGGTGAAGGAGACAACGCCGTACATCATTTCGGAAGTCGTCGGTTGGCCGTAGAGCACCGTCTTCGTCGGATCCGGGTTCGACGGATTGTCCGCGGAGTTGTCCCACGCCACGGTCAACTCGATCTCGGTGCCGGCCGGGATCCTCTTGCCGCCCGCGCGGTACTTGTACTGGGTTTGCCAGTTGAAGTCGTAACGCGGCACGTCGAGCAGGACTTCTTCGGTGCCGTCGGGATACTTCGCCAGGAAGCGGGCCGACTTGCCGCGCAGGTGCATGTGCGGCGTGTAGCCGAGCAGGATCGCGTCGCGGTCGAACCGCGCCCACGTCGTCGCGACGTAGTGCGGGTCGCCGGGCGGGATCTCGAAGTCGAACTTGCCCATCGCCGCGTTCTTTATCGCGTGGTCGGGCCTGTAGCCCGAGGGGTAGAACTTCAGCGCCGCGGAAGTACGGTCCCAGACGCCGGTGCCCGGGCCCGGCTCCTTGTGGTAGTGCATGTCCCAGATGATCGTCATACCCGGCTCGAGCAGGGTTCCGAAACCGTCGTCATGCACGAGCGGGTCGTTGCCCGGGAGGATGAAGCCCAACGGAGGCGCCAGGAGGTGGTGTACCGGACCGCTTGGACGGAACTCGGAGGCCTTGATCCAGCGCGGCTCGGGCAGCATCTCCTCCGTGATGACCGTCTGGAAGACGACGTTTCGGTCCTGGACGTCGTCCTCGATGAAGTAGTCCTCGCCGATGTCGATCACGAGGTCCGGTTCACCGATCGCCCAGGCGTCGTCGTCGGCCTCCCACACCCTGGCCGGCGGTCCGCCGGCCGGGTTGCCCGGCGGCGCTCCGCCACTGGCCCAGGCGATCAGCGTGGCCTTCTGCTCCTTGGTCAGCGAGCGCTCGTTCTCGAACACGCCGCGGTGCCGCGGGGCGGCATGCCACGGCGGCATCAGGCCGGATTCGACCTGGCGGGCGATCGCGCGCGCCCAGGGCCGCGTCTGCAGGTAGTTCGTGAACGCCATCGGCGCCACCATGCCGCCCAGGTTGGCGCCGTTCGACCGGTGACAGACCTGGCACTCCTGCTCCAGGATCGACTGCACGTCGCCGTACCAGGTCGGCGTAGGCTCGGTCGTGTCGTTGTTGTTCGCGGCCGGGAGGGGAGCGGCGAGCGCAACAACCAGCAGCGAACCGATTGCCTGCTTCATCGGTCGGATCTCGTCGGCTTGTGGGCGGTCGGGCACGAGCTACAACGGGAGAACAAGCTACCACAGGGCGCCGCCCGCCGAGGGTTGGCGAGCACTTCCTTGCGCTTCGCGGGGAAAGGGTGGCTGGTTCGGTTGATAGTGTGCGCCGCTCCGCCGGCGGTCGCCCCATGCCGACGGCTACCCGACAAAGATGAGCCAGAACGTCCGCCATCTCCAGCCGCTCCATGTAGCCTTTACGGCCACGCCGGAGATCTTCGCCACCGACAACAAGGGGGCGTTCGTCTTCCCGTTGACGCACGAGCAGGGTGAGCGGGTGGAGACGCTCCGCTACGACGAGATGCGGTTCGTCGTCTCCGTGTGGCATCCGCGGGACGGCAAGAACATCGATCTGGACAAGGCGTACCTGGAGCTGCGGGCGAACTTCGTCGAAGACGGTCACTGGACGCGCCTGGCCGAGCTGGAACCGGTCGTGTCGCCCTACCAGCGGGGCGAGACCTTCGACGGCTGGATCGTCCTGCCGGTGCTGTCGGGGGACACGGGCCTGCGGCTTTACGGCGGCGGCTTCCAGCCCCGAGCGCGGGTGCAGATCCGGGCTTCGGCCTACTTCGTGGCCTGAACGGTGCCGCCGTGACGCGGATGGCGCTGCTGGCTCGCCTGGCGCAGCGGAACGATCGCCGGATCGTCCTGCTGGTGCTCGACGGCGTCGGCGACCTGCGGACGGCCGACCAGCCGCGGACGGCGCTGGAGGAGGCGCGGACCCCGAACCTCGACCGCCTGGCCGCGCGGTCGGCGCTGGGCCGCCTCGTGCCGGTGGGAACCGGTGTCACGCCGGGCAGCGGCCCGGGTCACCTGGCGTTGTTCGGGTACGAACCGACTTCGTCCGACGCGGACATCGGCCGCGGCGTGCTGGAAGCGCTCGGCCTGGGGCTGGACTTCCCGCCCGACATCGTTGTGGCGCGGGGCAACTTCGCTACGGTGGATCGTGACGGGCTGCTGCTGGACCGGCGCGCCGGTCGCATCCCGAGCGCGGAGGGCGAGCGGATCTGCGCACTCCTCGCGCGGCGGATCGAGGCCGCCGGGGGAGTGCTCGGCGATGGCGTCCGGGTCGAGGTGCATCCGGGCGAGGCCTACCGCTTCGTGCTCCTGTTTCGGGCTGTGGAAGGGACGCCGCCGCTCGATCCGGGCCTGCTGGACACGGACCCGCAGCGGCTCCGCGTGCCGCCGCTGGCGCTTGCGGCGGCCACGGGGTCGAGCGGCGATGGTGGTGATGGCGATGGTGGTGACGGCGATGGTGGTGACGGGGCCGGCGATCGCGACGCGGAGGCCGCCCGGGAGACCGCCCGCCGGATCGCGCCGGCCGTCGAGGCCCTCCAGCGGGAACTGCGCGCCGAGGAGCGCGCCAACGCGTTCCTGCTCCGGGGCTTCTCCAGCCTGCCGGCGTTGCCCGGCGTCGGCGACCTCTACCGCCTGCGCGCGGCCGCCCTGGCCGGCTATCCCCTCTACCGCGGCGTGGCGAAAGTCTGCGGCATGGATGTCGTCGATTGCGGCAAGCCGTCTGAGAAGGTCCTCGACCGGCTCGAAGAACGCTGGCGGGACTTCGACTACTTCTTCCTCCACGTCAAGGGCGCCGACATGGCAGGCGAGGAGGGAGACCTGGCGGCGAAGGTCGCCGTGATCGAGGAGGTCGACGCCCTGCTGCCGCGTCTGCTGGCCCTGGAGCCCGACGTGCTGGCGATCACCGGCGACCACTCGACCCCGGCGCCGATGAAGGCCCACAGTTGGCACCCGGTGCCGCTGCTGGTGTCGTCGGAGCTGTGCTTCGTGGACGACTGCGAGCGCTTCACCGAGGCCGAGGCGATTCGCGGGGCCGTGGGCACGATCCCGTCGAGCGAGTTGATGGGGCTGCTGCTGGCGAACGCCGGGAAGCTGGCGAAGTTCGGGGCCTGACCCCACTGGGTGCCGCCACTGGGTGCGCCGGCCTTCTGACCGGCATCAAGCGCGCAGCCGCGAAGCGGCGCGCGAGCTGCTTCTGTCGAAGAACCGAGTGGCCCACGGCGTAAGGTGCCGGCCTTCGGCCGGCGCGTTCTCTGGCCGCCTTCGGCGGCAGCCGGCCAGAAGGCCGGCGCACCCAGTGGGGCGTACCCAGTGACTACAGCCGGAACGCCCTCACGTCACTCCCCGCCCCTTCGAACAACTGCCGTACCGTCGGCAGCGGCAACCCCACGACGTTGCTGTAGTTGCCGTCGATCTCGCTCACGAACAGCGCCCCGAGCCCCTGGACCGCATAAGCCCCGGCCTTGTCGTCGGGTTCGCCGGTTTCGGCGTACCAGTCGATCTGCTCGGGGGTCAGTTCGGCGAACAGGACGCGGGTGCTCTCGACGGCGTGCAGGGTGTCGCCGTCAGGCGGTCGGAGGGCGACGCCGGTGAGGACGAGGTGCCAGCGGCCCTGGAGACGCTTCAGCATGGCCCGGGCTTCGGTCCGGTCGGCGGGCTTGCCCAGCACCTCGCCTTCGATCACCACGATGGTGTCTGCGGCGAGGGTCCACTCGCCGTTTCGGGCGCCGGCCTCGGCCTTCTCGCGGGCGAGGCGCCGCACGAGGTCGCGGGGCCGTTCGCCGGGGTTCGGGGTCTCGTCGACGCTGGCGGGGCGGACGGTGAAGTCGAGGTCGAGGGACGCGAGGAGCTCGCGGCGGCGGGGGGAGGCGGAGGCGAGGATGAGGGGGCCGGGCGCACTCACTGGAAGTAACCCGGGATGGTCTGGACCTTCAGGCCCCGTTTGCCGTGGGCGCGGGGGTCCTTCAGCTTCACCTCGACCTTGCGGAAGGCGCCGGGCTCGCCGTCGGGGGACTCGAACACGAGCAGGTACTGGGAGCGGACTTCCGTTTCGATCCGTTCGTAGACGCGCTTCAGTTCGGACGCCCCGGTGATGAAGAAGCAGCGGCCGCCCGTCTCGTCGCAGAGTTGCTGCAGGCGGCCGCGGACGAGGAGTTCGCGCGGGCTGATGTCGATGCCGATGCTGTAGATCGCGACCTGGGTGCGGCGGGCGAAGTCGAGCACGTCGTCGAAGCGGTGCTCGCTGCTCGAGTCGCCGCCGTCGGTCAGCAGGATGAGCGCTCGCTTCCCGCGCAGGCCGCCGAAGTAGTAGAGCGCGTAGAGCACGCTGTCGTAGAGGGCGGTCTCGCCCTCGGTCGTCAGGTCGGCGAGGCCGCCGGCCAGGGTCTCCCGGGAGCCGGTGAAGCCGACGGCGAGTTCGGGTCGGTCGTTGAAGGTGATCAGGCAGGCGCGGTCCTGCGGACCGAGGACGAGTTCGAAGAAGTGGAGGGCCGCCTCCTCGGCGGCGTCGATCCGGTCGACCATGGAGGTCGAGGTGTCGAAGAGGATGCCGGCGTGGACCGGCAGGTTGGCGGCGCGGTCGAATCGCTGCATGGACCGCGGCTCGCCGTCGACGAGGACCTGGAAGTCGCGTTGCCCAAGTCCGAGCAGGGGCGCTCCGGAGCGGTCGGTGACCGAGGTGTAGAGCTCGATCAGCGCGACGTCGACCTCCTCGTCCAGGTTGTTCGCGTTGACGAACACGAGGTCCTCGGCCCAGGCGCCGCTCTCCAGGTGCGCCACCGCGCGGACGTAGGAGAGGGGGTCGTCGGGGTCGATCCCTATCGGTTGCTCGAAGGGCGGCTGGTAGAGGGTCGCGGTGCGGGTGTCGTTGAGGAAGAACTCGACCCGGTCCAGCCGCTCGTGGCGCGGCGCCTCGACCTCGGCGACGGCGCGCACGCTGCGCGTGTGGACGGCGCCGCGCTGGGGCGAGGTAAGGCGGACGGTGAAGCGGTGGGGCCCGGAGTTGACGAGCAGTTCGTCGGTTGCCACCACGCCGCCCTGGTGGTCGTAGGCGTCGGCGCGCAGGGTATGAACGCGCGGCGTGGGCCCCAGGTCGATATCGACCTGGTAAGGCGGCCGTCGCTTGCTGATCAGCTCCCGGTCATCCAGGGAGAAGGCGACGCGGTGGATGTCCGGACCCTCGACGTCGGCGCCGATCCGGACCCGGCCGACGACGAGGCGTTCGGGCAGAGGGAGGATGCGGACGATGTGCTCGTCCGGTTCGATGTCGCGAGGAGCGGCCGCGTTCGCCTCGGCCAGCCACTCCGGGACCGCGTGCGCCACTGAGTGCGCCTCCGCCACTGGGTGCGCCGGCGTCCCCGCCGGCATCCGGCGCGAAGCGCCGGCCTCCGCCTCCGGGTGCGCCGGCCTGCCATCCGTGCGCCCGGAAGACGGGCGCACGGAGTGGTTCGCCGGTGGCGCGGATCGCGCCACCGGCCCTCTGGCCGCCTCCGCTTCCGCCGTCCGCGGCACGAGCGGCACCTCGATATCCGCGTCCGCCGCGAAGTAGACCCCCGCATCCAGATCCCGCACCTTGACGACCAGGCGGTAGGCGCCCGGACGCAGGTAGCGCTGCATGACCAGGGGGACCGCGCCGTTGTCCGGGTCGCCTGCCGCTCCGCCCGCCGCTCCGTCCGCCGCTCCGTCCGCTGCTCCGTAGGCCCGCGTCCGCGGCTCGAAGCGGTAGCGGAAGCTCTCGAACAGTTCGCCCTGCCGCAGCACCTCGCCGTCGAGCACGAAGCGCCGGCGGCCCTTCTCGGCCTCGGGCAGCAGAGCCGGGTCGATGCCGACGATCGCCTGGACCACGGTGCGGTTGCCTCGCCGGCCCGGGTAGCGCATCGTGATCTCGGCCGCCAACTGCTCGGCGTCGGCGGGCGCCTCCGTGCTGCGGTCGAGGAAGGCGAGGGCCCATTCGTCGTTCGCCTTCCCGGGTTCGGGCTCGCCGCCCATCGCCTCCCAGTCGAGGGCGAGGCCCAAGGCGGCCAGCACGTCGCCGCCGCGCGCGCACTCCCGGCCGATCTCCTCGATCCGGGAAGACCGGTCGAGCCCGCCCGTGGTGAAGATCACGATCGCGGACAGCCCGTCGGCCGCTGTCCATAGCCGGTAGCCGCCGCCCTCGCGCAGGAAGACGAGGTAGAACTCGCCGCGCACGACCGGGCTGTGCGGGTAGTGCCAGATCTCCATCGTGCGGAGCAGGCGGCAGGTCGTCGTGAACGTCCGCTGCGGTTCCCCGTGCAGCAGCAGGGCCTCGAAACGGGCGCCCCGCGCGTCGCCGAAACGCTCCTCCGCCATCTCGAGGGTGCGCTCGAACCGCTCCCTGAACTCGTTCTGCGGCGTCTCGGGAAAAGGGTCGCGGACGCTCCAGAACCGCTGGATGAACGCGTCGCGCTGATAGCCGTGGCGGAGCTCGCCGAACACGCGGCGCTCCGTGTCCGTCAGGATTGCGGAGGCCGTGTCGAGGAAGTCGGCGTGACGCCGGTCGAGGGCGGTTGTGGCGTCCTGGGCGAGGGCGGCGGTGGCGAGGAAGGCGAGGAGGACGACGGTCACGGGTAGTACCCCTTGAGCGTACGAATCGATACGCCGGGCACCCGGGCGTCGACCTCGACTTCGCGGAAGCGGCGGTCGCCGCTGGTGTTCGTCGACTGGTAGGTGATCAGGTAGCGGGAGCGCAGCTCGCCGAGGATGTGGCCGTAGACGCCGGCGAGTTCGCCGACGCTGCTGATGAAGAAGGAGCTGCCGCCGGTCCGTTCGGCGAGCCGCGACAGGGCCCGCTTCGCCGGCCCCGTCTGGCGGCCCAGCCCGATCGCGTAGATCGCGACCCCGGACCGCTGCGCGTACTCGAGCGCCTGGTCGAAGCTGAAGCGGCTGCTCTCGTCCTTGCCGTCGGAGAGCAGCAGCAGGGCCCGTTGGCCCTTGATCCCGTTCAGGTAGTAGAGGCCGAAGACGAGCGCGTCGTAGAGCGCCGTGCCGCGCTCGGCCTTGAGGCCGGCGAGCGACCCGGCGAGCTTCGCGGGGTCGTTCGTGAAGTCGGAGGCGAGGTACGGATGGTCGTTGAAGGTGACCAGGGCCGCCCGGTCGCGGGGCGTGATTTCCGACTGGAACAGGCCGAGGGCGGCCTCGCGGGCCGTGCCCAGGCGGTCGACCATGGAGGCCGAGACGTCGAGCATCACCTGGAGGTGGACCGGCAGGTCGGTGACCCGCTGGAAGCGGAGGATGTCCTGCGGCGTGCCGTCTTCGAGGATCGTGACGTCGGCGGGTTGCAGGTCCTCGTAGGGGCGGCCCGACCGGCGCAGCGCCGAGGCGTAGAGCTCGACGTACTGGATGTCGACGATCTCCAGGTAGTCCGGCGCGTTGACGTAGACGACGGCGTCGGTCGAGTTTCCGTCGACGAGATACGCGGCGGCCCGCAGGTAGGTGATCTCGTCGCCAGGCGGTAGCTCGACCCGTTGGCTGAAGGGTTCCTGGTAGAGCGTGGCGACCGGTTCGTCGTTGAGGAAGAGTTCCAGGCGCTCGACCAGGCTGCCGTCGGGGACGGCGAGGTCGACCTCGACCTGGACTTCGCCTTCGTACTTGACACCCTCGCGCGGCTCGGCGAATCGGAGCGCGAAGCGGTTGCGGCCGGAGTTCAGGGAGATCTCGTCCGAGGCGACCTCGGCGCCGTCCTCGTTGTGGGCGGTGGCCCGCAGGACGTGGACCCGCGGCACGGACCCCAGGTCGAGTTCGACCGAGAACGGGGCGCTGCGCTTGCGGGCGACCTGGTTGCCGTCGAGCCAGAAACGCATCTCGGTGATGTCGCCGGTCGCCAGGGTGTCGAAGCGCACCAGGCCGGTCTGGAGCTCGCCCGGCGGTTCGAGGAGCTGCACGGTGGGCACGGTGCTGGTGAGCACCGCCTCCGCCTGGTCGATGATCTTCTGGACCGCGGGGTCGAGCTGGCGGGCGGCGGGCGCTTGAAGCGTCGGTACCTCGAGCGGCTGTTCCAGGCGGGCGAAGCGGGCGCCGTTCAGGTCTTCGATCTTGAGCACGAGCCGGTAGTTGCCCGGTCGCAGCCGCCGTTCGAAGGTGAGCAGGATGGGCGCGCCGTCGGCGCTCGCGGCGTTCGTGTCCGCGGCGGCGTCCGGGTCACCGGCGGCGGCGGCGCCGCCGCCAGCGTCGCTGCCCAGGGGCAGGTCGAACTTGTAGCGGAAGTTCTCGAACAGCGCGTCTTCGCGCAGCACCTCGCCGGTGAGGAAGAAGTTGTAGCTCGACTGTCCGCCGACCGTGTCCCGGTAAGCGGAGGAAGGATCGATCTCGACCACGGCCTCCACCACGGTGCGCGCCTGGTAGCGGGCCGGATAGCGGACCTCGAGCGAGGCGTCGAGCGGCTCGGCGTCCTCCGGCACGTCCGTGGTGTAGGCCTCGAAGGTGAGCGTCCACTCCGCCGAAGGCGCCTCGGGCGCTTCGATCAGGCGAGTCATCAGCATGGCGAACTCCATGCCGTTCGATCGCAGCAGCCAGTTGATCGCGGAGGCCGCGACGTCGCCGTCCTTGCAGCTCTGAATGTCGCCGGCCGCCCCCTGCGCGCTGACGCCGAAGTCCAGGAGACGGTCCAGTCCGTCGGAGGGGTGCCAGAGTTCGTAGTGGGCCTGGTTGGCGCGGCGGTAGAACAGCAGGAAGAACTCGTGGCCGACCGTGTCGCTGCGCTGGTAGAACCAGATCTCGATCGGCCAGGTGACCATCGTGCACTGGAACGTGAGCCTCCCGCCGGGCTCGCCGTTGAGCAGGTACATGCGCGTCCGGTCCGAACGGGGTCCGTCGAACTCCTGCCGGACGTAGAGCAGCCGCTCCTCCCAGCGGGCGCGGAACTCGTTGCGCGGCGTGTCGGGATAGGAGTCGCGAAGCCGCCAGAACCGCTCGATCCAGGCCCGCCGCTGGTAGTCCTGCGTGACTTCCAGGAACGCCTCACGTTCCCCGTCGCTGATCAGGAAGTGGACATCGTCGAGGAACTTCTTGAACTCGAGCGGCAGAGCCGCCTCGACGGCCTCGAGCGCGGCCCGGCGCTCGCGCCGCTCCTTGCGGGTCTCCTTCCGCTCTTCCTGCGCGAGTGCCGGTGTGGCCGACGTGGTGAAGACGAGGAAGAGGCCCGCCGCCAGGGCCAGGATCGAGGCTCTGCGTGCGGCTTTCATCGGCCCTCAGTGTTTTCCAATAGAGAAATGAGCGTGGAGCGGCGCCGGTAGAGAGGCTTCGATTCCGGTCGGTTCGGGGTTGGTTTCTGGAGCGGCAGACGGTTCCGTACCGTCTGCCGCCTGAGGGTAGC
>LXNI01001292.1_pt1 | contig 22673 bp, 20 predicted proteins | sample 809091 | NCBI WGS metagenome assembly LXNI01 (sample SAMN04870527, study PRJNA318959) | sponge metagenome | biome: 01000161; feature: marine sponge reef; material: water | host: Sarcotragus foetidus | place: Greece: Milos, Mediterranean Sea | collected 2013-05-29 | depth 5-7 m | reverse complement strand
CGTCGTCCCGCTTTGAGTGCAGCCGCTAGGCAGGCGGATCCTTCCGCTTCGACGCCGATGACCTTGGTTTTAGGCGTTAAGTACTTGACATACGCAGCGATACCCGCGATTAATCCACCGCCGCCTACAGGTACGAATATCGCGTCCAGATTCCCGTGTTGGTTCATGATTTCCATACCAACTGTGCCTTGACCGGCGATGACATCCAAGTCGTCGTATGGATGCACGAGGACGTAACCTCGGCCTTTAGCTAGTTCGGTAGCATGATCGGCGGCTTCTTGGTAGGTGTCACCATGGAACACGACGTGAGCGCCTAGCTTGCGGACCGCATCGACCTTGATGCTGGGCGTGTTACGACCCATCACGATGTGAGCCTTGATACCGAGTTTCCGCGCCGCTAATGCCACTCCTTGCGCGTGATTTCCGGCGGACGCAGCGACAACGTCAGCATTGCGTTCCTTCGCCGATAACTGTGCCATCTTGTTGTAAGCACCGCGTAGTTTGAACGAGAAAACAGGCTGCAAGTCCTCCCGCTTCAGTGCTATTTGGTGATTCAGTCGTGCCGACAGATTCGGCGCATCTTGAAGCGGTGTCTCGATCGCAATCTCGTAGACGCGGGACGCGAGAATCCTTTTGACTACCGATTCAAGCATGGAATACATGTTGTCGACGTCTAGACGGGCAATGTGAGGTCACGACTTCAGCTGCGATTAGAAAGATTCTTATACGAGCAAACGATCGGCGTCGCTCAGCGAAGGACCGTTGCCACTTACGACAACGTCGTGGCTTTGGCGGAACACAGGTACTTCGGAATCGGAAAACACCGGGTTTTGCTCCAAGTGGTGCGGGTCCAGTTACTCGATTTCGCTGCTTGAACGTATGGCGCACGGTAGCGCGAGTCGAAGTCGCGCGTGTCAACAGAAATCAAAGTGGAAATGGACGAGATGGTGATCGCGCGGGTGAGCGCAACGACTTAAAACGGTCTAGATTGCGATGAACCGTCACCCAAGATTATCCCACAAGTTCAGTGAGCTAGCTTTGCCCGACGACGACTTGGCCGGTCGTGCATCCGTCGAGGCAATCGAACCTCCGCACTTTAATTTGTCTGCGTTTGTCACGCGACTGACGGAATTAGAGAATCTCTCTGAGTAGCTCGCGAGAGTAGTCTCCAATTGCATCCCGAATACGACGAAATACGTTACGGAATTCAGATGGTGACATGTCTGGATAGTCAGGATCTTCGAACGCATGGTGCAGCGTGCGCCTTGCGTTGGGAAAGACGGGACAATTGTCCTTCGCGACGTCACACAGCGTGAGAACTAGATCGTATTCAATGTTGACATAGGCATCGACTGAATCGGAGGTATGGTGCGAGATGTCGATGCCTACTTCCGACATAACGGCCACCGCAAGTGGGTGCACACCTTTGGGGTCCGTCCCGGCACTGTCGACCGTCACGCGCCGCCCACCTAAGTGACGGAGCCAACCATGCGCCATCTGCGAACGCGCCCGGTTTCCAGTGCAGATGACGAGTATGTCGTAGGGTTCTTGAGACATGCGATTTGGATTCAAATGTTCGACTATGAACGTAAATTAGGAATCAAATCAGGGTGCCACTGGAGCATCTCGATACGGTAACGCCGCCCAGCTGCGTGGCTGCGCGCCACACGGTGTAGCGTTTATAGCATCTTCTGTTACGCCGTGCTAGCGTCTGGTTCGAAAGGACTAAAACAGGTCTCAGTGCGTCATGTAAGAAGGCGGGATCCCGATTTCCTTCAATGTGCCTGATCTGAAGGCTTAACTTCGTACGCTTCCAATTCACTGTCGCAGATCGCATCGATTAGCTCTCTCTGACCAGCAACGTATGACGAATACCCACTGTAGAGGATTGCCAGAAACCAGCTTCGATCCTCCGGCCATACGACATGCGGCATTTGACGTTCACGTTCTAAAGTGTTTGGCTGCTTCAACCAATCGAGCAGATCTCCAAACCGACAGGACCACACGTAGTACGTCCAATTCGCGAAAGCGAGGCGTACTTCAGTGTCCCAGTCAGAACTTCCTTCCCATCTACCACTCAGGCAGCGACCATCCAAAGAGGTCCAGCGCGATAGCACCTTCTCCAATATGTGGACAGTGGATTGTTCGATATTCTGCTCTTGAGGCGCCCAAGTCCAGTTCTGTGTGGGTGACAAGGCTTTTGAGCCATGATCCGAGTGTGGTCCACAGATTTCGTTCCAGCGAGTGTGCTTGTCCATGCGCTTACCGTTTGCCGCAGCAACCTCTGACCACTTGATTGGTAGCGCAAATCGACTCGGTTTGCGATCACTCGCTTCCATCGCGATCGCACCTCCGCGATCAGGTTCTACCCACTTCCACGCTGGATTCGGCAACCAAACATAAGCCTCGAAACCGAGAGGTACAAATCCGTCAATGGCACGACCATCAGGACTCATTTCAAATCCTTCGATATCGGCCAGTTGCGCAGGCGAATAGAACGAAGGCGGTTCGTCTTGTGCCATCGTTGAGGAAATGTTCTTTCGGTGAAGCCGACTTGCTAATAGCATCTGCATTTTGAGACTAATTGGTATTCGCGAGCTCGAATGTTTCCCGGTTGCTAGAAACTTGATCGCTGACTTTTGTCGTCGAGATTTAAACCAATTCAATGTCGTGTATACCCTACGTTCATTCGATTACGCATAAATTTTTTGACGGCCGCGTGGCGTGTGTCGGACGCATACGACCCGGTTTGTGCGGGTCCACGAAAGTACGAGATGGCGCAGTGTACGCGGACAACATAATTTGGCATAGCTGAATTTAAAGGCGTATCCGTCGCGAACGCTCGGAATCGTCACTGGTGGAGTAACGAGTTTCAAGGATATAGTGGACAGATCGCATGAATAGACGGGAGTTACTTACGACTGCGGTTGCGAGCGCGGTAATCGCCCCACATTCTTCGGTTCGACCTCATGCTGGAGCACATGTCGTAAGAGATTATTCCGGACTCACATCTGTACCGGTTGCTGCGGAGAGACATCCGATTTCTACAGCGCATGTGAGCGACGCAATTCGCGATTGGTCAGGATCCGTCTCCGTCGGAGGCGGGCGTTTCAGTATGGGCGGGCAAATCGCCGCACCAGATTCGCTCCATTTGGATATGCGTGGAATGAACCAAGTGCTGGCGCTGGTACCAGAGAAAAGAACGGTCAGAATTCAAGCTGGGGCTACTTGGCGCGATTTGCTGGACGCGATCGACGAGTACGACCTGTCAGTAAGCATCATGCAGAGTTTCAGCAACTTCACGATCGGCGGCTCGATTTCCGTAAATTGCCACGGCCGCTACATCAACAAGGGACCACTGGTGAATTCCGTTCGAGCAATTCAGATGGTTAGCGCAGATGGCCAAGTCCATGAGTTAACACCTGAATCGCCACTGTTTAGAGCATTGTTTGGCGGCTACGGTGGACTTGGCGTTGTGACAGAAGTCGAGCTCGATCTTGACCAGAACACGCGACTGCGACGGATTGTCGAGAAGATCGAACTCGAATCCTATCCTGAGTACTTTAATGAACGGGTCGCCACGAACCCTGAAATCGTGTTGCATAACGCCGACCTCAGACCTCCCGACTTTACTGAACCTCGGCTGATCAGTTGGACGACTACGGATGACCCTGTAACTGAGACGGAACATCTAAGACCGCGTGATCAGGATTACAGCCGGAATATGAACCTACTTTGGGCTGTGTCGGAGTTGCCGGGCGGAAAACGTCTTCGAAAGGGCGTGGAGGACAAGCTTTTTGAACAGGAAGCGGTGGTTTGGCGTAATTACGAAGCTAGCCTAGATACCGACTCCTTAGAACCGAGAACCAGACTGTTTTCAACGTACTTACTACAGGAATACTTCATTCCGGTTGACAGTTTCTTGCCGTTTGTGCACTCGATGACGAGCGTATTGACTCGACATGAAGTCAATATGCTCAATGTATCCATCCGCCACTCTCCACGCGATGAGATTTCGTTGCTGAAATGGGCGCCGACGGAGGTATTTTCGTTCGTACTCTACTACAAACAACGAAATACGAATCGAGCGCGACGCGAAGCAGAGGCTTGGACACGCGAGTTGATTGATGTCGCACTCGCGCACGGCGGTCGTTACTATCTACCCTACCGTCTCCATGCAAGCCGTTCTCAATTTGAACAGGCATATCCTGAGATTCAAGAATTTACTGCGTTGAAACGGGAAGTTGACCCAGATGCGAAATTCCAGAATCTACTATGGGAGAGGTACATCTAGATTCGGAATGCGTTAGCGTTTTACGTGTCTTACCGTTCAAGCTCATCGGATAGATTGAATCGCTTGCCTTAGACAGCGCAATTGACCGCTGTTCTTAACTAAATCGGACGAAACTCATACATGTCAAGATCCCTCGTTATTCTGTTTCCCCTGATGCTGTGGGGTATTGCAATATCCGGACAACAGACCGGTAATATCGTAGGCGTCGTTACCGCGCCGGAAAATAACAGCACAGAGGACATCCTAGTCACGGCAGATGGCGATGCCATGCCTCGTGTCCGCGAGGTCCGAACCGACACGGACGGGGAATTCGAATTCTCAAAGCTGCTTCCGGGTGAGTATCGATTGGTCTTTGAGCTCAGCGATGGCACGAGTCATGAGGTTGTTACAACCGTGATACTGAATCAATCGACTGAGTTGCGAATTGAGCTTCCGAGTGACTCCTCACCTGAGATGGAGGAGCTGGTCGTGGTGGGGCAACACGTCGGGATCAGTGGACGTGCGGCTCTCGCTGACGGACTCGACGGTAATACCGTTCGAGGCGTACCTGTGGGTCGCGACTATCGTGACCTCGTGAAACTGGCACCAGGTGTTCAGTACACGCAAGATGCAGTACGAGGGCCATCGGCGGGTGGGAACGGTCAGGACAACGTCTATCGGTTCGATGGCGTCGACGTATCTCTCCCCATGTTCGGTACGCTCGCCGCAGAACCTTCGAGCCATGACATAGAACAGGTGACTTTCGAGCGCGGCGGTGCTGGCGCAGTTGGTTTCAATCGAAGCGGCGGTTTCGTTATGGACTCGACCGCTCGGTCCGGTACTGACGAGTTCGAGGCGAGGCTCGAGTACGCGACCATACCGCGGGACTTGATGTCCGAGTCGCGCGAAGATTCGCCTTCGGCTGAGACAAACCAGCATTGGGTTACGGCTAGCGGTGGCGGACCTGTCGTACCCGAACATTTGTATTTCTACGGCTCTTTCTATTCCCCGGTCGAGGAGCGGTCCAACCAAGCGACTGCCTATGGCAGTGTGAAGAACTTCAAAAACACCCGTCATGAGTACTTCGGAAAACTCACGTACGCCCCCACCGACAGATTCATGCTACATGTAAGTCATCGGACCTCAGATAGGGAAGAGCGCGGTGTATCGATAGGTCCCCTCGATTCGGATTCGGTATCGGTAGGCGGTCGAGCTGAACAGGACATCTCGACCCTATCGGCTACGTGGTTAGCATGGTCCAACTCAACGATTGGGTTCCAGTACGACGAGTATCGATTGCGTGGTGCATCGATACCAGACGTGTTGCTCGATGTCGTCCCTTCTCTCGACGCGGTCCTCGACGTGTCGAACCTCGATCAAATGGGGTACTTGCGAGTTCCCGCACGCGTTGCAGGCGCAGATGAATTCAACGCCGCGATAGCACCGATCATTCAACGCTACGGTTCAGTTGACTCTTCAGGTAATCGACAAGGTGGTGGTGGCGTAGGCGCTCATTCGCAGATTAATGATCAGGAGTTTTATCGCCGTTCGATCGAAGTGACTTTAGATCATGACTTTACGTGGGGGGATACGCGGCATACGTTTCACGTTGGGTTGCATCGCGCAGATGCGCGGGAGTCTCTCCATCGGACGTCGAACGGCTGGGGCACGATCGAAGTACCTGGTGGTATCGACACGTCACCGGATGGAACTCCCATTTTTTTCACTGCGAGTGTTGAGCAAATGAGCATTGGCAGACCAGACGGTTCGTTGGTTGCTCCGATCAATTCTTACACACGGGCTACTTCACTGGAGCTTAACGATTCGTTTCTTTTGGGTAGACTCGGTATTGATATCGGCGCGCTCGTGAGTCAGGATGTTCTCTATGGCCAAGGTCTGCAACGCGCACCAGGGACTTATTCAGGATTCGTCGTAGCACCTGGTACGAAATACCGGATGTACACAGTGCGTTGGCAGGACATGGTTCAGCCTCGAATTGGCGCGACGTATGAATTAGGTGGCAGAACTGAATTGTTCGCAAATTTCGCTCGCTACAACCCAGAAGCGAGCTCGCTTGCTCGAGCCGCATCATGGGATCGCAATACGCGCGCGCGGGTCCGAGTGTTGTTCGATGAAGCTGGGACTATCATCCAACACGAGCCCTATCCTGGATCATCAGGTAAGGTATTTCAGGCGGGATTGACGCCGCGCAGAATCGATGAATGGATCATCGGGGTGAGGCGCGAGTTGTCAAGTAGATTGACCCTCAAGGCTCACGTGCGTATGCGAGAGGGATCGCATTTTTGGGAAGACACTTGGAACGACTCAAGGAGCTACGACAACGCACCTTCGCACATCGCAGCTAAAGGCTCGTATGTGCCTGACCTGGCGGAAATCCGAGCCGAGATCGGCGGATCCAGCTACGTGATCGCGGAACTTGACGACGCGTACACGCGATATCGCGAAGCGTCTGTAGAACTTGAGTGGTTAGGCGACAGGACCTATCTGAACGCTTCGTATGTTCGAAGTAAATACACCGGAAATTTTGATCAAGACAACACGAGCGGTGTCAACGATGCCAATCGATTTATCGGATCATCGAATCTTGCAGACGGCTACGGTCGTCAGATATGGGATAACAAAGAGGGCGTGCTCAGGGGAGATCGCCCGTACATGTTCAAAGCGTTTGGCTATCTCGACCTACAGTGGCAAGGGCGCGCAGGGATTTACGCTGTGTATCAGTCTGGGCAACCATGGGAAGCGTGGGATTCCTTGGCTTACGGACTCCCCTCATATTTCTCGTCCACGATCCGATACGCCGAACCATCTGGTAGCCGACGTAGTGCAAGTCATTGGCAGATCGACTTGAGTTACGAGCAATCTTTCGCACTCACCACGTCACTGGATGCGAATTTTCGCGTTGACCTCTTCAACTTATTTGATCGGCAGACTGGTTACAACATCGATCCGTATCGCCGGAATACCACGTTTGGCGAGCCGCGCAGCTACTTCGACGCGCGCCGCCTGCAAGTTACGGTTGGGTTTGAGCTTTGAACAAGCCGCCGTTACTAAGGAGGATCGAGATCTTCAGAAACTTGTCTCCTTGAGGCTAACTTAGTTCGATATTTCTTCACGCGTTGCTGCACTCTCGTTTCTGCGTCCCACGATACGAAGCAGGATTTTCAGCTCTTAAATACACGACTACGCAGGACAATCGACGGTGTGCGGTGGGGTTCGTCTCGTCACTGCCAATCGCAAACGACTTCAGAGCTGACCAAACTTAGCGCTAGGTAGAATCCATCGTCTTGCGCTGAAATCTCCTAAACATGGACGACCAACCTTCGGTAGTAGACGTCTCCGTCGAGAACTTCCGGGAAGTTGTAGACCAATCTAACAATACGCTTGTGGTCTTGCTCTTCTGGGCAGATCAGATTGAGCCATCGGCTGTAACCAAAGACTATCTCGTCGCTCTAGCACCTGCGTATGCAGGTAAGGTCATCGTCGGATTGGTCGATGTTGCTGCGAATCCTCAAATCGCTCAACAACTCCAGATTCAAGGCCTACCAAGCATTCGAGCGATCCAAGAAGGTCAAATCTCGGCCCGTCTTGACGGACCGCAAACAGAACAACAACTGCGGGAGTTTCTCGATCCATTCACGCAATCTAGCGCCGATGTGCTGAAACAACGCATCGCGGCCAGTATTGCTAGCGAAGATTGGGAAACCGCGCTTCAAGTCCTTCAGGAAGCCATCACCGAAGAACCTACGAACCATTCATTTCGTGTTGAATGTGCCGATGTCATGATTCTCAAGGGAGATTTGGAGGCGGCCAAACAGATATTGGCGACGATACCTGATGACTTCGTAGACCGCGCGAGACCAGCTACGCGGATAGAGATTGCACAGGAAGCCGCAGGGATGGGATCGTTGTCTGAGTTAGAAAGTACCATCGAATCCAATGGAGATGACCTCTCAAATCGCTATGCTTACAGTATCGTTCTTGCATCGCTAAGACGATACGAAGAAGCGCTTGAGCAAGCGATGTTTATCCTGCGTCAAGACCGCAGTTTCCGTGACGACATTGGTCGAGAAACGATGGTTCGAATCCTCAATTTGCTAGGGTCGGATTCACCGCTCGCGAAACGATATCGTCGACAAATGTTCGCATTTATGCATTGAGAATTCCGATGTTCGTAGTAAATACCACGCAGAGCAAGAGTCAATGTTGGCTTGTTCGAGTTTTGGACGGCTTTGGCAGGTCGCTGCTCTTGATCATGTTGGTTGTGTTCGTGACTGCCGGATGTACGGTAGCCGAGTCTAAAGCGACAGCGAATACTCTTAAGTTCGCGCCTGGGATATATGAAGCGACGCTCTCAGGTTCACGGATGGCAAAGATCGAGATCGATAAAGAACTTGGGTATCGCTACCTCGAAGATAGCCCTCGGAACGGACTAATTCGGCAAGTTAGCCGAAAGGGCAATCTTTTATTTTCGACTTGGCGTAAAGCGAAAGCTGGAAACATTAAGTTAGAGTGGATGAACGAGGACACGATACGTGTGGTGTCGCCTTTTAGTTCGACGATCGGTAACGGCAATAACGAAGGCAATATGGCGTATTCAAGCGGACCGTTCCTATCCGGTATGCCAAGTCATACGTTCTACATGAATCGCGTGGGCGAGAAATAGCGAATCTAGATTAATTCGATGCGAATTGCCATACTTCAAGCGGATGAAGTAGAAGACGTTTTTCAACCTCGATTTGGCAATTTGGCGTCCATGATGAGCTCAATGCTTGAATCTTCTGGACACGCCGGATTTGAGACAACCGCCTTCAATGTGCATCTTGGCGTTGAGCCGTCGGATTTGCGCGAGTTTGATGGGTACTTAATCACCGGAAGTCGCAGAGGAGTCTATGACGACGACCCATGGATCGAACGACTATTCGATCTAATTCGCCGACTCCACAAGGCGCGGATCAAGACCGTTGGAATTTGCTTCGGGCATCAGGCTATCGCGCAAGCCTTAGGCGGTCAGGTGGAGAATTGGTCAAATGGATGGGGTGTTGGTGTACACACCTATGACATGACATGGCCCACGGGAGATCATGTCGGCAGGCATCAAGACCAAGTCGCGTTGCCCTGCTGCCATCAAGACCAAGTTGTTGATCTCCCACCAGGTGCACGACGCGTGCTGTCGAATGACTTCTGCTTGAACGCTGGATTTCTGATCGACGATCACATCCTCGCAATTCAGCCGCACCCAGAATTTTCCGTGAGCTACCTGGAATGTATTCTGCGCGTCATTGAACACCGGGTCGGTGAACGGTCGGTACAGGCATTCGAAAGTTTGAAACACCAAACTGACAACGACTTACTCGCCGAGTTTATCGCCCGGTTCTTCGTCGGCTCCGATGCAGTAGGCAAAGCTGCCGCCTAGAGACATCACGTCTGGGTGCAGTCAACTGCACCAGCTGCGTATATCTAGACTGCCTCTTCGTCTGGATCGATAAAAAACCGCACGGCAATGTACGCGATGACCGTGACCAGCGGCCAGAAGTACGCGCATGCAATCACCACAACACGTACGGCTGCGACGGGTATACCTAGTTTTCTAGCTAGATACGCGCATACGCCCAGAATGACCGCATCGGGCGTGGTAAATCGATCTTGAGTGGCTTGCCACAGGTTTTGTAGCCGATCTTCCCAATTGAACATGTGCGTACGCCTTACGAGCAGATTGTTAGCATATCAAACAGCGATGCTGCTTGCATGTGCGCCTGAAGTGGTTCAACCGTTTCACTCGGTGCACCCCATAAGCTTAATAGAACGCAAATGGTCAGCATTACGATACTCAGCAACAGGATGCTTCGTTCGCTAAACCGATGAACTGAAAACCTTCTCATTATTCGTCAAAATTGATGTGTTTGTCATAATTAAGACAAATTCCATGCCAATCGTTTCAGTTCGTGGGTCACGTTTATAGTATTGAAATAAAAGAGTAATTTTCACGTTTTAAATGTCGAGCGCATCGATGTTTCACCTGAAAATGTAAAAAGCACCATATCGTGGTGAAATTGACTATTCGTCCTGCGGGGAGTAGTTGGCTCTAGTGGGTATACAGTACCTAGCGTTTAAGATAATCCCCGTTCAATTAGGAGGGTGTGATATGGCTCTGCACTTTGCCACCGCATGGGAAGCTGTTGCTCAAGATCAACCGAACCACACCGCGCTCATCTGCGGCGATCGAGAAGTTTCATGGCGTGAGTACGACCGTCGTGCAGCTTGTCTCGCAGATCTGTTAGTGAAGCACGGGTTAGGTCAAGACTCCAAAGTAGCGATATACGCACATAACTCGAATGAATACATCGAAGCACAGTATGCGGTATTCAAAGTTGGCGGGTGTCCGGTAAACGTCAACTATCGCTATAAGGCCGAAGAGTTGATCTACATTCTTGAAAACTCAGACGCCGAGGCGGTGTTCTTCCAAGGGTGTTATGCGGCACGAATTTGGGAGATTCGCAGAAATCTGCCTAACGTCAAGTTATTCGTTCAGATTGATGACGGTACCGAATCGCTGTTAGATGACGCGATTGAATACGAACGCGGCATTCGCGAAGCGTCGCCGTTGCCCGTCAGAGAACGTTCACCCGATGATGTCTACATGCTCTATACGGGTGGAACCACCGGTATGCCGAAGGGTGTCATGTACAGTCATGGGCAGTTCATCGGCGTCATGCTGGGTGCTCTTAGAGCGTTAGATTTACCTAATCCGGACACGACCGAGGACTTGATCGAGGTCGTACGTGAACTACGAAATCGCGAGTTAACTCCAATTTGCTTACCTGCATGTCCGTTGATGCATGGCACAGGGATGTGGCTTGGCACGATGGTGCCGTTACTGCAGGGCGGAACGATCGTCACAATCTCAAAACTCGGGTTAGATCCACATCTGCTCTGGGGCGAGGTTGAACGCAACCAAGTGACGTCCATGGTCATTGTTGGCGACGCATTTGCACGACCGATGTTAGAAGCGTTGAATGATGCAAAAAAGGCTGACCGTGCTTACGACATCAAATCCTTAAAACAGATCACTTCGAGCGGTGTCATGTGGAGTCGCGAAGTCAAGCAAGGACTGCTCGAGCATCACGACATGACGCTTCTTGATGCGATGGGATCGACCGAAGGCGGCATGGGCTCGTCGGTTGCGACTCGTGACGAACCCGCGGATACCGCGAAATTCAAACTACAGGCCGGCGTCAAGGTATTCGACGACAACGACCAAGAAATCGAACCGGGTAGTGGTGAAGTAGGGAAACTTGCTACAAGCGGACTAGTACCGCTCGGCTATTACAAGGATCCAGAGAAGTCGGCAGCCACCTTCCGTACCGTGGATGGCACACGTTACAGTTTTCCCGGTGACTTTGCGACGGTCGAGACTGACGGATCCATCACGTTGTTGGGTCGCGGCAGTAATTGCATCAACACCGCAGGTGAAAAGGTCTATCCCGAGGAGGTCGAGGAAGCGCTTAAGAAACATCCGGCAGTCGACGACTGCCTTGTCGTAGGCGTGGCGGATGCTCGTTTTGGTCAACGTATCGTTGCGCTCGCGTCACTACGCGAAGGCGAGCAGACTGATGACGCTGCCTTGATCGACTTTTCGCGTGAGCACTTGGCTGGCTACAAACTACCGAAGCAGGTCTTACTACTCGACGAAGTCAGGCGAGCACCAAACGGAAAAGCCGACTACAAATGGGCTCGACAGACCGCCGAATCGCAACTTAACATCCCGAGCAACTAGACGGGACCAACGCGAGTACATACGATGGGAATGCAACGTACACCGCTCCTAATGTCGCGCCTCATCGAGCGTGGTGCAACGATTTCACCGAATAGTGAAATTGTGACAGCGACGGCGACTGGCACGAGAAGGCAAACGTACGCGGAGACAAGTGAGCGAGCGCACCAGCTAGCCGGCGCCCTCACGGATACTGGAATCGGAATTGGCGACCGTATTGGAACATTTCTGTGGAACAGCTCACAGCACGTCGAGGCGTATCACGCGTCGGCCGGTATGGGAGCCGTTCTGCACACGTTAAACACGCGACTGTCCGAAAAAGATCTTGAGTACATCATTGCTCATGCAGCTGATCGATTGATCTTGGTTGACGAGGACCTTGTACCAATCATGGAGTCGCTTCAACCCAAGTTACCGTCAGTTGAACGATTCGTGATTGTTGAGGAATCCGGTTTCGACGTTTCGTCAACTTCATTACCGAATGCTGTGACATACGAGGACTTCATTCGCGGATATCCGACCAGCATCGAATGGCCTGAACTCGACGAGTACGCGCCACTTGGCTTGTGCTATACCAGTGGAACCACAGGCAACCCGAAAGGCGTCGAATACGAACATCGAGCCCAGTACTTGCACACCATGACCATCAGCTTGACAGATTCGATGAATCTGTCAGCGAGCGACACGTTGTGTGGCGTTGTGCCGATGTTTCATGCGATGGGTTGGGGCTTGCCTTGGGCTGCGCTCATGCTTGGTTGTAAGCAAGTCCTCCCACATCGTTATATGCAACCCGGTCGCTTACTTCAGTTGATGGCCGACGAAGGCGTGACTCTTTCGGCTGGTGTCCCGACGATATGGCAAGGTTTACGCGCTGAGATCGAGGCTAACCGAGAAAAGTTTGATCTTTCAAGCCTTCAGCGCCTTACTTGTGGGGGTTCGGCGCCACCGATTTCGTTAATTCAGTGGTATTGGGAAACACTCGGCGTAGAGATTATTCAAGGCTGGGGCATGACCGAGATGAGTCCGCTAGGGACGCTCTCGAGGCGAATTGCCAAGCATGGCGACGCCGACCGCCCAATGGATGAACGCTTTGTCGATATGGGTAAGGCGGGATTGCTCATGCCAGGTCTGGAACTGGACGTGTTCGACGAGAACCATCAGCCGCTCCCGCATGACGGTGAACAGATCGGGGAGATCTATGTAAGAGGACCGTGGATTTGCCATGAGTACTTCGACGATCCACAGCCGGATAAATTTCATGGCGATTGGCTCATTACGGGCGACGTTGGGAAGATAGACCCGGACGAATATTTGATTATTGCCGATCGGTCGAAAGACCTAGTCAAGAGCGGCGGTGAGTGGATCTCGTCTGTCGACCTCGAAAACACGATTGTCTCAATCGATGGGATACAACAAGCGTGCGTCGTCGCGCAACCGCATCCCCGCTGGGAAGAACGCCCAGTTGCGCTTGTGATTCTTGGACCTAATACCGACGTAACGAGTGAAGAGGTGATTGACCACTGTGCGGGTTCGTTTGCTAAGTGGCAGTTACCTGACGAAGTGCTCTTTGTCGACGAGATACCGTTAACGTCCACCGGCAAGATGGATAAGAAGACGGTTCGCGCAAACCTTCAAGCCGAAGGGTATGTGCTGCCAGATCTGCGAGAACGAGAAAGCGTCGCATAGTCGCAGTCGCGACGGAACCTTGACTCGCAGACCTGAAAATCTACCATGCCGCAAATTCTCGTTGAAGGTCTAAGCAAGTCGTTTCGAATCGCGGAACGTAAACCTGGTTTATGGGGAGCGTTTGGCGGCCTCTTGCACCGTCGCTACCGCTCCGTCGATGCGCTACGTGAGGTCTCGTTCTCAATTGATGAGGGTGAGCTCGTTGGCTACATCGGTCCTAACGGCGCTGGCAAGTCCACGACGATCAAGATCCTCTCTGGAATACTCGTACCAAATTCTGGACGATGTGAGGTACAAGGTCGAGTACCTTGGAAGCAGCGACGCGAACACGTTGCCACAATCGGAGTCGTTTTCGGTCAGCGGACGCAGCTTTGGTGGGATCTACCTGTCATCGAGTCGTTTGACCTCTTGCGAGATATCTATCGTATTCCTGGATCAATTTATCAGAGCAATCGCGACGAATTGATCGACATGCTTGATCTGGGTTCTCTGCTGGATGTTCCAGTTCGCCAACTGAGTCTCGGTCAACGTGTCCGTTGCGATATTGCCGCTGCGTTGCTCCACAATCCGAGCATTCTGTTCCTGGACGAGCCCACCATTGGACTTGACGCAGTGTCGCAGCTTAGTGTGCGAGCGTTCATTAAGAAGATTTGCCGCGAACAGAACGTGACCGTGCTTCTTACCACGCACGATCTTGATGACATCGAAGTGCTCTGCGACCGGATCCTTGTATTGAATGACGGGAGGCTGCTCCTAGACGGCACGATTGCGGATCTTCGCGGTCGTTATGGTGACAGCCGGTATGTCGCTGTTGAGCTAGAGTCGATTACCTCGGTGTCTCCGGCACACGAGTCACTCGTGGTCGAACGGTCGGAATCGCACATCCTGTTTGGTGTTGAGTCTGATGTGCCGCGGTTCGTTGACGATGTGTTGCGTCTGTACCCCGTTAAAGATCTGTTGATCACGCACCCACCAATCGAGCGCGTAGTCGCGTCGATGTACCAAGCGGAACGCGTTGATCAGTAGTTGAAAGACGGTTCCCCGATCCCACGGCAAAACTAGACTGACATTTCTGATGACTCCTTTTCTACGTAGTTATTTAGCTGTCGTCGCCGCTCGATTTCGCATGCTCTTGCAGTATCGGGTCGCAGCTCTCGCGGGGGTCGCGACGCAGATTTTTTGGGGTTGCATCAAATTGATGGTGCTCGGCGCGTTTTACGCCGTAGCGGTGACGACACCTCCTATGACATTCACCGCGATCGTTGCGTATGTGTGGTTAGGTCAGGTGCTGATTGGACTTCTACCTTGGAATCACGACCCGGAGCTTCAGGAACTTTTTACCAGTGGCGGTGTGGCCTATGAACTGCTACGACCGTTAGATCTGTATTGGTTCTGGTTTGCTCGCACACTCGCGTTCCGAACTGCGCCGACGCTTTTACGGATGGTCCCTGGCATCATCTTTGCGGTGCTGGTTCTACCGCTGATCGGATTACCTGAGTGGTCGTTACCGCCACCAGCGAGCTTAGCTCACGGGTTGATGTTCTCAGTGTCGTTTATCGTCACTGTGATGTTGTCATGCGCGATCACAATATTGATCACGATCTCGATGTTCTGGTTGATCGAGGCGAGGGGATTGTCGACGTTCATGTATGGAGTGGTTCCGGTGTTTTCCGGCATGATCGTTCCGTTACCCCTGTTTCCTGATTGGATGCAGCCATTCCTGCATTGGCAACCGTTCCGCGGTTTGTGTGACGTTCCGTTTCGTATCTATTCAGGCGATATTCCACTTTCGATGGCAACTCAAGAAATCACACTGCAGTTGATTTGGGTCGTTGTTTTGATTGCGGCTGGTTACAGCCTGATCTCATTTGCGCGCGTGCGCTTGGTGGTACAAGGCGGATGATTTCAGGATTGCAACTTTTTGGGCGGCTGATGTTGGTCGCTATTCGCGGTCAGATGCAATACCGTAGCGCCTTTTTCCTCATGGTCTTGGGTACTTTTCTTACCAGCTTGGTTCAAGCCATCGGGATTTGGGCACTGTTTGACCGGTTTGGTAGTCTCGGCGTGTGGTCGGTCGCTCATGTGGCTTTTCTCTACGGCACGATCAACATTGTCTTCGCGAGCGTTGACATTACGGCACGCGGCTTCGACACGTTCGGCTCTTCATTGATTCGTACAGGGCAGTTCGATCGAGTCTTGGTGAGACCGGCGAGCGCGGTAATTCTCGTTGCTGCACGCGAAGTCGCGTTACACAAGTTGGGACAATTACTTCAAGGCATACTCGTTCTAACGTATGCGCTAATCACGCTGAACATTGATTGGACGCTGGGCCGTATTGCGCTATACGTCTTCGCGGTTTCTAGTATGTACGTGTTCTTCTACGCGATACAGATCGTACGCGCGACGATGAGCTTTTGGACGATTGAGACGTTGGAAATACTCAATACCATCTCGCATGGAGGTATGGAAACGGCTCAGTATCCGATGTCGATATACAAGGAGTCATTCACCGACTTCTTCACGTATGTCGTTCCACTTGCATGTGTGGCGTACTTCCCGATAGTGGGTGTTCTTGACATGCCCGATCCGCTCGGTAGTACACTCTTGACCCAATCGCTCGCGCCTCTAGCCGGATACGTTTTCTTTGCGGTATGCCTCGCATTTTGGTTTTACGGAGTAAAACGCTATCAATCGACCGGATCCTGAACGCACTTCGTATTGATATTTGAGTATTTTGTAAGGACACGTCATGCTTCCCTCAGAATCGATTTTTGATCACCTGCGCTTCGATCCCACGCAAGGAACCGTCATCCGCGATCCGCCAGGTGTTGGATACGGTTATTGGACTGGTGGACATAAAGTCTCGTTTGATAAACAATCCAATCAATTCGTTCTCTTCTATCGCGAGCGCACACCGTTAGAGAAAGGTCGAGGAGGGCGTTGCGCATTGGCGACGAGTGCGGACGGTGTCGAATTCACTGACGTATGGTCAGCGACGAAGGACGAATTCGCAGCGTCGTCAATTGAGGTCGGGCATTGCGTGCGTGGCTTGGATGGTCGGTGGAAGTTTTACGTGTCGTACGAAGTCGAAGGTGCACGCTATTGGCGCATCGACTTACTTGAAGGTGAGGAACTGGCTTCGATTAATGTTCAGGGTCGACGTACAGTGTTTCAGCCGCAAGCGTTTGGTCAGCGCTCGTTGAAGGATCCTGTCGTATATGTCAGCGACACTGAATATTTTGTATTTGTCGCAGGTGGGAGTCGCAGCGCTCCTCGTCAGGACGGCGACACGACCTACGTTGGCGGGGGAGATGCGACCTTTCTTGCTTCATCATCCGACGGCAAGTACTTTTCGTCGATACGACGCGTGTTTGAGCCGCCAAATAGCGACACGTGGCACGGGCGGCGTGCGAGAATCAACTCAGTCATTAAGGAGAACGACGGGTGGCTAGCGTTATACGACGGAGGTCGCGGGTTTTACGACACGTACGAAGAGTGGTGCGGACTCGCTTGGAGTGAGGACGGAATAAAGTTCGAGCGATTAGCGCAGGATCAACCATGGGTTCGTTCGCCCTTTGGTTGTGTGCGATATGTATATGCGCAGGATGCAGGCGAGCAGGTGTACTTTTACTATGAATACACGCGCGAGGACGGTTCGCACGATCTACGTGTCAGTGTTGTCAATCGACGTTAGTGCGAACGTTCGTAGGTCAACGCTTGTCCGGCCGGTTTGTCAGTAACGCTCGTCCCGTCGTATACCAAGCGTCCATTTACGAACGTGTGTGTCACGCGTGACGCAAACGTGATTCCAGAGAAAGGCGACCACCCGCATTTTGCGAGAATGGGTTCGTTATCAACCGACGTGCTTTGTGCACTATCGATCACCGCGATGTCGGCAAAGTACCCTTCGCGTAGATAACCGCGGTTCTCAACTTCATAGAGCTCGGCTGGCGCGTGGGAAGTTTTTCGGACGACGGTCGGCACATCAAACACGCCTTCAATCGCATGTTCGAATAGCGCTAACAACGCATGCTGAACTAATGGCAGCCCGGCGGGAGCTAATGCGAAGGGTTGTTGTTTCTCATCGACTGTATGAGGTGCGTGGTCGGTTGCGATCACATCGATGCGATCTTCGAGCAAAGCCTTGCGTAGCGCGAGCTGGTCGGAACGTCGTTTGATCGCCGGGTTGCACTTAATCAGTGATCCTTTAGACTCATACCAAGCGTCATTGAAGAACAAGTGATGAACACAGACTTCTGCCGTGATGCGCTTAGACTTAATCGGACCTGATTCAAAGAGAGCCATTTCGTCCGCTGTCGTGAGATGTAAAACGTGTAGTTTTGAGCCGTGTTCCTTAGCGAGTGATACTGCAATCTCAGAAGACTTGAAACATGCCTCACGGGACCGAATAAGTGGGTGCTGACTCGCCGGCACGTCTTCGCCGAATTCGGCTAAGGCCGCTCGCTCATTTTCAATGATCGTTGGCGTGTGCTCACAATGCGTGGCGATGAGGATCGGTGAAGACGCAAAGATGCCGTGCAGGGTCTCCTCGTCGTCGACCAGCATGTTGCCAGTCGATGCTCCCATGAACACCTTGACACCGCAGGCGAGATTCGGATCAACTGATTTGATTGCCTCGAGGTTGTCGTTGGTTGCACCGAGGTAGAACCCGAAATTCGCGTGTGAAACATCTTGTGCGCGAGCGATTTTGGCGCGTAACGCATCTTCACTGATGGTTTGTGGAATGCAGTTCGGCATCTCCATGTAGCTCGTGATGCCACCTGCGACAGCGGCACGAGATTCGGTCGCGATTTCCCCTTTGTGTTCGAACCCAGGTTCACGGAAATGAACCTGGTCATCAATCATGCCTGGAATTACCCATGCACCATTGACATCAATTTCGGTGCGACCTGCTGCGGATCCGCCGACTTGAGAGATTCGTTCCCCCTCGATTGCTAAATCGCCTTCAATCGTGCGACCTTCGTTGACTAAGGTACCGTTTTTTAGAACTACTGAGTTTGGCAAGATCTATTCCTAGTGCGTATTACTAATTTACAGGGTGAAGTGTGTTGAGCGAAAAGTCTGAGTTTGACCCTAAGTATGATATTGCGATGAATGAAAATCAGCCTGTTCATTACATGGAACGGACGCGTCTTTACTACGAGGCGCAAGGATTCGAGCGTGCTTATCAATGGGCACACTTTGAGGATGTTCCATTCACGCCGTTAGAAAAGCCGCTAAGCGACTCGCGAATTGCCGTGATTACGACAGGATCGCGATATGACAGATTGCTAACTGATCCACGTTTCGTGGACTCCGGCGAGATCGACGAATTGCCTTCCTACCTGTTCGCAAAAGACTTAGCGTGGGACAAGCAAGCGACCCATCTCGACGACTTAGGTTCGTATCTGCCTGCGCAGGTACTGTCGGAATTAGCAGACCTCGGCACGATCGGTAGCGTCGCACCGCGTTTTCATTGCTTGCCAACCGAATACAGTCAACGTCGTACGCGCGAGACTGACGCGCCTGAGATTCTGCGCCGCTGTCGAGAAGACCAGGCCGACGTAGCTCTATTGGTACCTTTGTGACCGGTGTGTCATCAGTCCGTTGGACTGACAGCGCGACACCTCGAAGCTAATGGCATTCCAACCGTAATTCTTGGATCGGCGATTGACGTCATCACGCACTGCGGCGTGCCACGGTTTTATTTCGTTGACTTTCCGCTTGGGAATCCATGTGGTAAGCCGTACGATTTGGAAATGCAACGGAGCATTGTCGGCGCGGCTTTGCAACTATTCGAGACAGTCTCGGAGCCTCGTACCGTCGTTAAAGATCCTAATAACTGGGGAACTCATGAGTGGCGACAGCGCTACATGGAGATCAAACCCGAGGATCGTGCGCGAATGTCGCGACAAGGGGAGGAACGACGTCGTGAGCGGCAACGCTTGCGAGAGATCGGTCACACCCGTCAAGATTAGCTCGCGGCTTGTTCAGTGAGCTTGCGGCCGCATACATGCAAATTGACTACGGCGACGAAACATGTCGCTTGAGTTTGCGATCGAGCTTATTAAGTCCACTTTGCCAAGTGAATGTGTACTAACCGAGCCAACCGCGACAGCACCATTTGAAACGGATGGATTGACGGCGTATCGTCAACGACCTCCAATCGTTGCATTGCCGCGTGACACGGACGATGTGCGCCAAGTCCTGCGGATTTGTCATGAAACCGGAGTACCGGTTGTAACCCGAGGCGCAGGAACGGGTCTCTCAGGCGGGGCGCTACCGCACGAGAAAGGTGTGTTGCTCGTTCTTACGAAAATGAATCGCATCATCGAGATCGATGATGTTGGGTGCACCGCGACGGTTCAACCCGGTGTCACAAACCTCTCAATTTCACAGGCAGTAGCTGATAAGAATCTCTATTACGCACCCGACCCGTCATCGCAAATTGCTTGTAGTATCGGCGGCAATGTGGCGGAAAACTCGGGTGGCGTCCACTGCTTGAAATATGGCCTAACGCTCCACAACGTTCTCGGTCTTAGGGTGCAAACCATTGAAGGCGATGAGTTAGTCCTTGGCGGGAATGGATACGAACATTCAGGTGTGGGATTAATCCCATTGTTCGTAGGCTCCGAAGGCATGCTGGGCGTCGTAACTGAGGTTACCGTCAAACTGTTGCCAACACCACCTCGGAAGGAAGTGTTGCTTGGAGCGTTCGATGATGTTGAATCTGCGGGCGAATGTGTCGCTGCGATTATCGCGCGAGGAATCGTTCCGGCAGGTTTAGAGATGATGGACGCACTAGCGATTCAAGCTGCAGAAGATTTCGCCCACGCAGGCTATCCACGCGACGCTGCAACGATTCTTCTCTGCGAGGTTGACGGTACGAGTGAGCAAGTCAGCGGTGATGCTCAGCTTATCAGCGAACTCATGGAGGCGCATGGAGCTGCAAATCCGCGAAGAGCGTCAGAAGCGGAAGAACGTGATCGTTTGTGGCAGGGACGTAAGGCAGCGTTCCCCGCGGTCGGTCGAATTTCTCCTGACTATTACTGCATGGATGGCACCATTCCGCGTCGCCATCTTGGCAAGATACTAGCGCGCATTGAGGAGTTGGCGACTAAGCACGAGTTGCGGGTCGCAAATGTTTTTCACGCAGGTGACGGGAATCTGCACCCGTTGATCTTATACGACGCACGGGATGACGATCAACTGCATCGCGCAGAACGGCTTGGCGTTGAGATACTTGAACTTTGCGTTCAAGTTGGCGGCACCGTGACGGGGGAACACGGCGTAGGCATTGAAAAGCTAGACCCCATGTGTTCTCAGTTCTCGGAATCGGAACTCGAGCAGTTCTTCCGACTTAAGGAAGTGTTCGATGCGAGTGGATTAATGAATCCCGGTAAAGCAATACCCACGCTAGCGCATTGTTCTGAGATTAAGGGCATGCATGTGCACGGCGGAAAGCTCCCATTTCCAGAACTTGACCGGTTTTGACGATAGATTCCGACGACTCTAAGCGCTTGGTCGACGCAATTGGTTACGCCGTTGCGAACAAGAAGCAACTATCGATTATTGGGCAAGGCACGAAATCCCGATACGCACATTCGACCTCAGGCGATGCGCTACAGACGCGCGACCATGTCGGCATCATCGAATATCAACCGGACGAGTTGACTATTTCGGTACGCGCGGGGACGCCAATTAGAGAAATCACGGATATTCTTGCGGCAAATGATCAGTCGCTTGCTTGTGACCCGCCAAGATTCATGGGTGGTGGCACGGTCGGTGGCGCTGTGGCTTGTGGTCTAAGTGGACCCGGTAGACCTTGGTATGGCAATGTGCGCGATGCTGTACTTGGAGTCGAGATGGTGAACGGGCTTGGCGAGCGGTTGCGTTTTGGTGGTAAGGTCATGAAGAACGTCGCTGGATTCGACGTGTCCCGCTTGCTCGTGGGATCGCTCGGCGTATTTGGATTAATCCTGAGCGTCAACCTTCGTGTCCAGCCGAAACCCCAATTCGAGCGCACGCTTGTTACCGACACGGATTGGGACGAAGCGTGGCGCGTGATGTGTGGTGCCATTGCCAAGCCTTCTGCGGTCACTGCGACCTGCTACTGCTCGGGCTCCCTATATCTACGCCTCAGCGGTAATCGCGCGAGCGTTGCAGAAGCGAGTTCGATTCTTCCTTCTGGTCACGAGACGGATAACGACGTGTGGGAGCAGCTACGCGATCACACGCATGCGTTCTTCAACCATGAGGGTCAGTTGCAACGCAGTTGGTACGGACGTGGCACGAAAGCACAACTTGGTGAGGATAAGAACGTTTTAGTCGAGTGGGCGGGTGCTCAACTTTGGTCCTACGGAGAGGATTCGACCCGCGTTGCGCTTGACGCGAATACCGTCAGTGAACCGTTTGATCGATCGGTAGCGAACCCGCCAGTTGAATCGAAATATGTGAAACGTCTACGACGCGCATTTGATCCACACCGTTTGCTTAACAGCGATGTGCGACTCTAGCGATGAGGGTTGATCTTGCTCGTGACTTAGTTGAAACCACAGAGGGTCAACGAGCGGAAGAGATTCTCCGTCGGTGTGTGCATTGCGGGTTCTGCAATGCAACGTGTCCGACTTACAACCTACTAGGTGACGAATTAGACGGGCCACGTGGTCGCATTTATCTCATCAAAGGTATGTTCGAATCAGCAGAGGTCGATGAAGACGCCCGGTTCCACCTTGACAGATGCCTGACCTGCCGAAACTGCGAGACCACGTGCCCGTCTGGCGTTGAATATGGTGAGCTTCTTGAGCTAGGCCGAAACTACATTCACGATCGGGCGCCGGTTAACACGTTACTTGAACGTATCCTGCTTTGGATTGTGCCTTACTCTCGTCGACTGCGCTTCTTGGTTCGACTCGGCCGAAT
>LXNI01001291.1_pt1 | contig 22696 bp, 19 predicted proteins | sample 809091 | NCBI WGS metagenome assembly LXNI01 (sample SAMN04870527, study PRJNA318959) | sponge metagenome | biome: 01000161; feature: marine sponge reef; material: water | host: Sarcotragus foetidus | place: Greece: Milos, Mediterranean Sea | collected 2013-05-29 | depth 5-7 m | reverse complement strand
CCGATCGGCAGTCGACGGCGGGACAGGGCAGTCATTCGCTTATCATAGCATAGGCATACCCTGGGCAAAGACGGTGTCAATCAGTCAAGGGGGCAGGCGTCACGTTCAATGATGAAGAACGTGTCGCATCCCGCAAAACGGCCCCGATTAAACAATCCGTAATCGCGATTACCTGTTTTGCAGAGCAACCCTATACAATATCATCTCTATATTCTTGAACCACCTTTTATTAACGTAACGTGTCCTCCGTCGAATCGTCAAAGCTCGTCTTAGCCATTGATCAGTGCCTGCCTCAGACCCAATGTACGCAGTGCGACTATCCACGATGTCGTGAATATGCCCAAGCGGTTGCCAATAACGAGGCGGACATCAATCAGTGTCCGCCGGGAGGGGAAATCACCATTCGGGCACTTTCCAGTCTGCTGGATAGACCCTTCAAGCCATTGAACACCCGACACGGTGTAACGGAATCGAAAAGGGTCGCCTATATTGCGGAATCAGCTTGCATCGGCTGTACCTTATGTATCCAGGCCTGCCCAGTCGAGTGTATTGTGGGTGCTGGCAAATTGATGCATACGGTGATCCATGATGAATGCACCGGGTGCAAGCTTTGTCTGCCGGTTTGTCCGACTGACTGTATCAGCTTGATTCAATCGATCCCGCCCCTCGGCCAAAAGCGCAGTACATGGCCCGACTATACCCAACAACAGGTCGATCAGGCCCGATCGTCGACCCTGCTGAAGCTCAAACGAACAGAAGACCGGGAACGTGTACGCAAGCAACGCCATCAATTACGTACCAGAAAACGGATGCAGCAAGAGATTCTCGCCGCCGTCCAGCGACAGCAGGGAAAAAAGCCGAATGAACTCCAGACGAATCACCACCGCATTTAAACGTCTTCAAAAGCAACGCCCGGATCCGACGACCGAGTTGAACTATCGGTCAGCGTTCGAGTTATTGATATCGGTCATCCTGTCCGCACAGGCCACCGACCTCTCGGTCAACCGCGCCACGGAAAAACTGTATGCCGTCGCCAATACACCACAGGCCATCAAATCACTGGGGGTGACGGGACTCAAACGATATATCAGGACCATCGGATTGTTTAACACCAAGGCAGCGAACATCATCAAGACCTGCGATATTTTACTCGCACGGCATGCAGGGGAAGTCCCCCGAACCCGCGACGAGTTGGAAGCGCTGCCGGGGGTCGGCCGAAAAACCGCCAACGTTATACTCAACACGGCATTCGGACAACCGACCATTGCCGTCGATACGCACATTTTCAGGGTGGCGAACCGCACCGGGATTGCACCGGGGAAAGATGTCATTGCGGTCGAAACAGCGTTGCTGCAGTCGGTTCCCGAGCGATTCAGGCAAAATGCCCATCATTGGCTGATTCTGCTGGGACGCTATACCTGTACCGCGAGAAAGCCGAAATGCGACCAATGCCTGCTGAACGACCTGTGCGACACGGCCTTCACCTGGCATGCACCCACAAACCGGTCATCGAGCGAAGACTCCGATCATCCTTTGTTTTCGAAACCCAAATAGGGAACTATCCAGCCATATTGAACACTAACGGAGCACACTCTCCAAGGTGAAGAGCCACCGGCATCAACAGCCCTTGATTTATGATATGGTGTCAGGGTATGCCTTGTTCGATATGATGGAAAAGAAACAACGTCGTTAATCCAATCCCAATTGTCTCAATGGATATCCCGGTCAATCCTGATTTCAACCAGTACCTGAGAGCTCATCACTGCCAGCCGATTCAAAGAACGGCCCTTTCAGAATTACAAATCAATCTGGGCTATCTGTGCAATCAGGCCTGCGAACACTGCCACGTGGAAGCAGGGCCGAAACGGACTGAAATCATGACTTGGGAGACGATGCTAAAAATCACTGGCTGGATTGCTGCCAATCGAATCGGATCCGTTGACCTGACCGGCGGGGCACCGGAACTGATCCCGAATTTCCGTCTGTTTTGTGATGCACTGCTGTCACACGGTGTCCGCATTACCTCTCGATGCAACCTGACGGTGCTATTCGAACCCGGCATGGAAAATCTGGCCCAATGGTATGCCGAGCGAAACATACGACTGGTTTGTTCCCTGCCTTGCTATACTGCCGAAAATGTCGACAGGCAACGGGGAAAGGGTGTCTTCGGCAAGAGCATCGCGGGACTGCAGACGTTGAATGCCGTGGGCTACGGACGTGAAGCAAACAAGCTGCTGGACCTTGTCTATAACCCGACCGGCCCCTATCTCCCCCCCTTGCAACACGATCTGCAGCAAGATTACAAGCTTCGGCTGAAGCAGGATTTCGGCATTGATTTCAATCATTTGCTGACACTGACGAATCTTCCCATCAAGCGATTCGAGCACTATCTCAAGCACACCGGTCAACTTGCCAGTTACATGCAACTGTTGATGGACAACTTCAATCCGGCCACCGTCAACCCGTTAATGTGTCGGCATCTGGTGAGTATTGACTGGAGAGGCTATGTTTACGACTGTGATTTCAACCAGATGCTGGACCTGCCGGCGCTCCGCACCCAGCAAAAGAAATTGTGGGAAATCGATATTGATCGGCTGGAGGGAGCGCCGGTTGTGGTCGGCAAACATTGTTTTGGCTGTACCGCGGGCGCCGGTAGCAGTTGCGGAGGAGCCCTGGACGACAACCGCAAGGCGGGTGCTGACAGGAATCGGCATGACATGAATGGCAAGACGATTACACGTCCTGATGGCACAGCTGCAAACGTACCCATGGTCAACGGTTAAGCGTATTGGTATTGAAAGCCCGCAGTACTTTTCAACCGGCATCGTGACCGTAAATCGCGCTGGCTGCCACCAACCGAAAACAACCCATCAGCTGCTGCCTGGCGGGGATGCACGCCCGACAGCAAAAGCACACCGTTCACGGGGCACACGAAAATCGAGCCGACCTGATCGATCTCGAGAGACTGGTGCGAAACGGTTTTGCTATATAAAAAACCCCAATTGTCGGCTACAATCATGGCTTATTGGGTAACTGGTTTTCGAAGCAAACAGACTCGACTACTTCGTGCCGGAGACAGTTTTAATGGGATCATTGTACTTGGAATACGTTGTTCAAACGCCAGCGCCCGATAAACACCGACATCGATAGTAAAATACTGCCCGGGAGAATTTGACAATTGCTGGCTAACTATCTACCGATATTGTTATTTATCGTCATTGGACTCGGTGTGGGCATCATTGCAATCAGTGCCGGCAAAGTGCTGGGGCCCAACAAACCGAATGATGGAAAGCTTTCGCCTTATGAGTGTGGCTTTGAAGCATTCGAGGATTCTCGAATGAAATTCGATGTTCGTTACTATCTGGTTGCGATTCTTTTTATTATTTTTGATCTTGAGATCGCCTTCCTGTTTCCCTGGGCCATTGTGCTTGATGACATCGGACTGTTCGGCTTTTGGGCGATGATGCTGTTTTTGGGTATTCTCGTGGTCGGGTTCATCTACGAGTGGAAGAAAGGTGCTTTAGAGTGGGAGTAACTTAAACGATGGCGTTAGAAGGCACATTACAAGAAGGCTTCGCGACAGCAAAACTCGATACGTTGATCAACTGGGCCCGGACCGGTTCCATGTGGCCCATGACCTTCGGGCTGGCCTGCTGCGCGGTCGAGATGATGCAGGCGGGAGCCGCCCGGTATGATCTTGATCGTTTCGGCATCCTGTTTCGGCCCAGTCCCCGACAATCCGATGTGATGATTGTGGCCGGCACGCTGACCAACAAAATGGCACCGGCATTGCGCAAGGTCTATGACCAGATGGCGGATCCCAAATGGGTTATTTCGATGGGTTCGTGCGCCAATGGCGGCGGTTATTATCATTACTCGTATGCGGTGGTTCGTGGCTGTGATCGTATCGTTCCGGTGGATGTCTATGTGCCCGGCTGCCCGCCTACTGCCGAGGCACTGATCTACGGTATTTTGCAACTGCAAAAGAAAATCAAGAAAACCAATACGATTGCGCGTATCGCCTGATCTACAAGATCGACCTACTCATCGCTCAGTACGCATGGCTTCCACCTCCGAGATTCTCGATAGACTTCCTGATCTTTTGGGCGATTCTCTGCGGTCGTGTCATGTCAGCCTTGATGAAATCACCTGTGACGTGACAGCAGCCGACATCCGGCAGGTCTGTCAAACCTTGCGCGACAATCCACTGACCCACTACGAGCAACTCATTGACCTTTGCGGAGTGGATTATTCAGACTATGGCAAGGATGGCGGCGATGCTTGGTCAGGCGATCACTATGCCGTGATTTACCACCTGTTATCCCTGCATCACAACAGACGGATACGAATCAGGGCGGAATTGTCCGGACACCAGCCCACCATTGACTCGGTGATTGATGTCTGGCCTGCTGCAGACTGGTTCGAGCGAGAGGCATTCGACCTGTTCGGCATTATCTTTGTCGGGCATCCCGACTTGCGCCGCCTGCTGACGGACTATGGCTTTATCGGTCATCCGTTTCGCAAGGACTTCCCGCTTTCCGGCAAGGTCGAAATGCGTTATGACGAGGCTCAAGGCAGGGTCATCTACCAGCCTGTGACCATCGAACCGAGAATCCTGGTGCCGCGGACAATCCGAAAGGAGGCGGCAGTCATTCGGCCTGACGGACTCACGAAGAATGAGGCGGGATAATGGCTGAGATTCGCAACTACACGATGAATTTCGGGCCACAGCATCCAGCGGCCCACGGGGTGTTACGCATCATCATGGAAATGGATGGGGAAGTCATAGAACGCTGTGACCCACACATCGGCCTGCTGCATCGCGGGACCGAGAAGCTCGCCGAATCCAAACCCTACAGTCAAAGTATCGGTTATATGGATCGTCTGGACTACGTATCAATGATGTGCAATGAACATGCTTACGTCATGGTCATCGAAAAAATGCTGGGCATCACTCCGCCGGTACGGGCACAGTACATCCGCGTGATGTTCGATGAAATTACGCGCATTCTCAATCACTGCCTGTGGCTTGGTGCCCATGCACTGGATGTCGGCGCGATGACCGTCTTTCTGTACTGCTTCAGAGAACGCGAAGACTTGATGGACTGTTATGAAGCCGTCTCCGGTGCAAGAATGCATGCAACCTACTATCGCCCCGGCGGGGTTTACCGGGATTTGCCCGATGCCATGCCAAAATACGGCACCACGAGACGACACTCGGTCGAAGACACTCGCAAGCGCAACGTCGACCGGGATGGCTCCTTGCTGGATTTCATTGAGGCGTTCACTGAGCGGTTTCCCGGGTATGTGGATGAATATGAGACCTTGCTCAGCGATAACCGGATATGGAAACAAAGAACGGTCGATATCGGTATCGTCACCCCCGAAAGAGCCAAAGCACTGGGCTTTAGTGGTCCCATGTTGCGTGGATCCGGCATTGAGTGGGACTTGCGTAAAAAACAGCCTTACGATGTCTACCACAAGCTCGATTTCGATATCCCTGTGGGCACCAACGGGGACAGCTATGATCGCTACCTGGTCCGGGTAGAGGAAATGCGACAATCGAACCGCATCATCAGGCAGTGCATCGATTGGTTACGGGCCAATCCCGGCCCGGTCATGATCAATGATCACAAACTGGTCCCGCCTTCCCGGGAAAGCATGAAAGGGGATATGGAATCGCTGATTCATCATTTCAAGCTTTTCACCGAAGGCTATTGCGTTCCGGCCGGTGAGGCCTATGCCGCGATCGAACATCCCAAGGGAGAATTCGGCATTTACATGATCTCGGATGGAGCCAACAAGCCTTATCGGGTTAAAATCCGTGCGCCTGGTTTTGCCCATCTGTCGGCGCTGAATGAAATGTCGAAAGGACACATGCTCGCCGACATGGTTGCCATCATTGGCACCCAGGACATCGTATTCGGAGAAATAGATCGCTGATGCTGTCTGAATCATCACTGCAGGAAATAGATCGCGAACTGGCCAAGTATCCCGCCGATCGTCGTCAGTCGGCACTGATGGCCGCTTTGCGCATTGCCCAGGACGAGCACGGCTGGCTCAGTGATGAATTGATTGTATATGTCGCCGGCATTATTCGTGTGCCGCCGGTTCGTGCCTACGAGGTGGCAAGTTTCTACTCGATGTACGAGCTAAAACCGGTCGGCAAACATAAAATCTGCGTCTGTACCAACATATCCTGCATGCTAAGGGGCAGTGATGCGGTGGTCGGTCACCTGAAAACAAGATTGGGTATCGGGTTGGGACAAACCACTGCGGACGGTCAAATCACACTCAAGGAGGTGGAATGCCTCGCGGCCTGCGCCGGTGCACCGATGATGCAGGTCAATCGTGATTACCATGAAAACCTGACCCCGGAACGGATTGATGCGATTCTTGAAACGCTCTGTTGAAAAGCCGACATGACGCCCGCTGAAAACACCTTCAATTCAGTGCGTCGTGCATTCAATGTCTGTTTGCCCGACCCGCTCATTGAAATGCCCTGGACCCTTGAGCGTTATCGTCAAAACGGCGGCTATCGCGCCCTGGAGGAAATTCTGAAAAACCGGGTGGCGCCTGAAGACATCATTGAAACCATCAAGACATCCAATCTCAGAGGAAGAGGAGGAGCAGGTTTCCCACCCGGGATCAAGTGGGGCTTCATGCCCCGGGCGGCAGCCGGACAAAAATATGTCGTCTGCAACTCCGATGAAGGCGAGCCCGGCACCTGCAAGGATCGGGACATTCTCAGACTGAATCCGCATGCACTGATTGAGGGCATGGCGATCGGGGGCTATGTCATGGGCGCGACGGTCGGCTACAACTACATACGCGGCGAGTTCTGGGAACCGTACGAGCGGATGGAGGCCGCGATGGCTGAAGCCTATGCGGCAGGATTGCTCGGTCGGAACATCCTCGGGTCGGGATTTGATTTCGATCTGTATTCCCACCTCGGGGCCGGTGCCTACATCTGCGGTGAGGAGACTGCCCTGCTCGAATCGCTGGAAGGCAAAAAAGGCCAACCCCGGTTCAAACCCCCTTTCCCGGCCGCATATGGCCTGTACGGGAAGCCGACAACCATCAACAACACGGAATCCTTCGCATCGGTCCCCTCGATACTCCGTGCCGATGGCAACTGGATGCGGGGCGAGTGGTTCCGGGATCTGGGAGTCGAAAATTCCGGCGGCGTGAAGATCTTTTCGGTGACCGGCCATGTCAACGAACCGGGCAACTATGAAATCAAGATGGGCACCCCTTTTCGCGAATTGCTTGAAATGGCCGGCGGCGTCTGGAAGGAACGAAAGCTCAAAGCGGTGATTCCCGGCGGGTCATCGGTTCCCGTGATGCCCGCGGAAGCCATCTTGCAGGCGAACATGGATTACGATTCATTGCGGGAACATGGTTCTGCCGTGGGGGCCGGATCGGTCATTGTCATGGACGAGACAACCGACATGGTGAAGGTGCTGGAACGGCTGACCTATTTTTATCATGAGGAATCCTGCGGGCAATGTACCCCCTGTCGAGAGGGCACCGGCTGGCTTTACCGGATTTTGCATCGAATCAACACCGGCCGAGGCACTCGACAGGATCTCGACACGCTGCTGGATGTCGCTGACCGGATCGAAGGGCGAACCATCTGTGCCCTGGGCGATGCGGCCGCCTGGCCGGTACAAAGTTTCCTGAAACACTTTCGACACGAATTCGAAGCCAAGCTCGGTCCCGCGGCAGACCGGACGACCGATGAGGCTTCCCACTCGATGCGGGCGGACGCGGCGTAAATGGCAACGATTGAAGTAGACGGCCGACCCCTGGAGGCCACCGCAGGGGAAATGCTCATTCGGGTCACCGACAGGGCAGGCATTTATATTCCCCGATTTTGCTACCATGAAAAGCTGTCCATTGCCGCCAACTGTCGGATGTGCCTGGTTGAAGTAGAGCGAGCCCCCAAACCCTTGCCGGCTTGTGCAACACCGGTCATGGATGGAATGAAAGTGTTTACCCAGTCCAAACTGGCCCGTGAGGCCCAGAAGGGAACCATGGAATTCCTGCTGATCAACCATCCGCTGGATTGCCCGGTTTGTGACCAGGGTGGTGAGTGCCCCCTTCAGGACCAGGCGATGGGCTATGGCAAGGATGATTCCCGTTTCATGGAACGCAAGCGGACCGTGTCAAGCCATGATATCGGTCCACTGGTAGCCACAGAAATGACCCGTTGTATTCACTGCACACGTTGTGTCCGATTCGGAGAGGAAGTCGCAGGTGTGATGGAGATGGGTGCGCCAGGGAGAGGCGAATATACCCGGATCGGTACTTTCTTGAACCAGTCCGTGGATTCTGAGGTTTCGGGCAACATGATCGATCTTTGTCCCGTGGGCGCGCTCACCTCAAAGCCCTATCGATTTGCCGCCCGATCATGGGAACTGCAGAATCACTTTTCGATCAGTCCGCACGATTGCGTCGGAACGAATCTCAACGTCCAGACACTTCGAAACCAGGTGGAAAGGGTATTGCCGGTCGAGAACTCGGCGGTCAACGAATGCTGGCTGGCAGATCGGGACCGCTACAGCTATGAAGCCGTCAATAGCGAACAACGATTGCGTACGCCGATGATTCGGGACAACCGTGACACAACAGACAACGGCTGGCGGGAAGTCGACTGGGAAACCGCACTGTGTTATGCCACGGCAGGGCTCAGGACCGTCATCAACACCGGTTCGGCAGACCAGATCGGCGGGCTGGCCTCGGCCACTTCGACATTAGAGGAATTCCACCTGTTTCAGAAGCTGATCCGGGCACTGGGAAGCGACAGTGTCGATCACCGACTGCAGCAATGCGACTTCAGTGATGACGACATTGCCGCCCCCTTCCCCGCATCCGAACGGCCGATCGCCGACTACAGTACAGTGCACTCGGCAGTCCTGGTCGGCTCCAACCTTCGCAAGGAACAGCCGTTACTGGCGCTGCGGTTAAGGCAGGCCGCGCTGACGCAGGGAGCCAAGATCAGCACGATCAATATTCTCGGATATCCCATGAACTTCGATACGGTGGAAGACCGCATCGTCAGTACCAACCGGTTGGTCGATCAACTCGCCACCCTTGCGGCAGACATTGCAAGGCTCAAGCAGGTCCAATTGCCCGATTCGATTCGCCCGACGGGGCGAAATGCGATGCCGCAAACGGCTGAGCATCTGTGTAAGGCCGCCGATCGCGGGATCGTGATTGTCGGCGCCATTGCCCAACAGCATCAAAACGCAGCAGCCATCAAGGCGCTGGTGCAATGGATCTGCGAAACCACTGGGGCCAGCATGGCCGTGTTGCCGCCTGCAAATGCCGCGGCCGGTTGGATTGCGCGCTGCCTGCCGGGCACGACCGGTTTGAATGCAGCCGACATGATGTCGCAACCCCGTCGCGCCTATGTCTTGCTGGCTGCTGAGCCCGAGTTGGACTGCATTGACGGCAAAGCCGCCGCTCACGCCTTGAAACAGGCCGACTTCGTGGTGCAGATCAGCGCCTTCAAAAGCCCGTCAGTGATGGGCTATGCCGACGTCCTGTTGCCAATGGCCGCTTTCACCGAATCGGCCGGGACCTACATCAATTGTGAAGGCCGGGTTCAACAGGCACACATCGCCTCCCCCCCGATGGGTGATGCCCGCCCTGCCTGGAAAATCCTGCGTGTCATGGGCAACTTTCTGGAATTGTCCGGATTCGACCATATCAACCTCGACGAGGTCACCCGCGAAGTCGCCGTATCTGACCTCAAGGCATCCCCCCGGATTCAGCCCTGGCGCATGGCGGATGTCGCCGTATCGACCACACAGGGGGAAGCGCTGCGGCGGCTGCTGGATATTCCCATGTACCGTATTGACCCCGTGGTACGCCATGCCACGGCACTGCAACACACGGCGGATAACCCGACTCCGGCAGTCCGGGCCAATTCGCAGCAGATCAAGCAACTGGCCCTTGAACCAGGCGAAACGGTCATCGTCAAAAACGGCGACGGTCAGACTGTGTTGCCGTTGATGGTGGATGAGCGGGTTCCCGCTCAGTGTGTCTACATCCCGGCCGGCTATCCTGAAACCGTCTCACTGGGGGGACACGTGGATGTGACCCTGGAGAAAGCATGATTGCCGACCTCTACTTTTCTCTCACCGGCTGGCTGCCGGAGCCGCTGCAAATCACGTCCTGGATCGTGCTCAAGATTATGGCCATCCTGTTGCCATTGATGGGGTGTGTGGCTTATTTCACGTTTGCCGAGCGAAAAGTGATCGGTTACATGCAAACCCGGGTCGGCCCGAATCGGGTGGGACCGAAAGGGTGGGGACAGCCGATTGCCGACGCCCTCAAGCTCATGATGAAGGAACTCATCATTCCCCGTCGTGCCAACAAGGTCCTGTTTCTGATGGCGCCGATCCTGTCCCTGACACCGGCGCTGGCGGCCTGGGCGGTGATACCGTTCAGTGACACACTGGTACTGGCCGACATCGACGCCAGCCTCCTTTACGTGCTGGCCTTGACTTCCATGGGCGTCTACGGGGTCATTGTCGCTGGCTGGGCATCGAATTCGAAATACGCCTTTTTGGGCGCCATGCGCTCGGCAGCCCAGATCGTCGCCTATGAAATCGCCATGGGCTTTGCACTGGTGGGGGTTCTGATGGTTGCCGGCAGCCTCAACCTCAAGGAGATCGTCGCCCATCAGCACGGGGGCTTCTGGCAATGGTATTTTCTGCCGCTTCTGCCGCTGTTTCTGGTCTATTTCATTTCCGGTGTCGCCGAGACAAACCGGGCTCCCTTCGATGTCGCCGAAGGGGAATCCGAGATCGTCGCCGGCTTCCACGTTGAATATTCGGGGATGGGGTTTGCCGTCTTTTTTCTGGCGGAATATGCCAACATGATCCTGATCGCTGCGCTGACCGTCATCATGTTTCTCGGCGGCTGGCTGCCACCGGTCGATGTGGCGCCTTTCAACTGGATTCCGCCGATATTGTGGTTTGGCCTGAAAACGTCCGCGGTCGCTTTTTTCTTCTTGTGGTTCCGGGCCACTTTCCCCCGATATCGTTATGACCAGATCATGCGACTGGGGTGGAAGATCCTGATCCCGGTCACGCTGGTGTGGATTGCCGTCATCGGACTCGGAAAATTCTACACGCCGTTCGGATTTGTCTTTGACTAGCCGTCCCAACATTTAACACTACCGGATCACGACATGGGTATCGATATCAAGCAAGTGTACAAGACCTTTTCCCTGAAAGAACTGAGAAAAGGCCTCGGAGTCACCGGGCGACAATTGTTCAAGAAAAAAACAACAATCATGTATCCGGAAGAAAAAACCCCGAAATCCCCCCGTTTTCGGGGCCTCCATGCCCTTCGAAGATATCCGAACGGCGAGGAACGCTGTATCGCATGCAAACTGTGCGAAGCCGTTTGTCCGGCACTGGCCATTACCATTGACTCGGAAGAAAGAGAGGACGGCAGCCGCAGAACAACCCGCTATGACATTGACCTGTTCAAATGCATTTACTGCGGATTTTGTGAAGAAGCCTGCCCGGTGGATTCCATTGTGTTGACCGATATTCATGAATTTCATATGGAGCAAAACGACCAGCGCATGATTGACAAGCAGCATTTGCTGGAGATTGGCGATCAATACGAGTCGCAGATCGCATCGGCCCGGACACAAGACGCGCCCTATCGATGATGTTACCGATCACCTTTGTTGAAATTGCATTTTATTTTTTCAGCGGCATCCTGATTTTCGCCGCCGGCATGGTGGTGACGATACGCAATCCGGTGAAATCGGCGCTCTTTCTGGTGCTGGCCTTCTTCAGTGCCGCCTGTGTCTGGATCATCCTTGAGGCCGAGTTTCTGGCCATCGTGCTGGTGCTGGTCTATGTCGGTGCGGTCATGGTGCTGTTTTTGTTCGTGGTCATGATGCTCGATATTGATCTGGCCGAGATTCGGGCCGGATTTACCCGTTATCTGCCCATCGGCAGCCTGATTGCCGTGGCACTGGTTGTCGAAATCGCGCTGGTGATGATGTACTCCTTCGGACCGGACAGTTACTCCAATCCGCTTCCCAACAGCGCTGAATACAGCAACACCCGGGCACTCGGTGAACAGCTCTATACGCACTATGTCTATCCGTTCGAAATTGCCGCATTCATTCTGCTGGTCGCTATTATCGCGGCCATTGTGCTGACCATGCGTCGCAGACCCGATAACAAGTATATTGATCCCGGTGCCCAGGTCAAAATCAACAAGCAGGATCGGTTGCGTATCGTGAAAATGCCGGCCACACCTTCTTCCGGTTCCTCTACGGGTGAGAAAACCTCATGATACCGCTTTCACACTACCTCGTCCTGGGCGCCATTTTGTTTGCCATCAGCGTGGTCGGTATCTTTCTGAACCGCAAGAATGTCGTTATCTTGCTGATGTCGATTGAACTGTTGTTGCTCGCCGTCAATATCAACTTTGTGGCCTTTTCCCACTTTCTTGAGGATACTGCAGGGCAGATCTTCGTCTTTTTCATACTGACCGTGGCGGCGGCTGAAGCAGCTATCGGTCTCGCCATACTGATTGTGTTGTTCCGCAGTCGACGGACCATCAATGTAGAAGAACTGGATTCCCTGAAAGGATGAAGAACATTTATATTGCCATCCCGCTGGTTTGTCTTTTCGCTTCGATCATTGCCGGTTTGTTCGGCAAGACGATCGGACGACGGGCAACGCACAGCCTGACCATCGCCGGTGTCGCGATCGCATTCGTGCTCTCCTTGATCGTTTACTCGGATGTGCGTAATGGCACGATTGCCAATGAAACGCTGTATATCTGGGCAATCAGTGCCGATATCCCGTTCCATATCGGGTTCCTGATCGATGAACTGAGTGCCACCATGATGGTGATCGTCACGTTCGTTTCCTTGATGGTGCATATCTATACCATTGGCTACATGGCCGAGGATCCCGGTTATCAGCGGTTTTTCTGTTACATCTCGCTGTTCACCTTCTCGATGCTGATGCTGGTGATGTCTGACAATTTTCTCCAGCTCTTCTTCGGATGGGAAGCCGTGGGGCTGGTCTCCTACCTGTTGATCGGTTTCTGGTACGAAAAAGACACGGCGATCTATGCCAATCTGAAGGCCTTTCTGGTAAACCGGGTCGGTGATTTCGGTTTTCTTCTGGGTATTGCCGCCGTCTTATACTTGTTCGGATCGCTCGATTATGCCGCTGTCTTCTCGGGGGCGGAAGAAGTCCAGAGCAAAACCGTCGACTCGCCCTTCGGCACATGGAACTGGCTGACCGTAACCTGCATTTTGCTGTTTATCGGTGCCATGGGGAAATCGGCGCAAGTTCCTCTCCATGTCTGGCTACCCGACTCGATGGAGGGGCCAACCCCGATCTCCGCGCTGATCCATGCGGCCACCATGGTGACGGCCGGCATTTTCATGGTCGCCAGGATGTCGCCCCTGTTCGAGTACTCCGAAACCGCCCTGTCGGTGGTGCTTGTCATCGGCGCAACCACCGCGATCTTCATGGCATTGATCGGGCTCGTTCAAAACGACATCAAGCGTGTCGTTGCCTACTCGACCTTGTCTCAGCTCGGCTACATGACCGTGGCGTTGGGGGCATCTGCCTATGAAGTGGCGATTTTCCATCTGGGAACCCATGCCTTTTTCAAAGCCCTTTTATTTCTCGGTGCCGGTTCGGTCATCATCGCGATGCATCATCAGCAGGACATGCGCAAAATGGGCGGGTTAAGAGTCTTCATGCCGATTACCTACCTGACCGTCATCATCGGTTCTTTGGCACTGGCCGGGATTCCGCCTTTCGCCGGCTTCTTTTCCAAGGACGCCATTATCGAGTCGGTTCGTCATAGTGACCTGTGGGGTGCCCAGTATGCCTATGTCGCGGTACTGCTGGGTGTTTTCGTGACTGCGTTTTACTCTTTCCGGTTGCTGTTCATGACCTTTCATGGCCAGCCGCGTTGCGATGAACACACGCTCAAGCATCTCAGGGAATCGCCCGGCGTGGTTACCTTGCCCCTGATTGCACTGGCCATCCCCTCGGTAGTGGCCGGATTCCTGTATTTCGAGCCGGTGCTGGATGGGCGGTTTTTTGGCGCGTCGATCTTTGTCACACCCGGACACGATGTCGTCGATCAGTTGGCCCAGGGATACCAGGGCAAAACCGGATTCGGGTTGATCCTGGCGGCGATCATGCACGGCATGTTGACTGCCCCCTTCTGGCTGGCCGTGGCGGGCATCCTGGCCGCTTGGGTCTGTTATTGCAAAAACCCGGCCTTGCCCGGGAACATTGCCAGTGCGCTCAATCCGCTTTACCGTATCCTGGACAAGAAATACGGGGTCGATGAGCTGTACCAGGCCGTTTTTTCCAAAAGCACCCTGATTTTCGGGAACCTGCTGCACAAGTACGCGGATGCCGGACTGATCGACGGTGTGATGATTAACGGGACCGCCACGTCGGTGGGCAAGTTTTCCACGGTCCTCAGACAGATTCAAACCGGTTTCACCTATCACTATGCATTCGCGATGATCATCGGCCTGTTCCTATTGATCAGCTTCTTTGTCTGGTTTTAAGGGACTTTACAAGTGATCGAAACCAATCTGCTGAGTCTGCTTATCTGGATGCCCATCCTCGGTGGCGTCATCGTCCTTGTGGTCGGCGATGACGAGAAACCGGAACGGGCAAGAAATCTGTCTCTGGCGCTGTCAGTCTCGGTGTTTCTGCTCAGCCTGACGCTGTATCAGCGGTTCGACACCACCACCTCGGCAATGCAGTTTTCCGAGCATGCCTCCTGGATCAGCGCATTTAATGTGAACTACAGCCTCGGGGTTGACGGGATTTCGATGCCGCTCATTTTGCTGACCACCTTGCTGACAGTCGTCGTCGTGATTGCAGGTTGGCAGGTGATTACACAGCGTGTGGCCCAATACATGGCGGCTTTCTTGATGATGGAAGGCATCATGATCGGCGTGTTCTGTGCACTGGATGCGGTTTTGTTCTATGTCTTCTGGGAAGCCATGCTCATTCCGATGTTTCTGATCATCGGTATCTGGGGGGGACCGAATCGTATTTATGCCACGATCAAGTTTTTCCTGTACACCCTGCTCGGCTCCCTGTTGATGCTGGTTGCCCTGCTTTACCTGTACAACGCGAGCAACCACAGTTTCAGTATTCTGGACTACCATCATTTGAAAATCGGTCTCGATGCCCAGATACTGATCTTTCTTGCCTTTTTTGCCGCCTTTGCGGTCAAGGTGCCGATGTTTCCGGTGCACACCTGGCTGCCGGATGCCCACGTGGAGGCCCCAACCGGCGGTTCGGTCATCCTGGCCGCCATCATGTTGAAAATGGGAGGGTACGGGTTTATCCGTTTCAATCTGCCGATCACGCCCGATGCCAGTCACGAGTTGGCCTGGCTGATGATCGGGTTGTCCCTCATTGCCGTGGTCTACATCGCGCTGGTGGCCTTGGTCCAGCAGGACATGAAAAAACTCATTGCCTACTCGTCCATTTCACACATGGGTTTTGTGACCCTGGGGCTGTTTATCTTCAACGCCCAGGGAGTCGAGGGCGCGATGATGCAGATGATCTCCCATGGATTCATCTCCGGTGCACTCTTCCTTTGTGTCGGTGTCCTGTATGACCGACTGCATTCCAGAATGATCCGTACCTATGGAGGTATCGCCACGCCGATGCCGGTCTTTGCCGCTTTCCTGGTGCTGTTCGCCATGGCCAATTCCGGCCTGCCCGGGACGTCCGGGTTCGTGGGAGAATTTCTGGTCATTCTGGGGGCCTTTCAGGCGAACCCCTGGTTTGCCATCATTGCCGCGTTAACGCTGGTGCTGGGCGCCGCTTACACGCTGTGGATGGTCAAACGAGTGGTCTATGGCAAGGTGGTCAGTGACGCCGTCTCTTCACTTGAAGATATCAATGCCCGTGAAATTATCATGCTTTCGATCCTCGCCGTCATGGTATTGCTGGTCGGCCTCTGGCCAAATCCCGTTTTGGACATCATGCACGTGACCATTGACAACCTGTTGCAGCATACTGCCGTCTCAAAATTACCCTGAATTCAGCCATGACCCTGGTAAGCTTAAATCCTGCCGCTGCATTGCCCGAGATGTTTCTGGCAACCATGGCATCGCTGATTCTGGTGCTGGGGCTTTTTCTCAAAAAAGAAATCCGTGAACCGGGTTGCTACTGGCTGAGTGTGCTGTCCCTGATTGTCACGGCCGCCTTGATTATGGCGACTTTTTCCGGGGCATCGTCCGTGGCATTTAACGGACTGTATATCGATGACCCGATGGCGGACCTGCTCAAGATCGCCATCTGCCTTGTTTGTGCGGCCATTTTCGTATACAGCCGGCGATACAACGAGCAACGCGATATCTTCAAGAACGAGTATTACATATTGGGCCTGTTCGGCGTCATCGGCATGATGGTGATGGCCTCCGCCAGCCATCTGTTGACCCTGTACCTGGGGCTGGAACTGATGTCGTTGTGCCTCTATGCCATGATTGCCTTTTATCGTGAAGATACCCTGGCCGTCGAATCCGCGATGAAGTATTTTGTTCTTGGCGCACTGGCCTCGAGTATTTTGCTGTATGGCATGTCCTTGCTGTATGGCCTGACCGGATCGCTTGAATTATCGGCCATCAGTGACGCCATCTCAACGATCGATCAAAGTCGTTCTGCAGTGGCCCTGACGGTCGTATTCATTGTGGTCGCCTTGGCCTTCAAACTCGGTGCCGTCCCCTTTCACATGTGGGTGCCGGACGTTTATCAGGGGGCCCCGACATCAACCACCGCCTTTATTGGGGCCGCACCCAAGATTGCCGCCTTTGCCATCATCATGCGATTACTGATCGGTGGATTGGAAGCCGTGCACGACATGTGGCAGCCGATGCTGGTTATCCTCGCGGTACTGTCGGTTGCAGTCGGTAATATCATCGCGATTGCACAGGACAATCTCAAAAGACTGCTTGCCTACTCAACCATTTCCCATATGGGGTTTTTCCTGTTCGGCGTGCTCTGTGGCACGGCAACAGGCTACAGCGCGTCTCTGTTTTATGTCTTGATCTATTCGGTGATGAGTGCAGCCGCCTTTGGCCTGATCCTGCACCTCGCCGACAAGCACCGCGAGTTTGACAGGCTGGAGGATCTGAAAGGCCTGAGCAAGCGCAGTCCGCTGGCCGCTTTCCTGTTGCTCATTTTGATGTTGTCCATGGCGGGCATTCCACCAACCGCCGGTTTCTTTGCAAAACTGTCCGTTATCCAGGCGCTGGTCAACAGCGGGTTGGTCTGGGTTGCCGTGGTCGCTGTGGTGTTGGCTGTGATCGGGGCCTATTATTATCTCAGAATCATCAAACTGGCCTATTTTGATGATCCGATCGATGACAGCCCGATTGCCGTACGCGCAGACAGCAAACTGCTGCTGGTTTTCAATGTCGCCCTCATTATCCTTATTCTTCCGTGGATTGGCACGCTGATCAGTTTGTGCAATCAGGTTTTGACTCATCTTGGCGGCTGATTCGGATGATGGCTTGTATCGACAGGCATCCGGCAACCTCACAGTGCAGGTCTGCTTGATTCCGGTCAGTTGAGCGCGAATGGCCCCAGTCGTCACGGTACCCTGACCCTCAAAATGCGAAGCGATTTGTTTCGGTAGTGGCATGGCAGACAAACTCAACCTTGGTATCCTGTTTGGCGGTCGTTCGTGCGAACACGAAGTTTCCGTCACCTCAGCCATCTCGATACTCAAGGCGATTGATCCCCATCAATACAATCTCAGCCTGATTGGAATCGACAAATCCGGCCACTGGCAACTGGCAACCAATCTCGATCAGATTATTGAAAATGGAAAGGTCAGAGACCTGCTGCCTGACGCATTGTCCGATTCGCTGAAACGATCGGTTTCGATCGATTTGCACCATCAGGGGAATCTCACCCGTGTTGTCCAGGAGAGGGATTTACCCGTACCCCGTCTGGACGTCATTTTCCCGGTCCTGCACGGCACGTTCGGAGAGGACGGAACACTGCAGGGCGCACTTGAAATGGCTGGCCTGCCCTATGTCGGGTGTGGTGTGGCGGCCTCGGCTCTGGCTATGGACAAGGCATTGGTAAAAAAGGTCTTTGCTACCGAAGGTATCCCCCAGGCACCCTATCTGGTGTGTACCATCCATGATTGGCGCCGGCGTAATGACTATCTTGTCAAGACCGTGGAACAGACGTTGGGTTACCCCAGCTTTATCAAGCCGGCGAACATGGGTTCCAGCGTGGGGATCAACAAGGCCGCGAATCACGTCCAGCTGATCAGCGCAATCAATCACGCTTTCGACTTCGACAACAAGATTGTGATCGAACAAGCCATGCAGAACTGCCGGGAGGTGGAATGTTCGATTCTCGGCAATGAACACCCCCGTGCCTCGGTGATCGGGGAAATCATTCCCGGTGCCGAGTTTTATAACTATGAGACGAAGTATCTGGATGACAAGTCCAGATTGGTGATCCCGGCCGCATTGGAGGAAAAAACCAGTCAACGCATCCGACAACTGGCCATTGCAGGCTTCAAGGCCATAGACGGTGCCGGATTGGCGCGCGTGGACTTTTTCGTGAACCGGGAGACAAACCAGATTTTTCTGAACGAAATCAACACGATGCCTGGTTTCACCCCGATCAGCATGTATCCACAGTTGTGGGCCGCCTCGGGGATCACCTACCCACAGCTGATCGATCGCCTGATACAACTTGCGCTTGAACAACATCAGCTGAAACAGTCACTGAAGCGTTCATTTTAAAGAGGCTTGTCCTGCCTTTTCGTATCGATATCCTGATGCCATCCAATTGATCGGCAATGATATATCCGGTTTGCTGATCTTTCTGGTGCCAAGTCTCGAGTTCCGACATTTTTAGCCCCATTTTTTGAGTTGGAACCAGTGCTATCAACGGATAGTCTCTTTTGGCGTCAATCCTCCTCAATGCAAATGGGAACATTAACTACTTTGCGCTGACATTGGGCTGTAATGATGTTGCGTTCCTCAACGGTTATGGTTACGATTTCGCCTATGGATCAATGGCAAGCCAGGTAGATGGTTCTGCATTTATTTCTCATTATCGAAGAAAATGCGGGATGATACGCCCTTAAATTCGTTTCGCCAGTCTCCTGATACCGTTTCAACTAACAATCCACTTCAATAACCGACCGGAGACGCAGATTTGCCCTCCTGCACACCACTTGACACACTGCTGAGCGACTATCCGGATATCCGATACCTGGATGTCTTTTATCCTGATCTGTCGTGTGTATTCCGTGGCAAGCGTTATCCTGTCGGGCAGGCTGAAAAAATCTTTGACACCGGCATGATGACACCCGGGTCCAGTTTTTTGTTATCCGTCACGGGAGAATCCATGGATCCCGAAGGAATGGGCTTTTCCGATGGAGACCCCGATGAGATGGGTATGCCGCTGATCGATACGCTGGTACCGGCCCCATGGACTCAGGTTCCAACCGCCCAGGTGATGCTGACGCTGCAAAGTCTCAACGGCACCCCTTTTTATTACGAACCCAGAAATGTCCTCAAACGCGTGCTTGAAAAATTCGACTCCACCGGGATCAGACCCATGGTTGCCTTCGAACTCGAATTTTATCTGCTGGATGCCGGGCGAAACAAACCGGGGGAATTGACTCCTGCCCGATCCCCCCTGACCGGGCAGGTACTTGATGCCACTCAGGTCTACGGCCTGGATGATATTGAGGACTTCAGCCTCTATCTGGATCAAGTGACTTCGATCTGTGCACAGCAAGGCATCTCGACCGGCGCCATTTCGAGCGAATATGCGCCGGGGCAATTTGAAATCAATCTTCAGCACGATACCGATGTCCTGCGGGCTGCCGATCATTGCCTTTTATTTCGTCGGGTCGTCCAATGCGTGGCCAGACAACACGGCTATCGGGCAACCTTCATGGCCAAGCCCTATTCGGCTCATGCCGGTAGCGGACTGCATCTGCATATCAGCCTGCTGGACAAGGACGGTAAAAACATCTTTGACGGAGGCGGACGTTACGCGACACCCGCCTGTGGCAGTGATCGGTTATATCATGGCCTGGGCGGGTTGAAAGCGCTGATGTACGACTCCATGGGTATTTTCGCCCCGAATATCAATGCCTACCATCGATTCAGCCCGAACAGTTATGTTCCGGTCACCCCCAGTTGGGGGTATGAGAACCGCTCTGTGGCAATGAGAATCCCGAAAAGCCCTGGCAACGCTCGCCGTCTCGAGCACCGGGTATCCGGTGCCGATGCCAATCCGTATCTTACTTTGGCCGTTCTGCTCGCCGGCATCCATTACGGCCTGACCCGACAATTGAACCCCGGTGATCCGGTGAAAGGAAACGCCGGCGCAAACGTCGACCCCGATCTGCCCCTTGATTTGGTCACCGCGATGGACCGGCTGCGCCATAGTCAGGTATTGAGTGACTACCTGGGACAGGACTACCTGAATGCCTATACCAGCTGCAAATTGAATGAATACCGTGCTTTTGTTGATTCAGACAAGCCAGAGGCAGACTGGTATCTCTAACCCAACCGCATTTTATTTTTCCCATGACGAGAGATCCACGCTACGATATTTTGTTTGAGTCGGTCCCGATCGGACCGATCAAGACCAGGAATCGGTTTTACCAGGTACCCCACTGTAACGGGATGGGTCACACCTATCCGAAAGCCGTTGCCGCCAGCCGGGCGGTCAAGGCACAAGGCGGTTGGGGGGTCATCGCGACCGAAGAATGTGAAATTCATCCCAGTACCGATGTGTCCCCGCATATCGAAGCACGACTTTGGGATGAGGGGGATATGCGACGCCTCCAGCTCAGTACCGAGGCCATTCATCAACACGGTGCCTTGGCTGCCATCGAACTGATTCATCAGGGACACGACAGTGCCAACCGCTACAGTCGACTGCCCGTGATGGCGGTCACAGACAGAGTAGTCAGCGGCTATGACCCCGTTCAGGCTTACGCTATGAGCAAGCGTGATATTGCTGATGTGCGCATGATGCATCGCAACGCGGCCATTCGGGCCAAAAACTGTGGTTTCGACATCATTTATGTCTATGCCGGACACGACTTGTCCTTACCGTTCCACTTTATCAATCCCCGTTACAATCACCGAACCGATGAATATGGCGGATCGCTGGAAAACCGCGTTCGTTTCCTCAGGGAACTGATTATCGACACCAAGGAGTGCGTTGGCGATCAGTGTGCGGTCGCCTTGCGCCTTGCCGTCGACGAACTGTTGGATGAAGACGGCATCGTTGCCGGAAACGAGGGCAGGGAAATGGTCGAGATACTGGCCGAGTTGCCCGACCTGTGGGATGTCAATATCAGCGATTGGTCCCATGATTCCCAAACTTCCCGCTTCAGTGAAGAGGGCTATCAGGAAAAATACATCTCGTTTGTCAAACGGCTGACGAGCAAGCCGGTGGTCGGAGTGGGTCGTTTTACTTCGCCCGATACGATGGTCTCGCAAATCAAGCGAGGCGTATTGGACCTGATTGGTGCGGCAAGGCCCTCTATCGCCGATCCTTATCTGCCCAAAAAAATCGAACAGGGACAGGTGGATGATATCCGTGAATGCATCGGTTGCAATATCTGTGTCTCCGGTGATTTCACCATGACACCCATCCGATGCACCCAAAATCCAACGATGGGGGAAGAGTATCGACGTGATTGGCACCCGGAACACATCATTCCGAAGACAACCGATGATTCCGTATTGATCGTGGGCGGTGGCCCGACGGCCCTTGAGGCGGCCATGTCCCTGGGCAAAAGGGGCTATGCCGTGACCCTGGCTGAAGCCGCCGGCACGTTGGGCGGACGGGTACTGTCAGAAAGCCAGTTGCCAGGATTGGGTGCCTGGAAACGGGTAGTCGATTACCGGTTGGGACAACTGGCCAAATTGGACTCGGTGCACATTCACCTGAACAGCCACCTCGACAGCCACCAGGTTATCGAATTCAGCCGGGAACTCGGCATACAGCATATTGCCATTGCAACCGGGGCCAAGTGGCGAAAAGACGGCATTGGCCGGGCGCACCATCGCCCCATCAAGCACGATCACAGTATTGCGTTACTCTCTCCGGACGACATCATGGGAGGGCAGGTCCCCACCGGGCACGTCGTCGTCTACGACGATGACCACTATTATATGGGGGGTGTCATTGCCGAGAAACTGGTTCGAGAGGGTGCCAGCGTCACCTTGATCACGCCCGGCGCTCAGGTTTCACTCTGGACCGTCAATACCCTGGAGCAGGACCGTATCGAACAGCGACTGTTTTCCATTGGGGTTCGGATCATCTGTCGCCATGAACTGGTGGAAATAGCACGCTCAACCCTCCGCCTTCGAAGACAAAACAGCGATGCAACAAAAGAAATCGACACCAATGCCGCTGTCTTGGTGACCTCCCGTCAGCCACAGTGCTCACTGTATGACGCGCTGATCGAAACCGGGCAGACCAAGCCACTGGCGCACATCAACACGATCAAACGAATCGGCGACTGTCTGGCACCGTCAACCATCGCTGGCGCCGTCTATCATGGTCACCGCTATGCACGGGAATTCAATACCACACCCGACATTGACACGGTGCCGTTCAAACGAGAATATGTCGCGATTTAA